>Ga0066836_10001769_pt1 | contig 11431 bp, 11 predicted proteins | sample ETNtaG_18_FD_71568 | JGI IMG/M metagenome (GOLD analysis project Ga0066836, IMG submission 71568) | Marine microbial and viral communities from oxygen minimum zone, Eastern Pacific Ocean - ETNP201302SV91 | ecosystem: Environmental > Aquatic > Marine > Oceanic | place: Pacific Ocean: Eastern...
AAGTTTTGGAACTGAAAATGGTGGTTAAGGCACCCAGTAGTATGGAGTCAGATCTTTCTCGCCCAGTCATTGAAGTTCGCTCGTTCCCTTCCAACAAAATGACACATGAAATATTTTCATTTGGTTCTGAATGCGTGGTAGTTCCCGTAGACGATTCGGGTTCACAGAGCCCTGCTAAGAAACTTGCAGCCGCCGAACTCGCTCGACAGATTCAGAGGTGGACTGGAGCGAGAGTACACCACGTCGAAATGGCGTCGGATACAGCAGCTACATTCTACGTCGACGATGGAGCCATTGGCGCTGTCGTGGGCCAGGGCGGCGCTGGAATTCGGGGAATGGAAGAAGAAATCGGCCTCAAACTCAAAGTCAAAGGTGCCAATGAATTGCCACGCGGCACCAAAAGAATTGGTAGCAGTGCCCCCGAATGGGACATGCAAGCGGAGCGATCCCAGGGTAGCCGTTCATGGGAACGGAGCGGTGGACCAAAGCCGAGAAGGAAAGGAAAACGCCGTAGATGATGCCCGTAGGGCATCGCGAAGCCTTCATGAGTGTGGCTTTGGCCGATGAACCATGGGCGACGAAGCGGCAGGGAAGCCCCCAGTTGTAATTCTCCGTGAGGAGACCAACGTCACCAGCGGTACGGCAGTTCAAGAGAAACTGATTGCCGCCGCCCGAGTTTTCGCAGATCTCCTTCGCCCTACATACGGTCCCCGGGGCCTTGACAAAATGCTCTACAAAACCGATGGAACAACCGCGGTAACCAATGACGGCGCCAAGATTGTCGCCGAGTTGATGGTCAAGCACCCTGCAGCGAAAATGTTCGTTGCAATGGCCGAGTCTCAGGAGAACTCCTGCGGCGACGGCGTCACTGGCACATTACTACTGAGCGCGGAACTTTTGCTTGAGGCCGGCCGCCTTTTGCAGAAAGGCCTCCACCCCCTAACGGTCATCGAAGGATACAATCAAGCCAACGCAATCGCACAAGAAACAATTTCCAGTCAAGCGATGGCTTGCACAGCAAAGACCCTTCAAGAGGTCGCCTTGACTTCATTGACAGGAAAAGGAGCAGAAGGAGCCGCACTAATTCTGTCAAAGATCATCGTTCAGGCATTGGAAACCGTTGATGGGGACGCAGATTCAATCACCATGCACAAAACCAACACAGGCAGTCTTTCCGATTCCAAACTCCTCAATGGAATTGTTGTCCGGCGCCGGGTTTTATTGGATTCATTACCCTCCAATATCGAGAATGCAAAAGTCGCCACAATCAATGGCGACATCGCTCCTCGAAAGCAGATTAGAGATGCAGAAATCGAAATCGAAGAAGTTTCTCAACTGGATGCATTCTTAGCAGCAGAAGAAGCGACAAGAGACACTCTCACTGAAACACTGCTTGCATCAGGAGCCAACGTATTTCTTTGCTCAGGAACGGTCGACAAAGGATTGCTACACCGTCTGATGCGTTCCGGAAGCTTCGTTGCGGGGGAGTTCGATGATAGCGAATTACGCAACGCCTCATTGGCTACTGGTTCTAGAATCATCGAACATCTGGCTGACATCTCACCAGGAGACATCGGTCAAGCCGGACGAATGGTCTCAGAGCGTAGAACTGCGACCGATCAGGTCGAAGACATGATTCGATTGGAAAAGTGTCCTGAGCCAAACGTGGTCACCTGCGAGGTGGGTGGGGCAAACAATCTTGCAGCAGAGGAAGCGATTAGGGCAATCCACGATTCCCTCCGGTCGACTGGATTGGCGATGCGAACCAATCGACTCATTCACGGTGGTGGTGCAACACACATGACATGCGCGCTCGCAATTCGAGACGCGGCTGAACGCGTAGCAGGCCGTAATCGATTGGCGATGGAAGCCTTTGCGAGAGCGTTGGAAATTATCCCAAACACCCTCGCACTCAATGCGGGCACAGATGCCTTGGATCGTATTTTGGAATTACGCGCAGCACATAGAAATGGCGATTCATCCGCAGGAATCACCGCTGCTGGAAAAGTCGGTCCAACCGGTGCAAAGGAAGCGGCTGCTTGTCTCGAGTCCGCTTTTTATTCAGCAACGGAGACTTGTTCAAGCATGCTGAGGATCGATCAGGTCGTCTCTGCACGTGGCGATTGACCACACCATCGGGTTCAAAGGCGGCCATACATTCGCTGCCTAACGGGTTCCACAGATGGTTGACCGTGACCAGCCAACCCTCACCACTACGGTGCCGGGGAAAACAGGCGATAATGCGCCGAGGGCCCTCATTTCCGTTTATGACAAGACAGGGGTGACCGCCTTCGCCACAGCCCTAACCGCAATGGGTTGGCAAATATTGTCTACAGGGGGCACCGCTCGCTTACTGCGCGAAAATGGCCTCAACGTCATTGACGTTACCGATGTAACCGGTCACCCCGAAGTTTTCGACGGTCGCGTGAAAACCCTCCATCCAGCCATCCACGCAGCGATCCTCGCGCGCGGGGCCAATCCAGATGATATGGCAACACTCGAAGAATTGGGGTACCCTCGAATCGATTTGGTTGCTGTTAATCTATACCCGTTCGAAGAGGTTGCGGCCCAAGAACCACCGGTTAGTGAGGCCGTTCTCATCGAGATGATTGACATTGGCGGACCAACCCTGGTGCGTGCATCAGCAAAATCACATTCAGACGTACTCATCGTTACCAACCCCGATGACTATGGCAACGTTCTCGAATCCCTTCAGGAGGCGAACGGTGATCCGAGTACTGTAGACATGGGTACCCGCCAACGGTTGGCTCTAACCGCATATCAACGAACAGCAGCATATGATGTCGCTTTGGCGAACACACTCGCAAACCGTCTCGAATCATTGGCTGATGAGGCTGAGCAAATACTGCCTGAAAAGCTCCTCATTTCAGGCGGTGAACGAAATCCCCTACGTTATGGTGAAAATCCACATCAACCCGCGGCGTTTTACTCAGGAAACACAGCTGGCGAAGCACCGAGTGGTCTGGCTGCCGCCGAGCAACACGGTGGCAAAGCCCTCTCGTTCAACAATTACCTTGATCTCGACGCAGCACTCCGATTTTGCCGCTCACACATTGGGCCCGAATGGTCAAAATGGCCACACTGTTGTGTCATTATTAAGCACACAAATGCCTGTGGAGTAGCCATTTCAACCAATCAAATGGCGGCTTGGGATGACGCTTTGGCCAGCGATCCAGAATCAGCATTCGGATGTGTCATCGCATTCAACACACCGGTCACTGAGAAAACAGCACAACGAATTGGCGATCACTTCGTCGAATGCATCATCGCTCCAGGTTACGAAGAGAGCGCATTGGAGATACTTTCCGCGAAAAAGAATCGGAGAATGCTGACGCTAGAAAACATGGAATCCTTGGAGATGCAAACCCAGTTCCGCCAAATCGATGGAGGATGGTTGGCGCAAACCGAGGGTGCACCAATCATCGACTGGTCTGAGGTTCGTTGCGTTACAAAAGTCGAAGCCGATCCAACACAGTTCGATCTCGCACGGTTTGGTGTTGCGGTTTGCGCCCAAGTCAAGAGCAATTGTGTGATTTTCATTCAACCCACCGAAACCGGATTCGCAACTGTAGGCATAGGTCCGGGCCAAACCAGCCGCGTCGAAGCGGTTCGAATCGCCGCCCGCCGTGCAGATGACCGCGCCAAGGGTGCGATGATGGTCTCTGACGCATTCTTCCCATTCCGTGATGGTATTGACACCAGTCATAAGATGGGAATCACCGCAGTCGTTCAGCCCGGTGGCAGCATCCGCGACCAAGAAGTCATTGAAGCGGCTGATGAGCACGGTATGGCCATGCTGTTCACGGGCACACGATTGTTCAGGCACTAGTGATTACAATGAACTGGAAAAACATCCTACTATTTGGTGCAATGAACGGCGCAATGATGGCTGTTCTGATGATTCTTAACGTCATTAGTGGAGTGACCGAATTTGGGTTTGAAGTTGCAATGCTTTCATTCCTCGCTGTGATTCTCACCCCACCCCTCATTCTCAAGAAATTCAAGCCCGAAGAGGTCAGCCTCCCCCACCTGATTCCAACCGCCTTCTTGACATTCATAATCCCTGTTTTAGGAGCCGCCTTTGGCGGCCCGGACATGGGACCCGAATGGCTGGTGTTGATTCCAATAGCCGCAATAGGGGGGCTATTCTGGAGCCTACCTTTCGCAGGATGGAAATATTTCAAATCCAGAGACTGATTTGACGAACCAATTGTAGCGATTCTATTCATGGCTTACCCAGTTTAGCCACTGCCCCCTTCAAGTAGCCCGGCGCGCGCGCCCGAGGCGGGGAACCAAAGGATGGACGTCAGTTTCTTTGATTTGGGCATAGACCCCGCTCTTGTTCAAGTCCTTGAGGGGCAAGGGATTACAGAACCCTTTGAAGTTCAAAGAGAATCGATTCCAGATAATATGCTTGGCAACGATATTTGTTGCCGTGCCCCAACGGGATCAGGCAAAACATTGGCTTTCGGCCTCCCATTAATCTCCAGAACCCCTCGCGCCGACCCTGAATTCCCAACCGCACTGATATTATCACCAACCAGAGAGCTGGCTGAACAAATATGCAAAGTTCTGATACCACTTGCACAAACCTTCGAATTAGAAGTTTTGTCAATCTATGGAGGTGTACCATATGGTCGCCAGAGAAAGGCACTTTCACGAGGTGTCGACATTGTTGTTGCCTGCCCCGGCCGCCTACTCGATTTACTCGATCATGGGGCCCTCAGTTTGGAGGATGTAGGCTCAGTCGTCATCGACGAGGCAGATCGCATGGCCGACATGGGGTTCATGGAACCTGTTTGTGACATATTGGATCGCTGTGCCCCGAACCGACAAACGGTCTTGTTCAGCGCCACACTGGACGAAGAGGTTGGAGACCTCGTCGAAAATTATCTCCACGACCCCGTGACCATTGAAGTTGGCCCGAAAGAAGTTAGTATGGAGAGCATGGAGCATTTCTTCTGGTCGATGAAGAGTTCAATGAAGCCCGGAATCGCCGCCGAAGCGATTCGGAAATGTGGCCGAACAGTCGTGTTTTGCCGCACCCGCAGGGGTTCGGATAGAGTTGGCCAAGAATTGATTGACGAAGGCATCGGCGTTGCGATTTTGCACGGTGGATTAGATCAAAAGAAACGAGATAAAGCCATGTCGAAATTCACCAGTGGCCGTTGTATGGCCCTCATCGCCACAGACGTCGCAGCACGCGGAATCGACGTGGAAGGAATCAACTGCGTCATCCACTACGATCCACCTGAAAATGGCAAGGCGTACAAACACCGAAGTGGCAGAACAGCACGAGCCGGATCGACAGGGACCGTCATTTCTCTTGTCCAGAGTCCACAAAAGAAGATGTGCAGCAGAATCCAGAAAGATGTCGGCATCTTCGTAAAATTCAGTCCACCAGATTTCAACAAACTTCCCAAGTATGATGTCGATTACATACCACCTCCACAGAAGGACAAGCCTCGCAAACCCAAGCGGGACGCTAGACGCGCACGTTTTCACAAAAAATCCAATCGACGTCAAGATGATCGGCGCACAAAGCGAGGCTCCAATCCACGAGGGGGCCGCCCGACTGGAAACCGGCGCCGCCCACGTGGCAAGCGCCGGTAACGACGAGCACTATTCAGTGGAATACCCGACGAGGACCTCATCCCCGTCAGTACTCATGATGTAAATTGACTGTAGGTTGATATTATTCTCAGCCAATCCACGTGTGAATGCACCCAGTGAACCCGGCTCATGCCGAAGGGTCGCAGTGTTCAACTCTCGCATCGAGAATGTAACGCCCAGTAATTCGAGGGCGGCAGTTGTTCCATCCGCATCATCCGTAACAATTGCAGCTATCGCGGATGAACTCGCAAGCCCAGCACCTGCAATGATGTTGATCCCCGCATCTCCAATGGCTTCACAGCATTCCGCCATGGAGCCAGGCCTATCTTCCAATGTGATTAGAAACTCGTTCATGGGGTCGTTGAAAATACACCTTGCTTTGAATTTACCGAACTTAATGAATGATTATTCACGGGTTTTGACTTTGGCGTAGAGCCACCAAACCCCAATCATACCGGCCACAATAATCGTCACAGCCCCATAACCCGGGTCCGCCCCATCCCATGTTGAAGGGTCCGTCACTTCTCCATCTCCGAGGGTAGAGATATACCACACAAAGGTCGTTGAACACAATGTCATCAATGTAATCATCCCCATGACACCGTATTTCGCATGCTTCGGAATTGTTTTCCCCGTTGCATAATACTCAAACATAGCTGAACCGAAATATCGATTCGTCAACGTCCAACGGAACATGGATTCGCTCGAATATGAGAACAGAAATGCTGCAGGAACAGCCCAAGACACAGTTGGCCAACCAGGCACCCAAATTCCGATGATTGCAAAAATAACGAATAACAAACCCAATCCGATATAGAGACGACTCTTCACCGGGTGACTGGCCACACAATATCGCTCCACGATTGCGTCAATCGACTCCAACCGCTCGACCATGTTCCGCCCTTACCATGCTCCATATCACCCTTCGCATCCAAGGGCCAACCTCATCAGGCAGCACCATTTGCCCCAACTAGAGAGAGGTGAGGGAGATGCGCGAAGCCACCATGGAAAACCCACTCCGCCTCGCCGTTTTCATTTCCGGCTCCGGCTCCGGAATGGAGGCATTATTGCGCCACCAAGAATCAAAACGATGCCTGCATGAAACAACACTCGTCGTCTCAAATGTAGAGGGGGTATCCGGTCTGGATAAGGCCAAAGCACGCAATATTGAGGCTGTGACAATTGAATTGGATAGATCGATATCCGGTGTGGCCGCAAGGCGAGCAGCACACGAAACCACCATCATGGCCGTATTGGAAGAACGCGAAATCGAAGTGGTGATTTTGTCAGGATACATGCGAATCTTGTCTCCTCTGTTCGTTAGGGAATGGCAGGGCCGCCTGCTCAACATCCACCCCTCATTATTGCCAAAATACCCAGGCGCACACGCACACCGCGACGCTCTAGCCGATGGGGCGACGGTCACAGGTTGCACGGTCCACCTCGTCGACGAAGGTGTGGATACGGGGCGAATTCTAGCCCAGAGCCAACTTGAGATTCAACCGGAAGATGATGAGGAAAGTTTGTCAGAACGAGTCAAAGTTCTCGAGCACAAATTGTATCCTGAAACCATCGACGCATTTACAGAAGGTCGCCTATGACCAGATAGAGGCGAGTGGTGATATGTCCGACAAATCTCACTTACTTGAGCCACGGTATAATCAGCAAATCCTCATTGCCGAAAAACACCTCCAAACTAAAGCCAAAGGAAAGGGCACAAAAATCAACAAAGAAAGAATAGGTTATTTGGTTGAAATCGGAGCCCAATGCCCAATCTGTGGAATAAGATTTGAAGGGGGTAACCACAATACTGAACACATATTCCCTAGTGGATTAGGTGGAGAAAATAAAAATCATAACAAAATACAAATGTGTGTGGCTTGTAACAGTGCAAGGAATCAGATTTTGCAATTGTTGGGGCACCCCCCTTGGTATGATCGGTACCCTGAGAATTTTGAACATGTAAAGAAAGTTCTCATTTGGTGCCTGATCACTGTAGAGGACGGTATCCACTCCGGAAAACAAGTACCGGAAATCCATGACAAATTCATGCAATACAGAACAGGGGGCCAAGAATTCCCTAATAAACCAACAAAATCCTTTGGCCCAGCATCAACATGGGTAGTTGGAGACAATCCAAATTATCTCCATAACCATTCACCAAATAATCGAACACAGAGTGGAAAGGCACCAACCACATCTCTAACGCTTTCCGTTTTCGATTGGATATTCGGATACAAATCCAAGGCTAAAACCCCCCCTAGTAAAAACCTACGCAAAACCACAGACGAACGAGCCAAAGCAGAGTCAGAACCCAAGGTCGAACGAGCCAAAGCAGAGTCAGAACCCAAGGTCGAACGAAAACTGTTCACGAATCTGATACGTGATTTGATAGGTGAAGATAGTATCTACCTACAAGAATTAGGGAAAAGAATAGCTGTACATCAAAAGGAAAATGGAATGGGGGATACTACAACAAAGACATTTTTGAAATCATATGGTTTTGGTTCAAAAACCGGGCTTCTGAAGGCAATCCAGATGACTTTGGCTGGGGAGGTTGTATACAATAGGGAATCACAGTCCCCAAAAATTGGCTTGTCAACACACCCCATTACCAAATTTGTGAACACCCACTCCGGTTTGCGATTACCGCGAGAACCTCAAGCATTTTCAGACATTTTGGTTTGGCTTTCTACAAGCATGCAGGATTTTGAGAACCACATCGAATGTAGAGAGGCCATCAGGGAAGCAAATCTTCTTGCCAAGTCCCCTGTACCTCTATTGTTGGGGCTATACAAGGTTTTCAACGAAGATCAAGAATATCTTGAAGCATCAAAGATAATTGTTACAATCAAACCTCATCAAGTATGTGAGAAATACCTAGAATATTATTCCAATAACAAGATTTCAGGTATGGACCCAGCTCCTGCGACATCTGAAATCAAAGAGGGGCTTACCAAATACATGAATGCTGCCATCAGCCACCTTAGTGCCGCAGACGAAGTCGCTTGAAGATTGAAAACGTAGACGACATCGGAGCGAACATGCGCGCTCGCGCCTCACTGTTGGTTTTCTTGATGCTTTCAGCTGCCCTATCGGGCTGTTTTGGGCCCGAAGATGTCGCTCCTGCAGTAGAAGAACCCGCAGAAGCACCTCGTTTCTTCGTGACCGGCGCGGATGGATATCCAGTAGATGTTCCATTGTTACCTTTGGAATTCAACTTCAGTGATGTTGGTGAGGATGGACCAGAGCCCAGTGTCGGTGTCACCTCAAGTGGATGTATATTCTTCATTGCGCTGGAGAAAGTGATGCGCTCCTGCGACCATGGAGAAACATGGGAGGAAGTGCAAGGCCCCGAATGTTCACCTACAACCAGCGACCCATATGGTTGGGTCGACCCGATAACTGATCGAATTTTCAATGTCCAGATGATGGGCCTTGAAACCTCATGGATTTGTTGGAGTGATGATGATGGCGAAACATGGTTGGGCAACCCCCATGATTCCGGAACGACCCCCATCAACGATCACATCAAACTCGCGACCGGTCCATGGACTGGCAGCGGTTATGGCATCGGCGGGACCATATCACAATCGTTCTACGAAACCGCAGTTTACTATTGCTACAACAAACTCGCTGGCATCTTTTGCTACACCAGTTTTGATGGTGGTGCGACCTTTGAAGCGGGAGGACAACTCGTCGGACCCGCAACTTGGAACGGGGGCTTGCATGGTGCAATTTCAACAGCACCCGATGGAACGGTATACGTCACACCCCGCGTTGAAACTCCAACGGTAATCATATCCAAAGACAACGGATTTTCATGGTCTGAACGCACCATGGGCGAGGATGTAGGTACACCTTACCCTCGAAAGAATTCGGAGGTTGCGACCGATACCGATTCGAACGCATATCACGTATGGACTGGGCCCGGTGGTTCTGATGCTGAAGGTGGATACTATGGTGAAGGAATCTACATGTCTCGAAGTACGGATTCGGGCGACTCTTGGGAGCAAGATAGCATCCGGATTAGCCCAATCGAAGTGGTATCCTATGCCTTCCCACAAATCGATGCTGGCGACCCTGGGCGGATTGCAGTCATGTACTTGGGAAGTGAAAATGCGAGTGAGCTGGGACAACCCAATTTGGACGGTGCCGCTTGGAATGGAAATGCACACTATGCAAACTCAAACGTCTCTTACCATCTGTATGTCACTTACAGCCTAAATGCTCTCGATGAAAATCCAGTATTCCATACTATTCGTGTAACAGATGATCCAGTTCAGGTTGGCAGCATTTGCTTGAACAGTGGAGACTGCCGAGATATTGGCGGCTCCAATCGAAACTTGTTGGATTTCAATGATCTACACATTGACCGAGATGGGCGCGTTTACATGGCCTTCGCCGACGGATGCTTCGGCGACTGCGCAATGAAGGAAAACCCGCAACCAGAAGATTCCCGCAGCCGAAGAGGCATCATGTGTTACCTCACCAGTGGCCCAAGTCTGTATGAATCGGTTGGAGATTTAGCAGAATTTTGAGAACAATGGAGGCTCCATCGAAATGGGACCATTCTCCGCATTTTTGATGATTACAGATTTCACTTTGGCAATCATCTTCGTGATTCTGTTCCATTATCTCTACCGGACAGAACGAATCCCCTTACCCTATCTCTACGCCTTCTGGTTTGGGACCTTAATCGGCTCAACATGGGAGTTCACCTTCCTTTTCCTCGGCCCCGAATTCCTACATGGCGCCGTTGAATGGCCATGGGGGTTGGATGGCTGGCCCCGCAAGGTATCACATTCGATTTGGGACGGCGCGATTTTCATGTTCGGCGTCTACCTATGCCATCGCTGGCTCGATGGAGAATTGTTCCAGAAGTTTAGCTCAAAGGAACTCGGCATCATGTGGTCATGGGGGTTATTCCAAGAGTTATTGGTCGAATATTTGTTCAACGGCCGAGTTTGGATTTACGAACCGCTGCCATGGAACCCCGTGATCATTCCAACAATCCCTGGCTCCGCGCCGATGTCACCTGGCTACACGTTGATTCCACAGGCGGTTTGGGTCGTAGCACCCTTTGTGTTCTACTTTGGCTTCCTGTGGCTCATCAAGCGATATCCGGAGCAGGTAGGGGATACGGCAGACAACTAGTCATCATCCTTTGCGAATGTTCCAAGAATCCCCGCAACACTCCCAATCTTTAGCTCATCATCATCAGATTCCATGGGTTCAACCAATTGCTCGATCATATCGCCCAATTTCTCACCCCTTATTGCACCATACACAACCCTGAAAAATAGAATTGTAAGGACGACGAGAAATGAACATACCATGAACCATATTTCCAAATCCACCCCGAGGAGATGGTTACAGTGTTCGGTATTTTCACTCAGTGTGAATTTACAGCCGTTCCCCATACAACACCCACCCCGAATCATTGTATAATGATAGGTCAAGTCACAATTTGATTATATGACGTCTACGAGTATCATTGTTTGATAGCCATGCAGATGTCCCCCTTCGAGTTTATCACCGTCTTTGTTTCACTAATTGTCGGTTTTGCACTTTCTCATATCCTACGAGCAGTGTCCGATTTGTACGAAATTCGAGAACGAGTCAAGCCCTATTGGCTCAATTCACTCTGGGTTGTCACAGTCATCATGTGGTCCATTTTCACGTGGTGGGGACTTTGGATGCTTTCCATTGATCGAATCGATTGGACCTATGTACAATATTGGTTCCTTGTGATGAATGTATCATCGATTTATTTCTTCACAACATTGGTATTGCC
>Ga0066836_10001774_pt1 | contig 11427 bp, 6 predicted proteins | sample ETNtaG_18_FD_71568 | JGI IMG/M metagenome (GOLD analysis project Ga0066836, IMG submission 71568) | Marine microbial and viral communities from oxygen minimum zone, Eastern Pacific Ocean - ETNP201302SV91 | ecosystem: Environmental > Aquatic > Marine > Oceanic | place: Pacific Ocean: Eastern...
AAGTTAAGTTTTCTTAAATCAACAGGTACTACCTTAGAAACACCCTGCTCTGGCATAGTAATTCCATATATAATATCTGTATTCATCATTGTTCTTTTATTATGAGTAACTATAATAAATTGAGAATCTTTAGAAAACCTTTTGATAATTCTATTAAATTTATCAATATTATTATCATCCAAAGGTGCATCTACTTCATCAAATATACAAAATGGAGCAGGTTTTAATAAGTATATAGCAAACAAGAGTGAAGTGGCCGTTAATGTTTTTTCTCCTCCTGATAATTGATTAATTGAAATTGGTTTTTTCCCTTTAGGTTTAGCCAATATTTCCACACTTGATTCTAAGGGTTTATTTTCATCTGATAAAATTAAATCACAATCATCATCTTCTATAAATAATGAACGAAAAACATCTTTAAAATATTTTTTAATTTTTTCAAAAGAGGTCAAAAACGTTTCAGTAGCATTTTTGTCAATCTCATTTATTGTTTTTAATAATGATTCTTTAGCTTCTAATAAATCTTTTTTTTCTTTAGTGATAAACTCATGCCTTTCTTTCATTTCATTATAAGTTTCCAAAGCTAAAGGGTTAATTTGACCAATTTTATCAATTTTTTCTTTAGTTTTTAAAATTATTTTATCAATAATTTCAATTGATTTATTTGCAAAAACACTTTCATCTAGTTTTAGATCTAAAATATTTAAATCAAATTCAACTTTAATTCTTTCATTAACAGAATTCAAATCTAATTCTAGCTCATGAATTTCGTTTTTATGTTCATTTATTAAAATTAAATTTTGATCTTTTTTATCTCTATTCAATTTAAGTTCTCTATCAATTTTATTAATTTCATCTCTTGTTTTTTGATAATCATTCTCATAATTATTTAATTCAATTTCAAGTTTTTCTTTTTGATTATAAAGATCAATAAGTAAATTATCCTTATCTGATGTGATGTTTTTTGAGTTTTTAATTTCATCTTTAGCTTTTAATAGTTCTTTTTTATTTACTTTTATTTGATTGAGATTATATTCGTAAGTTGATGACTTGTAGTCCAATTCATTTTTAAGAGATGTTATTTTATTTTTTATTTTATTAAAAAGTATTTCTTCATTTGATAAATCCTTTGATTTATTGGTAAATTGTTTGTTTAATTTAATTAACTCTCTATTTTCATCTGAAAACGATTTTTCAATAAAATTAACATTAGATAATATTTCATTGATTTGATTTTCAAATGAATTTAATTTTGAAATAATTTCTTTTCTATTCATTTCTTCAATTTGAATAAGACTTATAATTTGATTTTTCTTTTCTTGTATAGATTTTAAATTAAAATTTATTGATCTAAAATTTTCATTTATTTCATCTAGACTTGAAGTTTTAATCTGTTTGTTATCTATCTGTTTTTCAAATTTTAAAAACTCTTCTTTTGTTTTGCTTAGTTTTTTTGAAAGCTTTTTTAAAGAGCTTTCTTCTTGAAAAATTTCTTTTTTTATACTTTCAATTGAAAATAAAGATCTTGAATTACTCTCTTCATCTAATTTTATTTTCTTATTTACCTCCTCTGATTTAATTTCAAGAAATTTTAATTTTTCTTTTTTTATTTTTTTATTTTCTTCATGTTTTCTAATTCTTTCTAATTTATCATTAACAACCTTTTGCTTTTTAATTAATTCTTTTTCAAATGAGATTAAAGAAGATTTTAAAGACTCAAGGTTAGCATTCTTTTTAGCAATTCCAGATGATAATTTAACATCATCAATTTCGATTTTTTTTAAATCATTTTTTAATTTATTTAATTTATCACTCTTTTCTGTTGAAGTTTTTACAGCTAGATTAATTGATAGTTTTTTGTATTTATCTTTTAATTCATAAAACTTTTTCGTCTGTTCTGATTGTCTTTTTAATGACCTTAAATTCTTTTCTATTTCATGTATTAAATCATCTACTCTTTCTAAGTCTTTATCTGTGTAATCTATTTTATTTAATGTTTCCTTCTTTCTTTTTTTAAATTTTGAAATTCCGGATGCCTCTTCAAATAATTTCATTCTAGAATTGTCTTTATCACTCAATATATTATCTACCATTGATAATTCAATAATCGCATAATTATTTGAAGTTATTCCGGTATCTAAAAATAGATTTGTGATATCTTTTAATCTACATTTCACATCATTTAAAAAATATTCACTTTCTCCGGATCTGAAATATTTTCTAGTTATTGATACATTTGAATATTCTGTAGGAATTAAATTTTTAGTATTATCAAATATTATAGAGACTTCTGCTAAATTTAATTTTTTTCTTGATTTACTTCCATTAAAAATTATATTTTCCATTTTATCTGATCTAAGTGAAGTTATTTTTTGTTCACCTAATACCCATCTAATAGCATCAACAACATTAGATTTACCACAGCCATTTGGTCCAACAACACCCGTCACTCCATCATTAAAATTTATAACTGTTTTGTCTCCAAAACTTTTAAATCCTTTTATTTCAATTTTACTTAGTTTCATTGTAGATAATGAATTAAATTTGGAAGTCAACAAATATAATAATTATTAAATATGGATTTCGATTTCGAGAATCTAATATACATTTTTGGTGCCTTAGCTTATTTTGCATCTGCAATATTTGGATGGTTTAAAGATAAGAATAAGAAAAAAAATATTGAAGATTCAGTTGACGACAATAAAGAAATTCAAGAAGATAAAATCCCTAAAACATTTCAAGATTTAGTTGAACAAGTAAAGTCAGAACTTGATCAAAATGATAATAAAGAAGAATTAGTAATAGAGGAAGAAATAATAGATGAGGAGTTACCTTCTATTGAGAATGTAAATTCAGAATTTAAAGAAAATATTGAAGAAAAAAATATAAATAAGGAAACAGAAAAAAAATCAGATAAAAGTTCTTCTAAAAAAGTTGAAAGACTAGAGGGTTATAAAATCATAGAAGAAAGTAATGAAAAATTTGAAAATGAACTATTTGAAGAGTTAAAAGATTCAAATTCTTTAAAAAAAGCTTTTTTATTTAAAGAAATTTTAAAAAGAAAATTCTAGTAAATCACCTTTTTTCTATATCTATATACTTTCTAGATTTTTTTCCTGTGTATATCTGTCTTGGCCTACCTAATGGCTCCTTATTTTCTCTCATCTCTTTCCATTGTGCAATCCAGCCTGGTAATCTTCCAAATGCAAACATTGCCGTAAACATCTCAGGAGGGAAGCCTATTGACCTATAAATAATACCGCTATAAAAATCGACATTTGGATAAAGTTTTTTATCAATAAAGTATTGATCTTTTAATGCTATTTCTTCTAATCGTTTAGCTAAATCCAAAATAGGATCATCAACACCTAGTTTGTTCATTACATTATCCGCAGCCTTCTTTATTATCTTTGCTCTAGGATCAAAGTTTTTGTAAACTCTATGACCGAAGCCCATTAATCGAAATGGATCATTTTTATCTTTAGCCTTTTTAATATATTTATCTATATTATTACCATCTGATGAGATTTGTTCAAGCATTTCAATTACAGCTTGATTTGCACCACCATGCAATGGGCCCCATAAAGCATTAATTCCTGCAGATATTGATGCATAAATACTTGAAAGAGAAGAACCTACTATTCTAACAGTAGAAGTAGAACAATTTTGTTCGTGATCTGAATGTAAAATAAGTAATTTATTTAAAGCATCTGTAACAACTGGATTTACATTATAATCTTCTGATGGAAGCTTAAACATCATTTTTAAAAAATTTGAGCAATAATCTAGTTGGTTATCAGGATAAATAATAGGATGTCCATTTCTCTTTTTAAAAGACCAAGCTGCAAAAGTTGGAAATTTTCCAAGAATTCTAACAATACTTAAATCTACAAGTTTTTTTGATCTACTTGGATCTAATGATTCAGGGTAAAAAGCTGTCAGACTAGTAATTAATGAGGATAAAATACCCATTGGATGAGCCTTTGAAGGATATCCTTCAAGGATAATTTTAAAATCTTCATGAACTAATGTGTGAACTCTTATTTTATTTTCAAAATAATCTAACTCTTCTTTAGATGGTAATTCTCCATATATTAACAAATAACATACTTCAGTAAAAGATGACTTAGAAGCTAGTTCTTCAATTGAATAACCTCTATGTCTTAATATACCCTTTTCTCCATCTAAATAAGTAATACTACTAGTTGTAGATCCAGTATTTTTAAATCCTTTATCTATTGTAATATAACCTGTTTCAGATCTTAACTTTGAAATGTCTAAAGCAATCTCATTTTCAGACCCTTCTATTAATGGGATTTTTAAATTTTTCCCATTTATTTCAAGATTAGCGAATTTCTCCATTTTCGTTTTATAAATTATATCTAATTATTACCAAGTATTATTGGAAGTCCATCTTTTGCACTTCCTATAACAATAACTTTTGAATTTGGTGATTCAGCCAACCTACTTGTTGCCTCAATACCTCTCATTTTTAATAGACTAGGAGTGAGACTATTATTAATAATTTTATTGGCTCTAGCTTCACCTTCTGCAGCAATTCTTTTTCTTTCAGCTTCACTTTTTTCTTTCTCAAGTCTAAATTGATAAGCTAAAGCTTCTTGTTCTTGTTGTAATTTACTTTCAATTGCATTTTTAATTTGATCAGGTAATGAAATAGATCTTATTAGAAGAGATTTCATAACAATATTATTCCCTGGTTTAATTAAAACTAGACTAGCTTCAGATTGGATTTGCGTTTCAACTGCTGAGCGCTTTGTAGAATATATCTCTTCTGCAGTAAACCTACCCATAACTTGACGTACTGTAGATCTAAATTCGGGTCTAACTAATCTTCTTAAATAATCCATTTGAAATGTTTCATATATTTCACCAATGGAATCATATACTGGATGAAAACTCATAGTAACATCAACATTAATATTTAGACCATTCTTATCTAGAACATCAATAGTTTCTTCAACTAAATTGTCTGTAATGTCAAATTTGTAAATGTCATTCCATGGCATTTTATAATTAAATCCTGGATTAATGATATTTTTCTTATCTAGACCTCCAGTAAATTTTCTAAAAATAACAGCTCTTTCTGTTGATTCAACAACAAAAAATATACTTGAAGCAAATGAAAAAAGAATTGTTATACTAAATAGTAATACAATTATTAAAGAAAGTAATTTATTGTTTTGCATGATTTTTATATTTATTTAAAATTAATTTTTTATTTCGTTATAATGAAATAATACTTTTTTTTTCCTTTTTGAATTAACAAATATTTATCATCTAGTAACTCCAAATTATTTAAAGTATAGTTTTCATCAACTTTTATTTTATTAATACTTACTCCTCCACTTTGTATCATCCTTCTTATTTCGGATTTAGAATTAAATATTTTGTTATCTGTTACTATAGATAATAAATCAATAATTTCAGATTGTTTATATGATTCTTTAGATATAGTAATATTAGGTACAGCTGAGGAAATAGATTCTAATCCCATTTTATTAAGCGATTTCAAATCATTAAAAGTTGATTTTCCAAATAATATTTTTGAAGTTTTTTTTGCAATATTTAAACTTTCTTCGGAATGAACCAATTTCGTAAGCTCTTCTGCAATATGATTTTGTAGAAGCCTTGATTCTGGATTCGATTTGCTTTTCTTAATTAATTCTTCAATAAAACTTTTTTCTTCCATTGAAAATATTTTAATATAATTCAATGCATCTTCATCAGATATATTTAACCAAAATTGATAAAAATTATATGGACTGGTTTTTTTTGGATCTAGCCAAATGTTTCCCTCTTCTGTTTTTCCAAATTTTCCACCATCAGATTTAGTTAATAAGTTTGAAGTAATTCCAAAAGCTGACTCATTTTCTTTTCTTCTAATAAGCTCAGTTCCTGATACTATGTTACCCCATTGATCGGATCCTCCCATTTGGATTTTCACATTTTTATTTTTCCAAAGCCAATAAAAATCATAACCTTGAATTAATTGATATGAAAATTCTGTAAATGAAATGCCCGTTTCTAATCTATTTTTAACCGAATCTTTAGCTAACATATAATTAATAGATATATGTTTACCAACTGATCTTAAAAAACTAAGTACATTAAAATCTTTAAACCAATCAAAGTTGTTAACTATTAGTGCTTTATTTTTTGAATTTTTAAAATCTAAAAAAATCTCAAACTGCTTTTTAATTTTATTTTGATTATGAATTAGCAGATCTTCATTCAAAAATTTTCTTTCTTTTGATTTACCAGATGGATCACCAACCATCCCAGTTGCTCCTCCAATTAAAACAATTGGTTTATGACCACATTTTTGAAAAATTGATAATATCATTACTTGAAGCATATTTCCAATGTGTAGAGAATCTGAAGTAGGATCAAAACCTATATACCCTGTTGTCATTTCCTTTTGTAATTGATCCTCTACACCAGGTGTTAAATCATGGATCATACCTCGCCACTTTAGTTCTTCAAGAAAATCTTTCATAAGATGCAAAAATATATATTTGTTTATAATCTTATAGGTGAATAATCAAAATTTAATAAAATATTAATAACATATTATTATTAAAATCTAATTAAATTTAAGTTAGAGAGAATCTATGATATATTCATACAAAAAAATATTAGAAGATTTAAAAAATAATATTTTTTTTAATATATACTTTTTAATGGGAGAAGAATCCTATTTTATTGACAAAATAACAAATCATTTTACTCAAAATTTTATAAAAGATGAATATAAATCTTTTGATCAAGAAATTATTTATGGGAAAGATACAGACATTAATACAATAATTAATAGATGTAAAAGATTCCCAATGATGTCTGAAAAACAGTTAATTATCATCAAAGAATCTCAAAATTTATCTTTTTTTAAAAACAATAAAGAAAACGAACTAAAAAACTTTAATAATTATTTATCAAATCCATCGAAACAAACTTTTTTACTATTTGCATTTAAAAACAAAGTATTAGATCAAAGAAAAAAAATAACTAAAAAAATTATTGAAAACTGTGTGGTATTAAATACTGAAGATAAAGAAAACAGAATATATGATAATCAGTTACCAGAATGGATAAAAAGTGAAGTAAAACAAAATAAATTTTCAATAGATGAAAGGGCCATAATAATATTGATTGAAAATATTGGCAATAATCTTAATAAAATTGAAAATGAACTTCAAAAAGTTTACTTAAATAAAAAAGACAACCAAATAATAAATTCTAATGATATCGAAATGTATGTTGGCATAAACAGAGATTATAATCTTTTTGAATTACAAGATTCCTTAATTAATAAAGATCTTCATAAAGCAATTAAAATAATATCATATTTTGAATCTAATTCCAAGAATAATCCTATGCAAAAAACTATTTTATTTTTATTTAATTTTTTTAGTAAGTTACTTTTTGTAATGTCACATAAGGTTAAAGAAACTCAAAAGATTTCTCAAATTTTAAAAATACATCCTTTTGCAGCAAAATCATATATGAAAGCAACAAGTAAATATTCTATGAATGAAGTAAAAAGAATTATTAAATATTGTAAAGAAATAGATTTAATTTCTAAAGGAATAAAATATAATAATAATAAAGGAGGAATATTATTGAAGGAATTAATTTATAAGATGACTTATGTTTAAAACGTATCTAATTGTACTCAATTATTTTCTTATACTTTTTTTAACATTTAATTTAAATGCTCAAAAACTCAATTTGGATTATGAGGTTAATTTGTTCAATAACTCAAAAAATGTTTTTGAAAATAAGAATTATAAAATTGCATTAAATGAATTTAAAAACTTCAAAAAAGAGTTTCCTAATTCATTTTTAAATGATGATGTTAGTTTTTATATATTTCTTTCAGAAATTTATTCTAATAAAACAGTAGATGACAAAGATATAGAAGAATTTATTTCTAAAAATAGAGATCCAAAGTATAATAAATTGTCTTCTGCATATGGCGAATATGTTTTTGATAAAGGTGATTATAATAAGGCAATAAAATATCTAATCATTTCAAAATTTACAACCTATGATATTTTGTATAAAATAGGGTTTTCTTATTACAAATTAGAAAATTATATTAATTCTGAAAATTATTTGAAAAAAATAAGGCTATCAGAATATAAAGATGACTCTAATTATTATTTAGCTATTATTGAGATAAAAAAAGGAAATTATAAAGCAGCAATTAAGTATTTAAAAAATATTACCAAATTTATCTATCAAGATGCAATCAAATATTATTTGATATTTATAAACTATAATATTGAAAATTATAAAGAAGTAATAAAATTATCAGAAGAAATAGATGAAAACACTTTTAATCTAAATCATATTTATTACATATTAGGAAGAACATATTTTATTATCAATGAATATGAAAGTAGTTTGAATTACTACTCAATGTATGATGATAAAAAACAAGTTGATGACAAACTAAATTTTGAAATTGGCTACTCACTATTAAAAATCAATGATGTTGATTCAGCCAAAAATATTTTTGAAAAAAATGCACTATATGATAACTATTATGGTCAATTATCTTCATATTATTTAGCAGATATTCTTTATAAGGAAAAAAACTATAAATTTTCACTAAATGCTTTTTATAATGCCTATTTAAAAAAATTTGATGAAAACTATTCTTTAGACGCCCTTTATAAATATTCAATAATAAATTATGAAATCGAAAACAATGATGAATCATTAGTTTCTTTAATTGAAATAAAAGAAAAACATCCTAAGTATAAAACAGAAGAAATAAACTACTTAATTGCAGAAAATTATTTAAAAACTACAAATTTTCAAAAAGCAATAAGTTTTATTGAATCTCTAGATTCAATAGGAATTAAAGTAAAAAAGAGCTATCAAATAATAACATATAAAAGAGGTGCGGAATTATTTAATCAAGGTGATCTAATTAAATCAATTGATTTTTTCAAAAAATCTCAAACTTATAAAATTGATAAAAATCTGTATTTAGAATCTTTATTTTGGGTAGGAGAGTCATACTTTCTTCAAAATAAATTCCCTGAAGCATATAAAAACTATATAGAATTATTGAATTGTAATTGCAAAATTGATAATTCTCTTAAATTAAATACCTTATATTCCATCGGTTACGCTCTTTTCAATAACAAAGAATATAATAAATCAATTAATTATTTTTTGTCATACATTAGTCTAAATCAAGTAAATAATAGTAAGTTATTAGATGCTAAATTACGATTAGCTGATTCTTATTATGCAATTAAAAGTTATTCAAAATCTATCGATATATATAATGATTTATTATCTGAATCTAATATGGATAAAAATTATCTATTATACCAGATAGGATTAGCTAATTACGGTAAAAACAATAATCAAAAAAGTATTGAAAATTTAACTCAAATAATAGAAAATGATTCATCAAATCTAATAGATGATGCTATTTTTAGAATAGCTTCAATATATTTTGAAACTTCAAAATTTGATTTATCTATTGAATATTTATCAAAAATAATAGATGAATATCAAAATAGTGAATACTTTCCTTATTCCTATCTAAAAAGAGCTATTTCATATTATAATTTAAAATCATATGAGCAGTCTGAAAATGACTATTTGTTTTTACTTAAAAATTTTAAATCAAAAGAAATTTATAATGAATCTATATTAGGTATTCAAAAAGTAGTAAACTTCACTGAAAATTTTTCGATACTAAGTGAATATCTTGAAAAATTCAAAAGTCTCTATCCAAATGATAAAAGCATAGAGTCAATAGAGTTTGAAACTATAAAGAATTTATATTTTTCTCAAAATTATTACCAGGTGATTTCTTTATCTAATGAGTTTATCAATACATATGAAGAAAGTACATATTTAAATGAAGTCAAATTTTTATTAGGTGAATCCAACTACAAATTAAAAAACTATGACGCATCAATTATTAATTACAAATACCTAATTAGCATTGATAATAAAAAATATTTTAATAGATCAATTAATAAATTAGGAAAAATTTATTTTGATCTAAAAACATATGATGAATCATTAAGTTTTTATAAAATTTTAAATAAAAATGCTATTAATAATAGAGAATTAACTGATGCGTATTTAGGAATAGTAGGTAATTTCTATAATCTAAAACTATACGATTCTTCAATATATTATTCTCAAAAATTATTGAGAATAGATAAAATATCTTTTAATTTAAAAAATAGAGCCAATTTATTTATTGCAAAATCATTTATAAAAAATGACCAAATAAACAATGGTATTGACTATTTATTAACAACAATAAATTTAGTTAAAGATGAAAGTGGGGCAGAAGCCCAATACCTTTTAGCAAAAATATTTTATAATAAAAGTCAATTAAATCAAGCATTAGAAACTTTATACTTATTAAATGAAAACTTCTCTGAGTTTAATTATTGGAGAGGCAAAGGTTATTTATTAATTGCTAAAATTTTTATTGATTCAGATGAGATTTTTCAAGCCAAATCAACATTAGAATCTTTAATTGAAAAAAATAGTAACGATGAAATTAAAATAGAAGCGGAAAGTATGTTAAATAAAATAAATACCATTGATTAAGATGAAATATAGTTTTTTCTTATTTTTTATTATATTAATTGTAAATCATGATATACTATCACAAGAAATTATAGAAAGTGAAGGTAAGATTGAAGATGCTCAAATCTTAATCGAAAAAAATAAAATTATATTATTACCTGATGCTCAAAAAAAGGGAGATGATAGTATCGCTAATATTAATGAAAGTATACAATATGATCTACATGTTAACCCTATAGATTTGAAATTAAGAAATGAAAAATTATCAATTAATCAAATAAAAGACTATGTTATTGACAAAAAAACAGTCACAAATTATAACAATAATTTCTCCTTTTTATATGGAAATTATAAATCATTAATTATTAAATCTAATAATTATTTTGATTTTTTAGATAATTTAAAATTTGATGCTAGTTTATATCACAATTCAAATAAAAAAGGATATACAAAAGATGAAACCAGTGGTTTTTTTGATTCAAAAATTTTAATTAATTCTTATTACACTGAAAATTTTTCAAATTTACATCATGATATTAATCTAAATTTAAGCTACAATAGAATCAAAACTTTTTATTATGGTTTTATTAATGAAAATAATGATGATATTTTAAAAGATGATATTGATATTAAAAATAACTTTTTTAAATACAATTTTTCAATTTCAAAAGGAATTAATCATGATTTGATAGAGAAATTACATTATAAAATAAACTTTAATAATTCTAGCTTAAATAGCTATTTGTTCAATGAATACACATCAATAATTCAAGCAGAGATAAGTTTTAACATTAATAATAATATTAATTCTAATTTAACTTTTGATAATTA
>Ga0066836_10001776_pt1 | contig 11424 bp, 8 predicted proteins | sample ETNtaG_18_FD_71568 | JGI IMG/M metagenome (GOLD analysis project Ga0066836, IMG submission 71568) | Marine microbial and viral communities from oxygen minimum zone, Eastern Pacific Ocean - ETNP201302SV91 | ecosystem: Environmental > Aquatic > Marine > Oceanic | place: Pacific Ocean: Eastern...
GCAGTTAATTCGACATCGTCAAACACTGCTGTCCATCGGACGTCAGCAATTTGTTGAGCACCCACAACAGTATCTTTGCTATCTGCTGTGATTCTAAGAATTGGAGTAGTCTTCCGATTGGTTAATTTAGGGACTCGCACGTCATATCCTGCGGCGGAAAGCATTTCCCCGACGTTGCTCATAAGCTCCCAAGCCTCATCTTGCGACAGGAGAACTTCTCCACGCCGCCGACCTCCAGGCCGAAGCAGTTCCGGAAATAAACGTTCAAGCCGGGCAATTTGCTTATTCACAAGCTTCCGTCGCGCTTCGCTTCCAGTCGTTACCGTCACCTCAATAGGCTCTAGCTCATCTTTCCCATTTGGAACTAACACTCTTGCCAACCACGTCCCTGATTCGTCGGGTGGGTCGAGTTGAACAACAATTTTCAATTTCGCTAGCCCAGTAACGGGTACAGCCCACTGTGTTAAACGTCTAGCTATATCTGCCGCATCATCGATAGGCGCACGAAAGGCCATACCGTCAAGGCGCGAGACAATCATTTCTCCAACGTCCTCTTTGGAAAGCAAAGTCGAAGGAGTAGGGGGGAGTTCTATTTGGCTTGCAGCCATCCGGACAATCGAATCAGTTAGGTCACTAATTACTTTCCCAGTGAATTTATGCCTATCAGTTTCCCCTGAAGCTACCATCACCGCACCGGGGGCAGATTTGACAAGTTGAGCATGCAATTGGGCATCGAGTAAAGCGGGGGCCCAACGAATATGGAAAAGCGCTTCACCGGTTTCATCGTTGTGAGTACCACCGACCTCATGCAAGAGAGGAAACATCTTTCCTTCGATAACTAACTTCACCGCGGTTCCGGCGGCAACTCCCATCCAGATTGCAGTTATCCCTAAATTCGACCCTCTTGTCGCACCAAGTGAAACAAGCCAGCCAAGAGTTGCAGCAATAGGTGCAGAAACACAAGGTGCTTTTAGATCTCCCGGTAAATCAATAGCATCACTTGGACTCCACTCAATAGCACTAGCACCATGGTCGGAAAGTCGTTCGATAATCTGTTCATGATCCTCCGGTTTTGTTTTGTGACCGGCTGACCATGCGATCAAGCGACCGTCACTCCAGGCAAGTTGGAGAGCAGGCTCAGACAAAGAGATAGGTTCCAAATCAGAACCTGAAGGCATGCTTTGTTTCGGGGGTGGCCCGAGAAGATTGGTGAGAATACCGTCTATACGGTCGGCCTCAGCATTTAAATCTTCAAGAACGGTTCGCCGTTCAGACCCGCGATAGGTCTTGCGGGCACTAGCGATAGCCCGATCTGTCTGTTCAAGGTGTTTAAATAAGCTTTCAACCCAGAGAATTCGATGCTCATGTAGTAGAGCCAATTCGTCTTGAGTCCCCATTTCATCTATATGTTTTTGCGCTAATAGCGAAATCTCATACGCGGAGATGGGGTCTGATTCTGTATTAGTAGTTACGGCTATTCTCCTTAGAGTAATGGATTCTTAATTCAAGAAACCGCCGATTCGCCGAGCGGCTTATTGGCCAAAGTCAAACCAAGCTCGATTGGATTGCACATTGTCAACAGCCCGCAAGGACATATCCTATGGTAAGACATTTTTTCCCAATCCCCACGTATGCACTAGCTTTAATTAAATAAAGTGTTGTAAAGAATGGGAAGATCTAGACTCCAATTCAGAGGTAGGAAAAAGATGGAATTAGATGGAAAAGTAGTAGTGGTCACTGGCGCCGGTGCAGGAATCGGAGCAGCACTAGCTAGGGAAATAGCGAAAGCAAAAGCGCAACACATTGTTGTAACTGACATCAACTTCGATAATGCGCAGGCCATAGCTGAAGAAGTAAACGGGTCAGCGAAGATGGTCGACGTTGCGAAAGAAGAACAAATTGTTGAACTCGTCAATTCAGTAGAAGAGCAATACGGGCCTATAGATGTATTTTGTTCAAATGCCGGGTTTGTAACTAACGCAGGTTTAGAAGACACGAATGAAAGAATTACCCATATGTGGGAAGTGCATGTCATGGCGCACATATATGCCGCCAGAGCGGTTCTGCCCCAGATGATCGCCAACGGAGGAGGTTACTTATTAAACACAGCCTCAGCAGCTGGCCTCTTGACCCAGATAGGTTCGCTTGCGTACTCGGTGACCAAAGGGGCTGCAATTTCATTGGCCCAATGGCTTTCCATCACCCATCACCATCAAGGGATACGAGTATCGGTCCTATGTCCACAAGCAGTTCGAACAGACATAATTACCAACAGCCCCGATGCCATAGAAGGAGAAGAAGTTGAATGGGAAGAAGGCGGAGTTGCAAGCTCAGATGGAATTTTAGAGCCGGATGCGGTAGCACAAGCATGTATTTCTGCTCTACGCGATGAACGGTTTCTTGTTCTACCTCATGAACAAGTAGAGGATTACATGAAATTCAGGGCTGAAGACATAGACCGCTGGCTAAATGGCATGCGCCGTTTCCAAAAAAATATCTATGAGCCTGGCGCTATGCCAGGGGACATAATGGGGCCGGATCGCTGGACGACGCTATGAGCGATGTAGAAAAAACCCGAAGATCTTCTGAGCTGCCTGGAACAGCAGAAAAGTTCTCAGAAGACCCTTTAGACCTTCTTTCTGACGTTGCTATCGAGCATTATCAGAACGATGGAGTCACTATCGTCAAGAATGTTCTTCACCCTGAATGGTTGCTGTTGCTAGAGACCGGTCTAGAAAGAGTACTAAACGCCAGCAGCCAACGCCTCCACAAATTCTTCGAAGGGAAAGAAGGAGAATTTATCGAAACAATAAGGAATTTTGATGTTATTCCCGAAATCCGACGATTTGTTTATGATTCCCCAATCGCTGACATGGCAGGAAAGATCATAGGGTCCGAGAACCTATGGCTGTATTCAGATGAATTTTTCATTAAAGAAGGCGGGAATGCTGAACGAACTCCATGGCATCAGGATACGCCTTACTGGCCGATCGAGGGTGAGCAGATTGTGTCAGCCTGGATCTCTCTCGACCCGCTCCCCAAAGAAGAATGCCTCGAATATGTAGCTAAATCACATAAGGGGGCAATGTATGACGGTTTCAGCCCTTCAAAAGTTTCAGAAGACCCCACGGCACCTCACTATGGAGATGAACTGCCGCGACTTCCCGACATAGAATCTGACCGAAGCGCCTACGATATTCGCTCGTGGGAAATTACCCCAGGCGATGTTATCTTCGCCCACCCCGGCGTCCTACATGGAGGAGGACCTACTGGTCCTAATAGCAGACGTAGAGCTATCACCATTCGCCTATACGGAGATGACCTTCGCTATGCAAAGAGGCCACCCACCAGGCCGACAGTCCCCCTCACCCCAGGATTATCGCTTTCCCTAAATCCCGGAGATCCGCTAAGGTCACCCTGGTATCCTCGAATACGACCAATACCCGCGCATATTCGCGCAGAATGGGAATGACCAGCGTTCGCAAAGAGCCCTAGCGAGTAATTAGGTTTCCGCTGTAGAAAGCATTTCAAGATCTACAGACGCTTCTACTATACTCCCTACACATGGAGACATTAAGTGCCTTTTTCGGTACAGCTGACATCAAAGAGTTCTACACGGGTGATGTCGCTCGACGAGCAGAAGGCCAACGAGGAGCTGAGGTAGCGGAACTTGTAGGTGAAGGGAGATCGATCGGGATCAAATTGGAAGATCACTGCGAATGGATGTTCCAAGCTGAGAAGGGAAAAGTAGTCATCAAAGAAGAGGCAGAGAAAGCTTCTTTGATAGTTCAAGCAGATCGAAACGCTTGGTCTGATCTCGTGACCGAATCATGGTCAATCATGGGACTAGTTATACAAGGAAGAGTTACTATCGAGCGCGGAAGTTTCAATCATTTGGCAAAATGGGAACCAGCATTGCAAGGTCTTTATAATGACCGCCCAATATGGTTCCCAAGACAAGAAACCCTCAGCGCTAACCATGTGTTCTCAATAGAAGACGATTTTAACGAAATGAAGATGGCGCTAAATAAATTGGGGTTTCTCCTAATTAGAGATGTGTTCACACAAATCGAAATTGAGGAAATGAGAAAAGAGGTTGAGGACAGGCGAAAAGCCGCAACTCCCGAAGACAGGCGCTCATGGTGGGCCACCGATAGCGGAGGGGGAGAGCAGTGCTGTAGAGTGACCTACCTCAATTATGGTTCACAGCTATTCGCCGAGCTTCCCCATGACCCAAGATTGAGCTACCTCGCAGGATTATCGAGCGCTCCGTTAGAGCCCGCACCTGATCATGGCGACGGAGTAGCAGTTGTCATAAAAGTCCCAGAGATCACTGAAGGGTTATCTGACCTGCCCTGGCACAGAGATTGCGGAATGGGTGGGCATCCACTGCTCTGCCCCGGATTAAACATGGGAATTCAACTAGATTACGCATCCGAAGAATCAGGCCAGTTAAAGTTCCTCCCTGGTTCAAACAATTACGCTGGGGGAGCGGAGTACGCAGATAGTTCTCCTGCAACAATTCCTATTGATGCTAAACCGGGCGACCTAACACTACATTACGGACATACGTTGCATATAGCTCCACCGCCAAGTGGCGCAGAAAATTATAGACGCACCGTCTATGTGAGCTTCCACATCCCCGAATATCGAGAAACTCTCCCGCAAGGGCAGGGATACAACGATGTGTTATTTGCCCACGGTGACGGGAGAGTCAGACCTCCGCAAGAGCAGACCTGAGACGTTAGTGCTTTTTCCGTCGCTTAAGAATATTGGCCCATTCATCTCGGAGCCCAACAGTTCTATGGAAAAAGAGGTCGACTTCTTCGTCTAAACGAAAATACCCAAGTCGTTCAAATTGGACGACAGACCCAGAGGTGATATCCCCAATTGACGGCTCAAACTTGGCACTTTCCAGAATTGATTTCGACTCCAAATTGATATCATCTAACGGCTCACCTGATTCTTCTCCGGGATGTTCTGCTGAAAACAGTCGGTCGTATTGGGCGACGGAACCATCCAAAGCATGTTCGGCGGACACCCAATGAATTGTGGCTTTAACTTTTCGACCATCAGGGGCTTTCCCGCCGCTCGTTTCAGGGTCGTATGTGCACAGGATCTCAATCGGGTTACCATCTGAATCTTTCACTACCTCATGGCAGGTAATAAAATACCCGTACCTGAGTCTCACCTCGCGCCCTGGAGACAAACGATAATATTTCGGCACAGGATCTTCCATAAAATCTTCTTGCTCTATGAACAGCGACCCAGAAAAAGGAATTTCACGATTCCCTGCAGAGTCATCTTCCGGATGGTTAACAGCTGTTCGTTGCTCAACATAGTCTTCGGGCCAATTGGTGATAGTCACGAGCAGAGGGTTTAAAACAGCCATTCTTCGTTCCGCACTTTTATTCAAGTCGCTTCGAACAAATGATTCGAGCAGTTCGATTTCGTGGGTTCCATTAGTTCTCGCTACGCCAATATGTTCACAGAAAGAACGTATGGCAGATGCTGGATACCCGCGTTTTCGGAACCCGCTCAGGGTTGGCATACGAGGGTCATCCCAGCCATCGACTACTTTCTCTTCAACAAGGTGCTTCAACAATCGTTTCGACAATACAGTGTGGGTAAAATTCAATCTCGCAAATTCGGTTTGATATGGGCGTTCACTCTCGGGAATTCCGAGCTGATCAAGGAACCAGTCGTAAAGTTCACGATGTGAATCAAACTCAAGAGAACAAAGCGAGTGGGTGACTTTCTCAATTGCATCTGACTGCCCATGGGCCCAATCATATGTTGGATATATACACCATTCGTTGCCTGTGCGAAAATGGCTTTCATGCCGAATCCGATACATGATCGGGTCGCGCATATTCATGTTGTCGTGATCCATTGAAATTTTTGCGCGTAGGACACACTCCCCATCTTTGAATTTTCCGGAACGCATTTCCCGAAAGAGAAGCAAGTTCTCCTCTTCGCTTCGATTACGAAAAGGACTATCGATACCGGGCTCTTGAAACCCTCCGCGTTGTTCAGAAATCTTTTCGCCATCCTGATCGTCAACGTATGCCTTCCCTTTCGCTATTAACTCTTCGGCCCACAAGTACAGGCGATCAAAATATTCAGAGGTATGGAGCGGCTCAGACTCGATATCTTCTCCTAAGAGCCACTGAAGATCGTCGAGAATTGCAGCAACGAAGTCCATGTTCTCTGTACTAGGGTTTGTATCGTCATACCGTAAATTGAACACGCCGGAATAGTTATTCGCTATAGAGGCATTTAGGCAAATTGCCTTTGCGTGACCGACATGAAGGTAGCCATTTGGCTCCGGCGGAAACCGTGTTTGAACACGCCCAGAAAATCGGCCAGATTCAATGTCGGCTTCAATCAGATCAACTATAAAATTGGATATATCTCCTGAAGATGCAGTTTGGGAATCCATATATTAATAGTCTGCCATTTAGAACTAGAGTATGCGCGGGTCTAAGCTGATATATATAGAAAACATAAATTAGGGGGGCCTATGGGTTCGGGATTTGATCAAACTCGGCTACAAAGAGTGGCGGAATTATGTGATAGATACGTAGATTCAGGTAAATTCCCTTGCGCACAAGTCCAACTAGCGCATCAAGGCAATGTTGCCTTGCGTTACACAGCTGGATGGGCTGATATCGAATCACAAACTGCTCTTCCTGAAGACGCTATCTTTCGGATTTACTCCATGACGAAACCCCTTACTTCCATAGGGTTAATGCAACTTTACGAAAAAGGTCTACTGATCCTAGAGGATCCAGTCCAAAAGTACATACCAGCATTTGCGGACCCACAAGTTCTCGTAGGCGGATCATACCTTAACCCTGTTACCCGCCCAGCGCAGACAGAGTTAACTATAAGAGACATGCTGCTACACACTTCTGGGCTGACATACGGTTTTCACTACTCCACCAACCTTGACAAAATGTACCGGTATCAGAAAATTGCTGGAGCAGCAGAAGGAGCTGATGGGACGCTAGAAGAAAAAATAAACCAACTTGCAGAGTTACCACTCTTATTCGATCCAGGGACCGCATGGAACTATTCGATGTCAACCGACGTATGCGGAAGATTAATTGAGGTGATCAGCGGACAGGGCCTCGACGAATATTTACAGGAGCACGTTCTAGGACCGCTTGGTATGGATGACACCGGATTTTCCGTAGAAGAAGAAAAAAGCCACCGTTTCACTTCGAATTACGCCATTACTCCTCAGAGCCCACTAACGCTTATAGACCCAGCGGACGATAGTCCATACTTAAATCCACCCCTGTTTCTTTCTGGAGGGGGAGGATTAGTATCGACGACCGATGATTACCAACGTTTCGTAAATATGTTACTGAATGGGGGAGAGAGTGAAGGCAACCGAATTATTGGGCGCCACACACTAGATTTCATGACCCTGAATCACTTACCTGGAGGTGCAACCCTTAACGAACTAGGCCAATCGACCTTTACTGAAACAGCAATGGAAGGGATGGGATTCGGACTCGGATTTTCAGTACTCGTTAACCCAGCTGCAAATGCCGCTTTAGGTTCCGTAGGGGAATTCGCATGGGGAGGGGCCGCTTCTACGCGATTCTGGGTTGACCCTTTAGAAGAAATCACCTGCGTCTTTATGACACAATTTATGCCCTCCAGTCATTATCCGATCCGCCGAGAATTAAAGGCCGTCGTCTATCAGGCGTTAAAATGATGAGCAGCGTCTAATGAAAAGAAATGACAATAAACTTCAGGCAGTAATCAGTCAAAGAAGAAATTGAGAAACAAAGAATAACCAGTAGTACCCTTGAGAATTAGGAGGCTTGATGACAACAACAAATCCCTTTGATGCAGCGTTAGATGGTTTCCCGAAAAAGATAGGAGAAGGCGGAGACGCTTATAGGAAATTCCCGAATATGCCCGTCGGAGAAGCAGTAGATATGGGGCATGACGAAAATGGAAATCCGTTGTTTGATCCGAGAATATTCGATAGCGGCGAGTTCGCACGCAACCCGTACCCCTATTATCGAATCTTGCGCGACCACTACCCGGTCTTTCATGACCAATTGCACAATTGTTATTTTGTGACACGATATGAGGACATCACAGATTGCTATTTCGACGAAATTGGATTTAATACAATACCCAAAGGCTCTTCGAGCGGAGTACTTGGAAATACGCAACTTGAATTGAGCGGAATTGAACACCGGCGGCGACGTAACATCTATGGACGCCACCTCGTCGGAGCTGCATTGACCAAACGAATTCACGCCCTTAGGGAACTAGCGAATGAATTGATCGATGAATGGTGGGAACCTAATAATAACAAAGGCATAGAAATAAACGAAGACACTAATACAGTGACCCTAGAACTAGGTAAAGCCTTTGCGAACGAATTCCCAATCTCTGTTGTGGCACAAGTCCTTGGAATCCCACAAGACGCTCGAGAACAATTTACGTGGTGGTATGACGCAATGATGTCAGGCCTTGGCGGTTCTGATACGCACCATGAAGGGCTTGAAGCCAGACAGGACCTAGAAGAATACGTAGAAGAACTTGTTGAAGAGCGGAGAGCAACACCAACCTATCTCCATGATGAGAACGGTAATGAAATATGTTTGGACATCATCTCCGAACTGTGCCACTCGGAGATTGATGGTTCAGTCATGTCGACAGAAGAGATCACATCGTTCATTGCGTTAGTAGTTGGCGGAGGGGGAGAAACAACCCGAGGAGCGATCTTGAACCTCTGGTACCTTCTCTTACAACACCCAGAGCAATACGAGCAGGTTAAAAAGAACGAAGAGTTATGGGATACGGCATTTCATGAAATGTTACGACATTCAACTTCCATAGGCGGCCAACCCCGTCACAACACATTTGACGTTGTTATGCACGGCATTCACATTCCCGCAGGTTCCTTGATGCATATGGTTGATGTTTCAGCGAACCATGATGAAAGGATCTTTAAAAACCCTGAAGATTTCAATATCTTCCGAGATGACCTTTACAGTGGGAAAATCCTCCGATCTGGCCATAACAAAGAAGGAAAATGTAGCCATATGGCATTCGGCGTAGGCCCCCACTTGTGTCCCGGAGCATGGATATCGCATCAGGAAACGGTAATCGGGTCACAAATCCTCGATGGGATTTTCAAAAACGTACGGATAAATGTAGACCGTATGCCTAAAGACATTGATGGGAAATCCCTCGCCCCTATCGGACTTAGGTCTATTCGTGAACTCTGGCTTGACTTCGATCTTCGGGGTTAAGCATGGAACCATACGAGGCTGATTTCGAAGATGAACCTACCTCTGAGCCCGGGTACAGAACATTTGAGGTATACCAGCGAGAGCGCGTCGGGGAAACGACGAATTTAATAAAGCCACGGCAATTGATATCAGATGAGTACGCTGATGACCCGTATCCTTTGCTAGAGGTATTACGTGAAAACTATCCGTGCTATCGAGATTGGTTGAGTAACTGCTTTTGGATCACGCGTTACAACGACGTAACATCCGTGTTTGCTGATGACCAGAACTTTGAAACTCGACCGAAACGCTGGTATTTGGATTCTATGGATTACGGGCGTGACCTTTGGAAGTATCTTCCTGTCCAGTGGGCGTACGAAAGAAAAATTGACGAAAATATAGAAACAGTCACCGAGGAAGCAATATCGTCTTTCGAAGATACGAACATCGATCTTGCAAGAAATTTCGCAGCACGAATCCCCTTGGCTCTCTGGCAAAAGATACTGAACATTACATTGGAACAGGCGCAGGAGTTTGCACGCCTCTACCTTCAAATGCAGCGCGGTGCCAGATGGAATCCACAATTTAGACAAAAAGGGTCGCAGTCTCTGCAAGAGCTAACAGCGCTTCTTGAACCTATCTTCGACCAACGACGCCAAGACCCTGAAGATGACTTTATCAGTGCAGTTGCACAACTTGAGCTGCCAGAGGGCCTGCCTAACGTTAAAGATCTCGTTGTGACGATCCTCGAGTTAGATCATGAGACACTTCATGGAGGGCTATCGAACCTTTGGTTCAACCTGCTAACGAACCCAAAGGAGAAGGAAAAGGTAACAAATGATCATCGCCTTATGAAATTCGCCTGGTTGGAGACGCTCCGCTATTCTGCGCCAGTCATAAGCTCTGATAGATTTGCTCGACAGGAGGTCGAAAGATTCGGAAGATTGATTCCCAAAGGAGGATTGCTTCGATGCTCAGCTGCATCCGCTAATCGAGATCCTCGTCAATTCGATAAACCCAACGCATTTATCATCGGGAGAAAAGATCTCTGCCAGCGAGAACCGCGCGGGCAGTACCGGGCTGATGGGCTCCCCTCAGGAATAGCATTCGGGCTTGGGAAGCCATCTGTTCACCCTGCAGTTCCTAAGGGAAGGCCACGATCGAGGTATGCTCTCATAAGAGATGCGGCTGTGACGGCGTCCTTGCTCCTTCTAGAAGAAAGACCCACGCTCAAAATTGTCGATGGTGAAGAGCCCCATCTCACTTGTGCCCAGTTGGGGGAAATGCATGCATGCTGGGAATTGCCCGCCTGCTAAGCACTGTCTCAGACTTCTGGGTCTGGTAACACGCAAGGAAATCCAGCATACAAACCTATGTTGTCTCCGGTCCGACCGCCAGGCCCCTCAAGGAGAAGCTGAACAAGAACTTCCGATGTCTCTTCTGGCTTCATCCAGCTCTCAACCCATGCCGGATCAGGATTTGGTCCACTCCATGACCGAATCATCTCGCTATCGGTTGCCCCAATACACAGGTTATTAACCCTAACGTTGTATTCACCCAAGGCCTTCGCCCAGTCGAAGGCGAGCCCATTTAATGCCCATTTTGATGCGTTATATAGGTCCATATTCCCATGACCATGATGACGGGAAGAGCCGGGCGCAGGTTTGACGTGGTCGGTGCTAACATTTACGATCTCCCCATAATTCTGTTTCGCCATTATGGGGGCGACAGCTCGACCGAAGAGGAAAGCTCCGCGAATATTAGAGCCAAATAATCTCTCATAGTTCGATAAGGACTCATCCCAATCGTCTAATGGCCCTGTTCGGAGAACTTCTCCAGCATTATTCACAAGAATGTCAACGCTTCCGAATTTGTCAACAGTTGTATCAACAACCGACCGTACGTGATCTGGGTCAGCGACATTACCAATGTACCAATCAGCGCCAATGTCTTCGCCAATGGTAGATATCGATTCCCGCTTATCTGTTATGACGACATTGCAACCTTCTTGAGAAAGACGCTGGGCGAATGCAGCTCCAACGCCTTGCGCAGCTCCAGTAACAATTGCAACTTTCTCGTTAAGTATAATGCCCATGCTATTTACCGTGTCTGGAAAAAGTCGCCCAGACCTTCAGAGGCGCCTTTGTCGTTTTCGTTG
>Ga0066836_10001777_pt1 | contig 11419 bp, 14 predicted proteins | sample ETNtaG_18_FD_71568 | JGI IMG/M metagenome (GOLD analysis project Ga0066836, IMG submission 71568) | Marine microbial and viral communities from oxygen minimum zone, Eastern Pacific Ocean - ETNP201302SV91 | ecosystem: Environmental > Aquatic > Marine > Oceanic | place: Pacific Ocean: Eastern...
TCAAGAATCTTTTGTGAAGTAGGGTTCATTGCCCAATCCGTTCATAATGCTATATGTTAAAAAATAAAACGTAATTTATTATTATAAATGAAAAATCAGTATCTTTCAAGTAATATCCCTAAACATTTAAAATGAGAAATATTTAATTTGAAGCAGGATTTGTTATCTGAAGCAAAGTTTAGTCTGATTGAAGTCACTGACGTAACCAATTCGTGAAGCGGAATCAACTCCTGCAAGTTGTAGGTCTTTCAAGATTGATTCTGTTTGTTCCTCTGGAACAACAACCAAAAGCCCTCCACTAGTTTGTGGATCCAGCATTAATTCTTGCAACACCGGTGCACTTTTTTCAGGGAATTTCCAATATTTTTCAACCATTCTGCGATTATTTCCATTTACACTGGTACTTACACCACGCTCATACATTTCCCTTGCTTGAGACAAAATAGGGATTTCATCCAGTATGATATTAATTGTTAAGTTGGCACCAGGTACCATTTCCAGGCAGTGACCAGCAAATCCGAATCCAGTGATATCAGTCACTGCGTGTACCTCATAATTCTTCAGAACTTCCGATGCAACCTTATTCAGTTCAATTAAGGAGTTCAGACAATCCTGAAGCGCTTCCTTTGAAACTAAATTTTTTAGATTGGCATTTAAAATAACTCCACTACCAATTGCCTTAGTCAAAATTAGCTGATCACCAGTCTGAGCACCACTATTTCTCCAAATTTTCTCTGGATGCACCAATCCTGTAACAGTCAGTCCAAATTTTGGCTCATCGTCATCAGAGGTATGACCTCCTAAAAGAACTGCACCTGCCTCTGTAATTTTTTGCATTGCTCCAGCAATAATCTTTGCCAAGATCTCATCCTCAAATTTTTTGGAAGGGAATCCCACAAGATTTAGACAGGACAAAGGTTTTCCCCCCATAGCATAAATATCACTTAGAGAGTTGGCTGCAGCAATTTGTCCAAATAAAAATGGATCGTCAACTGGCGGTGTGATAAAATCTGCTGTAAAAACAAGAGCCTGTTCCTCATTCAAAAGATACACCCCCGCATCATCACTGGTATCAAATCCAACAAGTACATTGGGGTCATGAATTTGAGGTAAAGAGGCAAGCATTTTTTTCAATCCGACCGGATTGAATTTAGCTGCTCAACCACATGTTTTTGCCAGACTTGTAAGACTGGACTTTCGAAAAATATTTTTCATTTTCAAATAAATTATATTTCTGGAAATACGTTACATGCAGAGAAGCATTTCAGACTATTGAGAAATTATTACTCTGCATTCAAGAAGCTAATTCCGAAAAATTAAGAAATTAAAGGATTTCAGCAAATCCGCAAATAAACAAGACTTATACTTCAAAAAGGGATCTGAATGAATATGGAAAAATGTGAGCATTTAAACATTTTGATTTTTCGGAAAAATATATATGCTGCAAAAATTATTTTGAGTGACTCAAGTTTTCGAACTGCTGCCAAAAAATCTGATTTTTAGTGTAACTACAATTGTATTTCTTGAACTTAATAGATGTGAAAATTAGTAAATGAGGTAAAATTTTTATCAAAATTATACATCACATTCATATGAAAAGAAAACTGATTTAATTTATTCTAAAGTTTTATGAAAAATTGACGAAAATAATAGTATATTTGCTTTAAAATTTATCATTCCCATTTTTTAAATATGTCTATTTTAAAGTACAACATTTTTCAACAAGGTTACAAAGATGACAATGAACAATATTACAAAAAAAACATCTTGGTTAGTTATTTTAATAGGAATTATTTTTTCTGGTTCCGGATGTTCAAAATTGGCTAATTTTACCAAAGAAAGCGCTTCTCCTTCTTCATGTGCTGACCTTGTAATTGAACGTGCATTTAATCTACATAAGGGTGCTAAGACAAGTTTGGCTTTGTACTTTGTGGAAAGGAGTGACAACCAACTTTTTCGGGCTTTCTATGCAGCCTCGGACTCAGTTTATGAATCAAGGAGAATTATGAAATGTTGGGACAGAAGAGTCTCTCATTATAATGCAATGAAAAACTTAAAGGAAATGAACACCTCTTTAGCTAGGGTGATTCGACGCAACATGCCTGATAACGACCGAGGTGAATTGATCTCTGTTTTCCGTGAACAATTAGATTGGGTTATGCCTAATTTTCGCTGAATTTCCTAACTTGCCTTTTTCCTTTTATCCGTCTAATTTATATCTTCTGTTGTTCCCAGATGACTGTGGTCACTTATATTTCCAGAAAATTTTTATTCTAAAAAAATCAAATGAGCGAGTCTTACCCCATGACCATTCAGGGCTATGAAAAATTAAAAAAAGAACTCAAACAACTGACCACCATAGATCGTCCCAATGTTGTACGTTCTATTTCGAGCGCAAGAGAACATGGTGATCTAAAGGAAAATGCTGAATACCATGCTGCCAAAGAACAACAGGGTTTTATTGAGGGAAGAATTCAAGAACTGAACGGAAAGCTAGCTATGGCAAATGTGATTGATATTTCCAAACTTTCCGGTGATAAGATTGTTTTTGGAGCAACTGTTACTTTTGTGGAAGTTGATAGCGAAGAAGAAAAAAACTATCAATTGGTTGGTGATTTCGAATCAGATATCGAGCAAAATAAAATTTCTATTTTCTCTCCTATTGCCCGAGCGTTGATTGGAAAATCAGTTGGTGATACTGTCGCAATTCCCATCCCCAAAGGGAAAATTGAAGTCGAAATATTGGGAATAGACTTTATAGTTTGAATTCAGATAAAGTAGTCAATTTTTGAATTTAACCCGTCCTTCATAATCATGATACTTCGGAAAACTTCTTTCAAATCGTCAAATGACTGTATTCCTTGAAATGGAATATTTAACAACTTTGCAGTTTCCTGATAAATCCATGTTGGATTTTGATGTTTTTCCCGTAACATTTTTAATGAGTAAGCTCCCTTTGATTTTGAAAGTTTGGCTCCAGATTTATCTTTTTGTAACTTATGGTGTACAAAGCGGGTTTCAGGAAAAATAGAATCATTTAAGCATTTTGCTAGATATAGTTGTGCTCCAGTTGAGGGAAGTAAGTCCAGTCCGCGTACAACAAGATTTATCCCAAGTTCCAAATCATCAATGATTGATGCAAGCTGGTAAGCTGCTAGTCCGTCTCTACGTTTGACAACAAAATCTCCAATTGCTTGGCTCACAGTTATTTTCTCAAGCTTATTGGAAAATGTTTTGAAGCTTACCTCAGATTGATCAGGGACATATACTCTCCAGGAGAAATTATCATTCTCCAAATCAAGACCCTTTCCACGGCATGTACCTGGATAATTCCCGTTTGCAGACAATTGACTGATTTCAGCACGCGAGCATTCGCACGCAAATAAGTGTTCAGATTTACAAAGTTTTTTAAGCGCCTCGTGAAAACTTTCGGCACGAAATTGTTGCGAGTATTTAGAGAGCAATTCCCCAGGTCCAGAAGGGCCGGAATCATATTGGATTCCCAGCCATTCTAACTGTCTAAAAATATCATCCACAGCAGAAACTTCTACTCTATCCCCATCCAGATCATCAATTCTAAGATGTAGATGTCCCTCCTGCAAATCTACAAGAAGCGCTGTAAGCAAAAAATTATAAGCATTACCAAGGTGAATAAACCCGCTTGGTGTGGGTGCTATTCTCGAAGTAACTTTTGGATACATCTTTGCGAAATAATGAAATATTTGTTTGTCTTTATAGTATTATTAAAGCATAATTTAATATCAGCAAACTCAACTTTTTTGAATATAATTTTTTCAAAAAATAATTTATACTTTCTTTGAAGATGTTTTTTCCAAACGAATTAGCACAAGTAAATCATGAAATCACGAGCCGCAATAGCCTGGGAATCAAAAAGTCCATTGCAAGTTGATCTGGTCGACCTAGACGGCCCAAAAGTTGGAGAAGTTTTGATCCGTAACGTTGCAACCGGTGTTTGCCACACCGATGCATTCACCCTTTCCGGAGACGACCCTGAAGGCATCTTCCCTTCAATTTTAGGACATGAAGGTGGAGCTGTAGTTGAGGAAATCGGTTCAGGAGTCAACACGCTCGAAGTTGGCGACCATGTCATTCCACTCTATGTCCCCGAATGTGGAGAATGTAATTTCTGCAAATCCGGAAAAACTAATTTATGCCAGTCGATCCGTTTGACTCAAGGTAAAGGTTTAATGCCTGATGGGACTTCACGATTTTCGTATAATGGAAAAAATATTTTTCATTACATGGGAACTTCTACATTTTCCGAATACAGTGTTTTACCAGAAATTTCGGTTGCAAAGATTAACAAAGCCGCACCTCTAGAAAAAGTGTGCTTGCTCGGTTGTGGAATCACAACAGGAATTGGGGCTGTTTTGAATACAGCAAAAGTTGATGCCGGAGCAACTGTGGCTGTTTTTGGTTTGGGAGGAGTAGGACTTGGCGCGATCCAAGGATCAGTTCTAGCTAAAGCCGAACGTATCATTGCTGTTGATATCAACGAAAGTAAAGAAGAATTTGCACGTCAACTTGGTGCAACCGATTTTGTAAATCCGAAAAAATATGACAAATCTGTCCAGGAAGTAATTGTGGAATTGACTAATGGAGGGGTGGATTATTCTTTTGAATGCGTCGGTAATGTCAACTTAATGCGCTCTGCACTTGAATGTTGTCATAAAGGCTGGGGTGAATCAATTATTATTGGTGTCGCTGGGGCCGGCCATGAAATTACTACACGCCCCTTCCAACTAGTAACCGGTCGAGTATGGCGTGGTTCCGCCTTTGGTGGTGTAAAAGGACGCTCCCAGTTACCTGGATATGTGGAGATGTACATGAAAGGTGATATCAAAGTTGATGAGTTTGTGACATTCACCATGCCCTTGGACGACATCAACCGCGCATTCGACTTGATGCACCAGGGAAAAAGCATTCGGTCCGTGATTTTGTTCTAACTATTTTTAAGACGTCTAAACAGATTCTTCTAGAATTTCCAAATTTCATAAATTTTAATTAACATAAAAAAGTGTACGAAACATCAGACATTAGGAAAGGATTGCGATTCGAACTTGATGGAGACCCTTTTGTTGTCCTGGAATTTCAATTTGTTAAACCTGGAAAAGGGACGGCATTTACACGGACAAAAATCCGTAACATGATTTCAGGTGCCGTACTTGACCACACTTTTAAGTCGGGAGAAAAACTCAAACCAGCTCATACTGAAGACCGCGAAATGCAGTTTTTGTATAATGATGGCGATTTTCATTTTATGGATAACAGTAACTATGAACAGGTGAGACTGCCAAGTAGTGCTGTAGGAGATGCAGCAAATTACTTGACAGAAAACATGTTGATTGAGGTGAGTTTTTTCCAGGGTCGCACAATAGGCTTAAGTTTACCAAATTTTGTTGTTCTTAAAGTAGAAGAAACTGTACCAGGAGAAAAAGGTAACACCGTTACCGGAGCCTCAAAACCAGCTAAAGTATCCACTGGATTCACGCTAAATGTACCTTTATTTGTCAATGAAGGTGATAATCTTCGAATTGATACTCGAACAGGAGAATATGTAGAACGTGTCAAATCATAGTCTAAAAATGACCTGCGTGGGTGAGCCGAATCTTATAATTGATCATCGAAATAAAAAAATATTGACTCTAACCGGACTAATCCAAATAGAGATAAACTGACTCATTGAGAGTGGTCTCAAATCACTTACGAAAATTCAGTAGAAACTATTTTTTCAACCCCGCCTCAAACTTGTTAATTCTAGCTTACCCTCATGCCAAATTTCATTCAGAATTCCGAGATTTCTCTTTTACCAGGGTGTTACCATGCGCGTGTTCTTAAGGTTTTTGGTATTAAACGAAAATCACAAGTTTCTGCTAAGGAAAATAAAAAAAAAATTATAATTTTAATAGAAGATCGCTTATATACCCTGAATCTTCAAGAAGATGTATATCTGTTAGAGGGGTCGTTAATTTCATTTGAGTTGAGTAAAAAAGGTATTCTATCAAACCTAAAAACCAGAACACTCTCCGTTAATTTTGAAAATTATGATGACTTACTGCGCTGGAGACGTCCAACCAAAAAACCATCTAGAATGGACATTCTTCGGACTCGACAGAAAATTATCAGTGGGATTAGAGAGTGGTTTGAACAGCAAGATTTCATCGAGACAGAAACTCCTTTGCTTGTTTCTGCCCCCAGTCCTGAATCACAATTTTATCCCATAAAAACTGATTCTGGATTTCTAATAACCTCTCCAGAATTTCAGATGAAACGTTTGCTAACAGGTGGTTTTGAAAAAATTTACCAGTTCGCACGTTGTTTTCGTGATGCTGAAAGAGGACCGCTACACAATACGGAATTTACCATGCTCGAATGGTATCGTAGCAATGAATCTTTGGAAGTTTTGATGACAGATATTGAACAGATGGTGATGCATCTCATAAAAACAGTCACAACGGATAACTTTACTCTAAAATTACCATTACTACCATGGTCACGAGTAACAGTGAGTACATTGTTTAAAAAACATTTGAACATCATTTTAAACGGGACTGAATCTGCGTCTCAATTAAAGAAAAAAGCTGAACTGTCTGGTCATGCTGAATTATTGGCTGCCATTTCAGATCAAACAGAACTTACAGAATCGATGGCATTTGAGCAAATATTTTTTCAACTCTGGAATCATATTGAACTGGAATTTACGGAATCTAATCCTTTGTTTGTTTATGAATGGCCTTTGCCTCTGGCTAGTCTTGCCCGACCGTGTCCACATGACCCCGGTTTTGCTGACCGTGTTGAGCTTTATGTAAAAGGAATGGAGTTGGCAAATGGCTTTGAGGAGTTGACAGATCCTGCTGAGCAAAGACGACGTTTTGAACAAGATTTAAAAAACAGGGAATCAATGGGGCGTTCTGGCGTACCACTTGATGAAAAATTCTTAAAAAGCCTTGAACAGGGATTACCCAAGAGCTCTGGAATGGCTTTAGGCATTGACAGATTGATAATGTGGCTTTGTGATGCAAAGCATATTCGGGATGTTATATGTTTTTCTGAAGATGAAATTTAACCGAAATTCTAGTTTGTACTGAACTAAAATGAAAAATCCAAAAACTTAAAAAAATAATGGAACGATCAATATTTCACATTTTTCTTCATTTTTTTATACCGTTCGCTGTAGCTAAAATTACTTGGAGAAAACGATGGATAAAACCATTTATTTTCATGGCACTAACAATGGCCGTGGATTTTGACCATTTCTTAGCCGACCCTGTTTTTGATCCAACCCGTTGTAGTCTAAATTTTCATCCACTACATAGTTGGTATGCAATTGGAGTTTATCTAGTGTTACTTTTTTCACCTCGTATACGAATATTTGCAATTGGTTTGCTAATACACATGACATTGGACGGAATCGATTGTTTATGGATGAATTCGTTCTAAAAAATAATCTTTTTTAAAAAATTATAAAAAAAGCTTGACAAGCTACTAGCACTCTATTAAAGTGAGTGCTAACAGAAAGTATGTTTCTTTCAATGGGTCAGCATAATGCGAAAATAGCATTGATTGACTTGAAATTGCAAAAAATGCTAAACCTATAAATTAATTTGTAATAAATTTTTAATTATTGAGGAAAAATGGCTAAAAAGGCTAAAATTATTTCACATAAAGAGGTGAGTGAAGCTTTGGCTCGCTTTCTTGAAAAAGGTGGTGTGATCAACAAAATTGAATATAATGATAATGGGTTTTTACTAAAAAATGATCTTGCATTGGATGACTCTTTCACAGAAGCTTCAGACAGTATCATGAACCAATTACACATAGATTTTGAGACAGAATCAAGAATTTGAACTGTGTCATAAAAAGAGACCTAAATATCCGGCGGATATAACATATTCGCCACCACTCTCCTCACAAAATTACAACTAATCCGTATCGTTTTAGGATTCTTTACAAAATTCCATTTATTTCGTATACTTTGATCTCAAGAATAAAAACTTACTTTCAAAGTATACAATTGTAAATTAAAATAATTTTTCATAATATCTACTGATTTTTCAATGAATTCAAAATTTTTCCGACGTTAGTACGAACTTTACTTATGTCAAGATTATCATCATCGAAATATGGATGGTCATCTGTAACACCAATACGTTTCATAATTTTTTTGATAATAGTACGTTCTTCTTCTTCAAAAACACCGTCAGATGCTGCTACTAAAGCCATTAATTCAACAAGAGTATGCTTTGCTTCTGCAGATTGAATATGTTTTAACATTTCTTCCAGAGAGGTGTTTGATTTCATTTTACTCTGTTCCTCCGGTGTAATTTTGGATGATTTGAAAATAGCAATCATAACTTTCTTTTCAGCAATGTGCATTTCTTTTTCAGCATGAGCTAAAAAACTCACCACTGATAAAATATTAACTAGTTCCTCTCGACTGATTGACATAAATTATCTTTCTTTGAAACACAGACTATTGTATGCAATTTTTTGATATGTAACCTTGGAATTTCACTAATATAATGTATATCTAAATTCGGATAGAACGTAAAGTAATATAATTTAATCACCTTGATTTAGAAGGTAAAAAATGACCCGTGACACGCGTTATCATCCTGAATGGAACACAGTTTCACGATATGTTAGGGAACTGTTTAATTATTTTTGTTCCAGGTGTGGAAAAAATTGCAGAAAAACAAAAAATCCTGAAATGGTTTTGCAAGTACATCATATCGATGAAAATCCTGGAAACAATGACTTAGAAAACTTGATCCCACTTTGTGCAAGTTGCCATCTTAAAATTGAACGGGAAGCCCGACTACACGCTCCCAACCATGAAAAACAAATGGAATTGTTTGAAAACCAATCATATATGATTCAGATGAAAAAGATGCGTAAAAGTGCATTATCAAAATATGGTGTGGCAAACAAATCCGACGTTTCTCAAATGGATGCCGAAACTTACGAAATAAGAGCTTTGGAATGGGAAATTAACGAACCGTCTTAGATTCCAAGCAAATAATTGACCCCCTAGTATATGCACTGAACAAAATTATCGTCTTCTCCTTCCGAAACCGCCAAAACTAAATCCTCGCATTCGGCGGCCTCCTCCAAAAAGAGATCGTCTTCGTGTAACTGATCGTCTTCTTTTTGAGACTAGAGGTTTTCTCTGAATACGACTTTTGCCAAATCCGCCTCCGGAAGCCTTGCGGTTAGCAGAGCGGAATTTGGTAGTTTTTATATTATTCAGTGATTTTTTTGATGTAGAACGAAACTTATTTGATGTAACACTTTTCCCACCTGCCGTCTTTGCAGTAGAATATGCTGGAGAAGCTTTTTTCATTTTAGATGTGGAAGATATTCTACGATTTTGGACAGAACTAACTGTTCTTGGATCACCATATCCGTAACCATAGCCAAAACCCCCACCCCAAATATATGGTGGTCTAAAAAGCATCGACATCATCATTGAGGTCATAAAAAGACTAGTCATGCTGTAACCACTACCATAATATGGAGAGTACGGCGCCCCGGCAGATTGATACATTCGAGGATTTGGTGTTGACTGCATAGTCATTTGATCACCTGAATCACGTACCACTGAAGCTGTCATAACTTCTATTGACTTGTTTTCAGCAATGTCTTTCCAAGCAATCCTATCTGATCCTGAAGGTAACACGCTGACTTGACTGGGATCCGGAACTAAAATTGAAATTACCAAAAATTCTGCTCCACTTTTTTCTGTTTGTGGTACAATCAACACATGATCAGCTATTCCGTCCTGATTTAAATCAATCGTACTAATATCACGAATTTTATTAGAAATTTTACTGACTAGAGTTGGCAGAAAATCCTCATCAGAAACCTTCGCTAGTGAGGTCTCTCTTAAAGCCTCCGAAGTAATCGCGGGGATCAACTTTGGATCGAGATGTTCCGTGAGGTCAATTCCAAGTTTTTCAATAGCTTCCGAATTAAGTTGATCACTGACCCCAATCGGAATATTTTTGGAAGAATAATTAAAACGCGCGGATTCCTGACTTTTATTTTCTCCAAAAAATATCCAGTATAACCCCAAAATCAAAATTGCGATCAATATTCCCTGGGTTGAAAATAATTTTTCTAAACCGTTAGGATTTTCATTCTCTTTGTTACCCATAACTAGTATGTTTTGCTTAAATTCTCATGAAAATTGTAATTTTTTTAATGTATTGAAACTTTACTGGAGTATCGTGAAGGCGCAAGTCAAAATGATGATTAAAGCTTCTCAATCATTAGTTGAAGCCAAAAAATTTTTTTTAACGGACATATCATGAGTACTTATTTTTAGATAACAATAGCTGACCCATTGGGTAAAAAAAATGTTGCGATGAGAACGCCAGCGGTTAAGAGGATGTATAAAATCAAAATTTACTGGTGGTGGTACATCAGGATTCCCATGATCTCGTTTGGCTTCATCCGCCAGTCTTGTAGAATTGTATTCAGGATGCCCTGTGTGAGCGATGAAACGCTCATCTGTAGTAGAAAAAATTGAATACCCGGCTTCTAAACCATAAGCCAGTAATTTCAACCTACCATCATTTGCGGCTTCTTCCATTGCTTCATCTGGAATGCCGGCATGACGACTTTGTGGACAAAAAAACACATCGTCTAGTTCTCCAATAATTGGATGAGTAGGGGCAAGGTTTTTCAATTCAAAAACACCAAACAACTTTTGATCGTAATTAAATTTATTCACACCCTCTAAATAAGCCATAACAAATCCAGCCCAACATAGTCCTAGTGTACTCGGAATTGTTTGTCGCGCGTCCTGTAGAATTGCACTTATTTCATTCCAGTAATGTACATCTTCAAAATTGACAGTTTCGACCGGAGCCCCAGTTAAAATTAAGCCGTCAAGTGCCCGCTCTCTATTAGCCTCCTCATAAGTAACGTAGATGTCGTCAACATGCCGAGGCTCCCAAGTTTTGTAGTTGTGGGATTCCAGACGTATCCAAATGGGTTCCAACTGCAAAATCGAAAGCCCCAGAGGATGGAGGATATTAAATTCATATTTTTCACCAAGTGGCATTATATTGAGTATTCCAATTCGCAAAGGTCGAATATCCTGACGCTCGGCTTGAGAAGGCGGAATCCAGCGTATACCATTCTTTTCTAAAATTGGAACAGCGTGATAATCGGAACGAACAATGAGAGTCATAGTTTTCTAAATTAAAAAGAAAAATAATAATGCACTTTTTAAATAGTACCAAATCGGTTCTATTTTACTCCGAAGAACATTTTGGTCAAGCAGTTTCGCCAATATTTTATTAAAACTCAGATAACTTGGGACATTTTTTAACCTCAAGAACAAGATAGGCGAGAATCAATCAGGTGGGGCAGAAAGTGATGAGGACCTGCG
>Ga0066836_10001778_pt1 | contig 11412 bp, 8 predicted proteins | sample ETNtaG_18_FD_71568 | JGI IMG/M metagenome (GOLD analysis project Ga0066836, IMG submission 71568) | Marine microbial and viral communities from oxygen minimum zone, Eastern Pacific Ocean - ETNP201302SV91 | ecosystem: Environmental > Aquatic > Marine > Oceanic | place: Pacific Ocean: Eastern...
CCACTCAGCAGTTACTTTTCCTGCTCCTCCTCCACTCCCAATTCCAATGCTATTGAATCCACAACAGACAAAAAAGTTTTTAATTTCTGGAACTTCTCCCAATAATGTATTTGTATCTGGTGTAAAAGATTCTGGTCCTGCTAAAAATTTTCTGACACCAGCTTTTTCTAAAAGCGGCACTCGCTTAAACGACGCTTCTAGATAGGGTTCGAAATGATCAATATTTTCAGGAAATTCCCCAAATGAGAAGTCATTGGGAACTTTATTTGTTTTTGCAAAAGCTGGGATTGATTTACCTTCGAAAATTCCAACTAGTAGTTTTCCAGCATCTTCTTTTAAATATAATCTGTCATCAAAATCTCTTAATACAGCTAATTTTTTAGGCAAATCTTTAATTGCTTCAGTAATAATATAAAAATGCTCTGCAGGATATAAAGGTATACTAACACCAAGTTCCTCTCCTATTTGCCTTGACCACATTCCAGTTGCCAGAACTAAATATTCGCATTCGATTATTTGATTATTAACTTTTACTCCAGCAACTCTTCCATTTTTAACTAAAATTTTTTCAACAGGATTTTTTTCAAATATTTGAACGCCTAATTGTTTTGCCGCTTTCGCCAATAAATTAGTTACACCAATTGGATCTGCTTGCCCATCACCCGGCATAAAAATACCACCCAAAATATCTTTTTCATTTATTATTGGATAAATTTCTTTTATTTTATCAATGTTTAATACTTCAACATGAACATCAAACAGTTGTGCTGTAGTAGCTTGTCTTTGTAATTCTTGCCACCTTCCTTTAGTTGTCGCTATGGACAAAGCTCCATTTAATTTTAAACCTGCGGAAAAACCTATTTTTTTTTCTAATTCTTTATATAAGTCAGTTGTGTATTTTCTTATTTTTGTAACAGCGGCTGACGGACCTAGTTGACTTACTAATCCAGCTGCGTGCCAAGTTGTTCCTGATGTTAACTGATCTCTTTCAAGCAAAATAACATCTTTCCATCCAAATTTTGCTAAGTGATAAGCGGTAGAGCAACCCGCAACACCGCCACCAATAACAACAGCTTTTGTGCTTTTTGGCAAGGATTTATTCATAATTTTTTTGTTTTTTTGAAAATAATATCATACCAACACCAAAGACTATAATTGTTCCTCCTAGAAATACTTGTTTGGGAGGATCTTCTCCAAGTAAAAATATAGATGTTATTAATCCTGTTATTGGAAGTAATAATAAAACAGGCATAACTTTATTAATTGGGTATTTCCGTAAAACATAATACCATGCGCCATATGCAATTGGTTGCATAAAAAATCCAAGATAAATTACGGTTAACCAACTATAGAAATTTGCAGATAAAATATATTGAATTGGATTTCCATCAAAAATAGATGAAATAAGTATTAGAATTGGACCGGTAAATACACATAGCCAAGTCATTAATGCGAAAGCTCCAATTTTTTTACTGAGTGGTTTTGCCATGACTGCTCCAAGAGACCATGTAAATGCGCCAGATAAAACTAGTAATACACCAAAATACTTACCTTCAAGATTGGGAGCTCCAGTTAAAATAAAAACTCCAAAAAAAGCGATTAACAAACCAACTATATTTTTTATACTTGGAATTTCTTTTAACAAGAAAAAAGCAATTAATATTCCAAAAGGGACTTCTAATTGAACAAGAAGAACAGCTGATGATGCATCAAGAATTTTTAAACCATTATAGGTTAGACCATATTGTAAAGTGCTACCAATAAATGAAACTTTAAATAAATCTAAAAATAATCCCTTAGGTATAGGAAACCACCAAACAAGCATTAAGGCTGGTATAGTAAAACGAATACCCATTAGTAAATAAGGTGGAAAATATTCCATTGCAGGCTTGGCAATAACAAAACCAAATCCTAAACCTATGGGAACCAATATAGCAATAAAAATATCACGAAAACTCAAATGTTCTCGCTTACTTTATAGGAATTCGTTTTTTAGGATCAAAGAAAGGTAGTGGTACAACTTTTGCTTTTAAATTTGCATAAGGTGATCTTATCTCAAATTCTGTATCATTTTTTGCATACTCGATAGGTATAAAAGCGTATCCAATGTTTTTCTTTAATCTTGGTGAATAACATTTTGATGTAACATAGCCAATTTCTTTTTTATCATCAAAAATGGGCCAATGGTCAGGCACAAAATATCCGGGCGTATACTGTGGCGGAACTACTTTACTTATAGGATCTCCTAAAATTTCTATACCTACTAATTTTCTTTTAATTCCTTCTTTTTTAATTTTCTTAAGCGCTTCTTTGCCCACAAAATCTGCTTCCATTTCTAAATCAACTAATCTGTCCATTCCAATTTCAAAAGGATTGTCTGTAACTCTCATATCTTGAAAATATGAAAAAATTCCAGCTTCAACTCTTCTAATTTGTGATGGGCCAGTTGGAGCAATTTTATGTTTTTTCCCAGCAGCCATAATCTTTTCATATAGATCTGCTCCACGTTTTCCATCTCTAAGATAAACTTCATAACCAATTTCTCCACTCCACCCTGTTCTTGAAATAACAATTGGTATTCCATCTAAATCTGTTTGTTTGCACCAATAATACTTAAGATCATTAATCCATGATCCAAATAACTCTGTCATTAATGCTCTTGATTTTGGTCCTTGTACTTGTAATGGTGAAACGTCTGGCTCTCTTAATTCTATATCGTATTTATCCTTTCCAGCTACACCCATAGCCCAAAGCAAAAGATCGCTGTCAGAAATTGAATACCACCAATGATCTTCAGCTAGTCGCAATAATATCGGATCGCTAAGAATGCCGCCTTCATAATTAGTATTTAAAACATATTTGCATTGATCTACTTGACAGCTAGATAAATTTCTTGGAGTTAGTAACTGTGTAAATTTCGATGCATCGGGCCCTTTAATTTCTACTTGACGCTCAACAGAAACGTCCCAAAGCGTAACATCATTCACCAAACTCCAAAAATCTTCTTCTGGAGTATTATAATAAACCGGAAAATACATATGATTATACGTCGTATATTCTTTGCAGCCCCAAGCCAAAGTAGATTCAAAAAAAGGTGATTTTCGAATTCTTGTACCAAAACCTAAGTGTGGCTTTGGAGGTGAGTTTGTTCGTGTCGCCATGAATCTCCTTTAGAAATTGAAAATATGCTTCATTTCATTTTAATTGTCTAGACAAATTCGTTTAAGCTGTTAATTTTTTATTTTCAGGATCGTAGACAACTTTATGGAGTATTTTAGCTTTTCTTTTTTTGCCCTGAATCTCTATTTCTAAATTTGAGTCCTCGACTAAATCTGATTTAACATAAGCAAATGCAAGACTTTTTTTACTCCTAAAACCATATCCACCCGAAGTAACAACGCCCACTACATTGTCTTTATGATAGACCGGTTCATTACCTCGTGCATCGATATCATCAACTTCAACTTCTAGATATGCAATCTTAATGTCAACTCCTGATTGAATTTTCTCTTGAAGAATTTTTGCTCCAATAAAATTATTTTTTTTCTTTAAATTAAAAAAACGATCCATTCCAGCTTCTACTAAACTTATTTCGCCAGTTAGTTCGCTTCCCCAACCTCTATAAGCTTTTTCTATTCTTAAAGAATTTACTGCATAGGTTCCAAAGTTAACTATTTTTTCTTTTTTACCAACTTCATAAATTGCATTGTATAATGATTCCATTTGGTTCATTGGATGATGAAGCTCCCAACCTAATTCTCCTACGTAATTAACTCTAAGTGCTCTGACCGGAATTTTATTAATCAAAATTTCTTTTCCTTTGAGCCACGGAAAATCATTATTATGTAAATTTTGAGAAGTTAATTTTGACAATACTGTTCTAGAATTTGGTCCTGCTAAAACAAGTACTCCATAATCTTGAGTAACATTTTTTATACTTACTTTTTCTCCTTTTTTAACATGATGAGTGAACCAATCCAAATCTCTAATTTCAGAAGCTGTAGAAGAAAGAACATAAAAAATATTATTTGGAAGACGAGTTATTGTTAGCTCGCTTTGAATACGTCCCTTTTCATTAAGCATATGAGTAAGAACTATACTTCCATCTTTTTTTGGAATTTTATTTGCACATAAGCGGTCTAAAAAAGATTCGCCATCTTTACCTGAAATTTCATATTTAGCAAAAGTGCTTAAATCTAAAACACCAACATTGTTTTGAACGCCTTCGCATTCTCTTTGAACAAAATTGAAAGCATTTGTCCTTTTAAAACTGTACTCTTCTTTCATTCCTTTTTTTCCAAACCAGCATGGTTTTTCCCAACCATAAGAATCTAAATATATAGCTCCAGATTCTTTTAATTTATTATAGATAGGTGTTTTTTTTACAGGTCTTCCTATTTCAATACTTTCATTTGGCAAAGGGGTAAAATACATTCTTCTATATTGATCAGAAGATTTTTTAATTGCATAATCTTTATTCGCCCAGCTCATGTATCTTCTTGGTTCAAATTCTAACATATTTATATCTGCATCTCCATGCATCATCCATTGGGCCATATATTTTCCAGCTCCTCCTCCTTGCGCTATACCGATGCTTGCTCCACAAAACATCCAGAAATTTTTTAATCCTGGTGCTGGTCCCGCTAGAAAATTATCATCTGGCGTATGAGTGATGGGTCCACAAATAATTTTTTTAATACCAACGTCTTTAAACTCAGGTATTCTATCCATTCCAATATTTAAGTGTTCTTCAATTCTATCAAGCTCAGGTTCTAATAATTCCATATCAAACTTCCAATCCATTCCATTTAATGCCCAGCACTTTGTATTTTTTTCATAAGGTCCTATTAACAAACCTTTTCCCTCTTGTCTTAAATAAGCTGAAGCCATTGGATCTCTCACTACTGGTAATTCTTTTTCTAATTTTTTAATTGATGGATGCTCGTCTGTAACTAAATAATGATGAATCATATTAATGGACGGCACATTCTTTAATCCAACCATTGCTCCAACTTCAGGACCATAACTTCCGGCAGCATTAACTACGTGTTCGCAAACAATATATCCTTTTTCAGTAATTAATTTCCATTCTCCCGAAGGAAGCTGTTTAATATCTGTTACTCTATTTTTTCTATATATTTTAGCACCAAAATTTCTTGCTCCTTTAGCCATTGCATTTGTTGTGCTAGTTGGATCAGTATGTCCGTCTTCTGGTGTGTGAAAAGCACCAATAATCCCATCTAATTTTATAAAAGGATGTACCTTTCTAATTTCATTCGTAGAAATAATTTCAGCTGGTGCACCTATATTGTCCATAATTCCTTTTACATATTTAAACCAATCTAGATCTTCTTGTTTGTATGCTATTCTTAAACTTCCACAGTCATGAAATCCTGTAGACTGTCCCGTTTCTTTTTCCAGTTTTTTATAAAGGTTGTTAGACTCTAGGTGAATTTTAGCTAGATTATAACTTCCCATCATTTGTGGGCATTGGCCAGCTGCATGCCATGTAGAGCCTGAGGTTAATTCTCCTTTTTCAATTAAAACTAAATCTTTCCATCCTTCTTTGGCCAAGTGGTAGAGTAAACTTACGCCCATAATACCTCCACCGATAATCCCTACTTTAGCATGTGAAACTATTTTTTCTTCTGACATTTTTTTCTCTTAAGTATTATTATATATAATGATTCATATCCTACAAGGTGCTAGGTTATTATAATCACAAAATATTTTTATGAAAAAAGTAAAATTCAAACAAATGAAAGATGGTACTAAAGAAGAGTATCTTCTCTTGGACAAACACGAAAAAAAATATATAGAAGGTACCGCTGATAGATTGATTAATTTTATGAGTGGATTAAGTAATACTTTAGAAGGATATCAAATAACAAGATTAGAACACTCGCTCCAAACGGCAACTCGAGCACTAAATGATAAAGCTGATGTGGAAATGATTGTTGCCGCACTATTACATGATATTGGGGATGAACTAGCTCCATTAAATCATTCAGAATATGCTGCTGCTATTTTAAAACCTTATGTAAGTGAAAAAACTCATTGGATAATAGAAAAACACGGTACATTTCAAATGTATTATTACGCGCATCATTTAAATGGAAACAGAAACCAAAGAGAAAAATACAAAAAACATAAATACTACCAGGATACATTAAATTTTTGTGAAAATTGGGATCAAAAATCTTTTGATCCAAATTTTAAATCATTACCTTTAAAAAAGTTTGAGCCTTTAGTAAAAGAAATATTTAACAGAAAACCTTATTCGCAATAATATTTAAAGTTTAATTGGTAAACCTGAATTTAACCAACCTACACCTTCGGTGCTACCTTCAAAGCCATCAGAAATATTTAAAGCCTTATAATTAACTCTGGACAATAATTCTGCAGAAATCTGAGATCTTTCACCAGATCTACAAATAACTAAAATTTCATTATTTTGATTGATGTTAAAACTTTTAAATTGTTTTACAAAATCAAAAGAAAAATCTCTTTTTATTTCCAGAAAATATGTCTTTAATCCTATTTTATCTCCATCAGGTTTTCCTACTGAATCCCATTCCTCTTGGGTCCTAACATCAAGTAATACTTTTTTAGGACCCGTTTTTAGATAATCCTTTATATCTTTTGAAAGAAGTTGTCTTACCATCAAGCTTTACCTCTATAATCCTTAATATGCTTTGGAATTCTTCTGTTTTTTCCAAACATATAATGGTTTTCCATATTTTCTCTGTATCTGCTAGCGGGAACTTTTAAACCAACTGATTCAGCAACTTCTCTTATCAACATTGGGGTTGCCCCACAACAAACGCCTATGTAATTTATACCTAAGTCAAAAGCTTCCTTTGCAAATTTTCCAATTTCATATCTGTTACATTGCATTGGATCTAATGCTGTAGGAAATGTAGTTTCGTGAGGCGTTTTACAAGTACATCCATTATTGTCTGGCAAATTAAAGAATGTAGGATGATTTTTAGTTGTTCGATAAGTGATTGGTAAACCAGCTACATGACATTTTAACGATTTTCTTACCTCTCTAAGATAGGGCATCATAGTATCAGGACCTCTATGACAGTTCATGCCTACTACATCCCCTCCTCTTTGTTCTAGTTCTTTACAAGTATCAAGAATAGAAATTCCATCTCTCATAATATTTTCTCCGTAAGGCGCTATTGTAATAACAGATGGAAGTTTAGTTTCTTTCATCACTCTTAAAGCTGCATAAGCTTCTTCTGCATAATAAAAAGTTTCACCAATTAAAATGTCAGCTCCTTCATCAACAGCCCAACCCACCATTTCACGAAACATTTTTTCAACTTCTAATTGGGATTTTTTATCATCTTGTTTCCAAATATTAGAATTTGAAATGTTTCCTGCCATTAAATTTTGTTCTTTACCTAGTGGATTAGTTGCAACCTTTTTGGCAATTTTTAGCGCTGCTCTATTGAGCGGCTCTAATAACTCTTCTTTGCCAATCACACGCATTTTTTCACGATGACCATTATAGGTAAATGCCTGAACTATATCTGAACCAGCGTGTTGAAAATCCTTATGAAGATTTTCTAAAGCCTCAGGATTTTCTAACGAAACCATGGGAACAAATTCTCCAGACGCCATGTATCCTCTTTTTTCTATTTCAAAAAGAAAACCTTCTGCACATATCACAGGTCCTGAATCTAATCTTTCGATTAAATTTCTTTTCTTATTACTCATTTTACTCTCCTTTTTAGTGCTTCGACGAATGTCAGGTGCACAATAGGTTTAAATACCTGGTTTTTAATTAAAATTTAATTTCCAAAAAAAAACCACCGGCTAAAGCGGTGGTCTAAGAAGGTCGCTTTAGCTGGATTTTTAAAGCGCCCGCAATCTGATTCAAATCGGCGCTATATAGAGATTTAACCATTCTAATGTATTATTGTCAATAAATATTTCTAAAAAATATGTCATATAGCGATCAAAAAAAAGGGACATTAATTGCTTTTGCGGCTGTGATGTTTATTGCTCCAGACTCTCTTTTTATTCGTTTAGCTAATCTTAATTCGTGGAATTTAATTTTCTATAGAGGACTCATTCCTTTTCTTGTAGTTTTTCTAGGACTTTTAATTATTTATAAAACAAAATTACTAAAGGAAATTATTAATAATGGATGGCATGGATTTTTTTATGCAATCACTTTTACAATAACTAATATTTTTTTTGTAATTTCTATAGAAAATACCAATGTAGCAAATACACTTATTATGATTGCCTTGGCACCGATGCTTTCGGCAATAATTAGTTTTTTCTTTTTGAAAGAAGTTCCTGATAAAAAAACTTGGATGGCAATAACAATTACTACATTATCTGTGGTTTATATTTTCTATGATGCTTTGGGTGCTGGAGATCTTTTGGGAAATTTTCTTGGGTTGATTTGTGCAGCTGGATTAGCGGTTGGTGCTGTTATTATAAGATCAGCAAAAAAAATTAATTTGGTTCCCTCTGCTATGATCGGAAAGTTAATGGTCACTTTAATCGCTTTATTATTTATAGATCAAATAAATCTGGAAAATAACGATATAACAATTATTCCCTTAATGTGTATTATGTGTGTTGCAATACCTTTCGTATTAATGACTATAGCCCCAAGATATATAACCGCGGCAGAGGTAAATCTTTTCTTTTTGCTTGAGGTCATATTTGGACCCATGTTGGTATGGATGATAATCAAAGAACAACCAAGCATTGAAACTATATTTGGAGGTGGTGTTATAATTATTACTATAGCTATTCATTCATTCTTGGCCTTAAAAAAAACATAATAATTATCTAATTGCTTTTCTCTTAACAAAAGTTTAATTACTCTCATCTTATGTTAAAAGTGTTAAAAAATTCTTGGGCTCTTTTTACTGGCTACTTTATTCTTATGATCGCTCATGGATTTCAAGGAAATTTACTTGGTGTTAGAACCGTAATAGAAGAATTTAACTTCGTTGCAACAGGAGCGTTAATGTCAGGTTATTTTGTGGGATATTTCGCCGGTGCAAACTCAATTCCAAAACTTATCGGCAAGGTTGGACATATAAGAGTTTTTGCAGCTTTTGCTTCAATGGCATCTTTGAGCATTTTGATACATGCGGTTTTTGTAAACCCAGTGGCCTGGACTTTTGCAAGAATTATAACTGGTTTTAGTCTTGTAAGTATTTTCATCGTTATGGAAAGTTGGTTAAATGACAGAGCTAATAATAGAACACGAGGACAGCTATTATCAATTTACATGATTATTACTTTGGTAGGAATATCAACAGGAACACTTTTATTAAACTTTAGTAGTCCCGAAAAATACGAACCTTTTATATTAGTTTCTTTACTATTATCTTCTTCGTTAATCCCAATTCTTCTTACTAAAAGAAAAGCTCCTAAGTTTAAAAAATTAGGTTATATCGATATAAAAGGTTTATATAAAACTTCACCTCTAGCTTCTTTGAGTATGTTTTGTACTGGCTTAATCCACTCAGCTTTGTTTTCATTAGGAGCTGTTTATGCTGCCTCTATGAATTTCACTTTATTTGAAATTTCCTTTCTGCTGTTCTTGATTACAATTTCTGGTGGCCTTTTTCAGTGGCCTATAGGTTATTATTCTGACAAAAGTGATCGAAGAATAATTATAATTTTTTGCACATTTTTTGCTGCACTTTTTGCTTTTATGTCTATTGTTGCTTCGGGAACATCATTAGAAAACATGTATTTAGCAACTAACATAGGAATAAATAAAATATTGTTTTTTATATATGTTTCAATTTATGCGGGAATGGCAATTCCATTATTTACACTAAATCTTGCTTATGTAAACGATTACATTTCAAAAGAAAAATTCGTTGCTGCCGGAGGAGGTATGCAAATTATTTTTGGATTAGGAGCTATGATGGGACCCTTTGCTTGCTCATTGCTAATGAACAAATTTGGCACTAATGGTTTTTTTGTTCATTTGATATTTTTCCATGTAATCATTGGTATTTTTGGATTATACAGAATAACTAAAAGAACTTACAAAGATAATCCAGAATCTACATTTACTCCACTTCCAAGAAACATTACTCCTCTAGGTATTCAGCTTGATCCAACTACCGGGGCCGACATAACAAGTGAAGAAAATAAATAAAATAACTAGATATAATATTTATAACTTTTAAGATAAAATTATATTATGGTTACTATTGATGATCAAAAGTGTGGTTGGATAAATAATCTAGAAAACAGAGTAAATATTAAAACTATCAAAAAAAATCAAAATTGTGATTGGATAATTATTGGCGCGGGATATACAGGGCTATCTGCTGCAAGAAAGCTTGGAAGTTTGCATCCCAATAAAAAAATAATTTTGATTGATTCTCGCTTGGCTGGAGAGGGAGCAAGTAGCAGAAACTCAGGTTATTTAGTTGATACCACGCTTAATGATGGCTTTACCTCTAATAAAGATTTATCAACTTATAAAAAAAAAACCGATATATACAATGCTGGTATATTATGTGTAAAAAAATTTGTTAAAGAATATCAAGTTAAATGTGACTGGAATGAGTGTGGTAAATATTTTGCATCTTCGCAAATTTCAGATAAAAAAATTTTAGATAAATTTAGTAAAACACTAGGTGAATTAAATTTTAATCATGAAATAATATTTCAAAGCGATCTAGAGAAAAATCTGGGTACAGATTTTTATAAAATTGCGCTGTATACAAAAGGAGGAATTTTGTTACATCCTGGTAAACTCGCTAGGTCAATGATTGACATTTTGCCCAAAAATGTAGAGCTGCTAGAAAATACTCATCTATTAAAATGGAAAAAAAATAATGATAAGATTGAATGTTTTTTAAGAAATTATAAAATCTTTACAAAAAAAATAATTTTTTGCACAAATGGTTTTTTAAGCTCACTAGGAATTAAAAAAAATTATAATTTTCCTCTTACCTTAACTGCAAGTATGACAAGACCTTTAACAAATGAAGAGTACAAAAATATAGGTGAACCAAATGAATGGGGTGTTTTACCAGTGAAACCAATGGGCGCCACAATTAGAATGACCAATGATAAAAGAATTTTAATAAGAAATACAGCTGAGCTAAATAAAAAAAATAATCTAGACAATAGTATATTAATAAAAAGAAAAAAAATTCATGAATGTGGCATCAAAAAAAGATTTCCTAATCTACCTTCTGATATTATCGAAACAACATGGTCTGGAATTGTTTGCAGAAGTAGAAATAGTTCACAATTGTTTGAAAAAATTGACGATAATATATTTGTAGCAGGTTGTTATAATGGATCAGGAATAGGCGTTGGTACTTTATTTGGAGAACAAATTGCAATTAAGGCTAGTAATGAAAGTTCAAAAGAAATAGATTTAATCGAAGGAAGAATAAA
>Ga0066836_10001781_pt1 | contig 11397 bp, 11 predicted proteins | sample ETNtaG_18_FD_71568 | JGI IMG/M metagenome (GOLD analysis project Ga0066836, IMG submission 71568) | Marine microbial and viral communities from oxygen minimum zone, Eastern Pacific Ocean - ETNP201302SV91 | ecosystem: Environmental > Aquatic > Marine > Oceanic | place: Pacific Ocean: Eastern...
TATCAAGGAAGACGCATATTTAATTATTTTTGATAAGACTGACCAGGCATATTTTCCATATTTATCATCACGCTCTATTAATTTTTTCAAATCAACTTTTTCTATTTTGATATCTATTTTTTTCACAGGAAAATATTCTTCTGTTTCAAAATTTAAAGACTCTAATATTTTTCCTCCTTTAGATTTATTTATTCTATAAAAACCCCCCTTTCCTTTTCTTCCTGTATAACCTTTTGATATTAATTTTTGTATTATAGGAATGTCTTTAGCAACAATGTGAAACGGATCAGTTTTTGGCAATTCTTTTGTAAAGCTTTTTAAAACATCAGACATTAAGTCAATTCCTATTAAATCATACAAACCAAATACACCAGTTTTAGGAATTCCCATTGGACGTCCAAAAACTGAATCTGCTTCTTCTACGGAAAGTTTCATTTTGAAAGATTCTGTCATAGCAACTTGCATTGCATACACCCCTACTCTATTGCCCAAAAAGCCTGGAGTGTCATTACAGATAATCACTCCTTTGCCTAAGGATGACTCGCAAAAATATTTTAAGAGTTTAATTTTTTCTTTATTAGTAAAATTATTTTTAACTATTTCTAGTAACCCCATATACCTAACCGGATTAAAAAAATGAGTTATGCAAAAGTCACTTTTATCTTCGTTCGATAAATTTTTTGATAAGAGTTGAAGAGGTATCGTAGAAGTATTAGAAGAAACAATTGAATTTCTTTTTTTTATTTTAAAAATTTTTTCATATAACTGATGCTTAATGTCAATTCTTTCTACAACAGCTTCCACAATCCAATCTGCATCTTTAACAACATCAAAATTATCTTGGATATTGCCTGCTGTTATATTTTCAATTTTTGCTTTATCTACCAACAAAGGTGGTCTGGAATTAAGTATTCTTTTTTTTGCCTCTTCGGTAATTTCGGTTTTAAGATCAAGCAAAGTAACTGGTATGTTAGCATTAGATAAATGGGCAGCTATACCGCTTCCCATAGTTCCTGATCCAATTACAACTACTTTATTAATCTTCATAAATGGTCGGGGCGGCAGGATTTGAACCTGCGACCCTCTGGTCCCAAACCAGATGCGCTACCAGACTGCGCTACGCCCCGAAAGGTTATTTATATAGATGAATTAGTCATTTTTATCAATTGAAACCTAATTACATTTAATAAAATTTAGATATAATTGAGATGGATGATTCAATACATATCAAAACCTTTTAAATGGTTTTTTAAATTAGAAGCTGCCTCAGGTCTTGTTCTGTTGTTTGCAGCTATAATTGCCCTTCTTGTTAGTAACAGTGAATTCAGCTCTAATTATAATGAAATTTTGAATTCTTATTTAAGTTTTGGATTTGGAAGCTTCAAACTTAAGTTAAGTGTTTTGCATTGGATAAATGACGTATTAATGGCAATATTTTTCTTTTTAGTTTCTTTAGAAATTAAAAGAGAATTCATTCAAGGTGAACTTTCCAATCCTAAACAAGCGCTTCTGCCAATAATTGCTGCTGTTGGAGGAATGCTGGTGCCCGCACTAATATATGTTGCTATAAATTTTGGAGATTCAACAACTCTTAAAGGATGGGCAATTCCGTCGGCTACCGATATTGCTTTCTCTCTGGGTGTATTATCTTTACTAGGAAAAAGAGTTCCTCTTTCACTCAAAGTTTTTCTTACAGCTCTTGCAATTATAGATGATTTAGGTGCAATTGTGATAATTGCCTTTTTTTACTCAGGCAAAATTCAATTCTTTTATTTGTTATTAATGTTATCCGCAATGCTCGTGTTGTTAATAATGAATAGACTTAATGTAAGAAATTTTATTCCATACCTGATTGTTGGAATATTTTTATGGGAATTTACTCATGCTTCCGGAATTCACGCAACTATTTCTGGAGTTTTATTAGCTTTGACCATACCTCATAAAGATAAAGAAAATGAACATTATCATAAAAACTCAATGTTAATAAAATTAGAACATGTAATTTCTCCCTATGTTGCTTTTGGAATAATGCCAATTTTTGCGTTTGCTAACGCTGGCGTTTCCCTGGAAGGAATAAATTTACTATCTCTACTAGATCCAGTTCCTCTAGGAATATTATGTGGTCTATTTTTTGGAAAACAACTTGGTGTATTTTTATTTTCATATTTGTCAATCAAATTTAAATTTGCTGAAATGCCAAACAATTCAAATTGGATAATGCTTTACGGTGTTGGTATATTAACAGGTATTGGATTCACAATGAGTTTATTTGTTGGAAATTTAGCCTTTGCAGAAACAACTCAGCATCTTGATGGGGTAAAAATTGGTGTGCTATTAGGCTCACTTGCTTCAACAATCTTTGGCTATATGGTTATATTATTAAACAAAAAAAACTAAGTATGAAGAAAATTAAGATATTTTTTTTGCTTATTATGTTTACTTTTTTCTCATCAAATTCAAATGCAGCATATAAAAAATTAGCCTACGATTTTTCTTTTAACGATTTAGATGGTGCAGAAATGAAACTGTCTGGATTTAAAAATAATGTTTTGTTAATTACTAATGTAGCAAGCAAGTGTGGTTTTACATCTCAGTATGAAGACTTGCAGAAAATATGGGAAAAATATCAAAAAGATGGATTGATAGTTGTTGGTGTTCCGTCCAATTCATTTAATCAAGAACCGGGTTCAAACAAAGAAGTAAAGAATTTTTGTGAAGCTAAGTTTGGAATAAGCTTTCCTATGACTCAAAAAGTCGAAGTCAAAGGTAAAAATGCACATCCATTTTTTAAATGGGCAAATGCAAATTATGGTAAAAAAGCTATTCCCAAATGGAATTTTCATAAAATAATAATTGGTAAAGATGGAAAAATTTTTAATACATTTTCATCGATGACCAACCCTACTTCAAAAAAATTTGTTAAATCAATAGAAGAGGCTTTAAAAAAATAAATTATAGTGTCAGTTTCATTCCATCGTAGGCTGGAATAATGTTTGATGGTAATTTTTTTTTTAAAAAATTATAATCCAGGTCTGTATGTAGATTGGTTAAAATAGCTCTTTTTGGCTTTAAATAATCAATGACTTGTAGAGATTCATGGAGACTAAAATGACCCCAATGTGTTTTAAATTTTAAACAATCTAAAATTAAATAGTTTAAATTTTTTAATTGTTTTAGATTTTTTTCTTTAATTTTACTGCAATCGCTAATATATGCAGTTTTGTTAAATAAATATGCTGTAGAAGTAATCGGTCCGTGCTCTACTTCGAAGGTTTTAAATGAAATTTTATTTTTTCCTTTTGAAATTTTAAATTTTTTCTTAATTAGATTTGCTCTTAGAATGGGTTTATAACCTTGTTTTGGAAAAAAACAAAAATCATATTTTTTTTTTAATTCTTCTAAAGTTCTTTTGTTAGCATAAATATTGATTTTTTTTTTATATTTATAAAAAAAAGGTCTTAATTCAAAAATCCCGCTGGTTTGATCTGAGTGTTCGTGTGTGTATAAAATATGGTCTATATCTTTAATATTATTTTTAATAAACTGATCTTTTATATCTGGTGATGTATCGATTAAAACAGAGAGATTTTTTTGTTGTAAAAAAACAGAGCAACGTGTTCTTTTATTTAATTTATTTTTTTTATTACATTTGCCCCAATCATTAGTTATCCAGGGAGAACCCAAAGAACTTCCGCAACCTAAAATAATTAATCTCATATTATATTTTCAAATTAAATAAATCGAAAAAATTTTTGCTAGTCAAAGAAGAGATAGTTTTTTCATTTTCATTTTTGATTTTGGAAATAAATTTTAAAGTGTGGATTAAATGACTTGGTTCATTTGTTTTTCCTCTGAGCGGTTCGGGAGACAAATATGGTGAATCTGTTTCGATTAAGATTTTATTATTTGGAATAGACTTAAAAGTTTCCGCTAGGTCATCAGATTTTTTAAAAGTTATGATTCCGCTTGCTGAAAAATAGCAACCTATGTCTAATAATTTATGTGCAAATTGCTTGCTACCGGTAAAACAATGCATCAAGACTTTAAATTTTTTGTTTTTCATTTCGCTGGATAGAATATCGAATGTTTCATCTTCTGCAGATCTTGAGTGAACTATTAAAGTTTTTGATGTTTCTTGAGAAGCATTTATGTGTTTTAAAAATGATTCTTTTTGAGATTTTTTTTCAGAATGTTCATAATAAAAATCTAACCCGGTTTCCCCGATACCTATAATTTTTTTATCTTTTAAAATATTATTTTTAATATAATCAACACTTAAATTAGAATAATCTTTTGTTTCATGAGGATGAATTCCGTAAGTTCCAAAAACATTTTTATATTTCTTTAAAATTATCAATATTTTCTCAAAACTTTTATTTGTAGTGCAAATTGTAAGAAAATATTTCACTCCTACAGTCTCTGCTCTATTTATAACATTCTGAATGTCACTATTTAAAGGTTCATAATCTAAGTGACAATGTGAATCAATTATCATTTTCTATTTTTTTAAATAAAATATTTGTTTTTTTTATAGAGTTTCCTGACTTTAAAAATTTTATATCTAAAATTTTTTGTAATGTTCTATCTTTCTTTTCTATTCCAATGGTATCTAAAATCTTATTTGATGAATCGGGAATGACGGGACTCAAAAGTATAGCTATCGATCTAATTTGATTTAAAATTGTGTATATAACTGAGTTCATCCTTTCCAAGTTCTTCTTTTTTAACTCCCATGGCTGGAGATCATTGAAATATTTATTCGCTGCAAAAGAAAAGCTTATAACTTCTTTTATATATAAATTTAATTCTTGATTGTTCATTAATTCTTTTAGATTTGGAATTTTGTTTGTTAAATCATTTAAAATTACTTTGTCTTCTTCAAAAAAATTTTTGCATACAGGTATCTTTGAGGAACAATTTTTTTCAACAAAGGTGAACACTCTTTGACATAAATTGCCCAAATTATTTGCTAAATCATTATTTATACAATTTTTTAAGCTTTCTAAAGAAATGTTTCCGTCATTACCTAGAGAAACTTCTTTTATTAAATAATATCTTAACTGGTCAATTCCGTAAGAATCTATGATTTCTAAAGGATCCAAAATATTTCCTAATGACTTGGACATTTTTTTTTCGTCAGAAAGTATCCAGCCATGTCCATAAATTCTTTTTGGAAGAGAAATTTTTGCCGCCATTAAAAAAGCTGGCCAGTAAATTGCATGGAATCTCAATATGTCTTTTCCAATTATATGTATATCAGCTGGCCAAAATTTTTTATATTTTTTATTTTTTGTGTCTGGAAAATCTAATGCACTTAGATAATTGGTTAACGCATCTAGCCATACATATATAACATGCTTTGAATTTTTAGGCACAGGAATACCCCATGAAAAAGAGGTTCGACTAACAGACAAATCTTTCAACCCTCTCTTTACAAATTCAACTACCTCATTTCTTCTGGATTCGGGTAAAATAAATTTTTGGTTATCCTTATAAAATTTTAATAATTTTTCTTGCCAAGCCGATAGTTTAAAAAAATAAGACTCTTCTTCCACCCACTCAACTTTTGAACCTGAATTTTTTGCGTATTTAATATTTTCTTTTGTTATTACTTCTTCATCATCGTAGTAAGCCTCATCAGAAACTGAATACCATCCGCTATATTTTGATAAATAAATATCATTAGATTTTACAAGCCTATTCCAAATTTCCTCGACAGCTTTGTGGTGTCTTTTTTCTGTTGTCCTTATAAAATCGTTATTTGATAGATTTAAAGTTTTTGTTAAATCTTTAAATTTTAATGAAATTTCATCACAAAATTTCTTAGGGTCTTTAGAGTTTTTTTCTGCTTCTCTTTGTATTTTTAAACCATGTTCGTCTGTTCCGGTTAAAAACATTACGTCATGGTCTTCTATTATTTTAAATCTTGCAAAAACATCCGCGATTATACTTGAGTATGCATGACCCATGTGTGGTTTACCTGAAGGATAATATATTGGTGTAGTGATATAAAAATTATTATCTGACATAATTAGAGTAGCTCTTAAACTGATTAAAAACAGTATCGCTGTTCAAGTTAAAATTACGATATTGATTAAATAAATTTATCAGTTTATTTTTTATCTCTGATATTTCCAAAACTCTATCGCTGTTATTTGTCGCTAACTGGAAAAATTTTACATCAAGTAAAAAATCAACAGAATCAAGACACAAAGTATTTTTTTTCTTTTTAAATTGTTCTAAAAGTTTTGATATCATGTCATAAAAAGATTCTTCTTCTTTTATTCCTAGTTTTTCAAAAAGAGATGAAAACCTAATTAACATTCCCGGAGTTGTAAAATTTATATACCGGTCTAAAAAATTGTTTTCAATTTTAAAATTTTCTTTTAAATCATTAAAAATTTTGTTTTTTTGTTCGCTTTCTAAAAATATTTTAACTTCTATAGATCTTGAATGTAATGTTTCTATCATTTTTTGTTTTTTGTTGTTTATAAGTATAAAATAATCATAAACTGAAGGTTCTTCTATTAGTTTTAACAAAGCATTTGCTGCATTTATATTCATTAACTCAACATCATCTAAGATAGTAAATCTTGGAAAATTATTTAATGAGGATTTATAAAATTTTTTTTTAATATTTCTAATATCTTCAATTTTTGCTGCATTAGGTTTCTCGCTGCCAATATAATTAAAATTTTGTTCCACCTTCATTAAAATTTTTTTATAAGAAGTATTGTTTTCATTAATTAAAAAATCCTGGAGGTTATAAGAGGAATCAGAATTCAATGAAAAAATATAATTTATAAAATGAAATATTAATGTAAATTTTCCAATCCCTTTGTCTCCGGTTAATAAAATTATTTTTGGCAGTTTTTTATTTTTATATAATGTTGCAAAATTATTAAATTGTTTTTCCAAACCAAACAATCGCAAAGAAGTCATTGGATTTGATATATCGAGACCTGTACTGTTCATTTTATGCTCTTTTTAACTTTGATAAAACAATGTTAAAAATATCTTTTTCTAAATCTTTATCGTCTTTAGAGTTATCAAAAATATAATATTTCTTTCTGTTTTTTTTAGCTATTTGAATAAATGCTTTTTGAGCACTACTATAAAATGCTTTGGAAAATTTATCGTATCTATTTTTCTTTTTTCTCTTTTTCAGCCTTTTAAAAGCCTTTGATAAACTGACTTTTAATACAAAAGTAATATCTGGCTTGAAATTCTTTAAAATGAACTTGTGAACAGAATCAATTAAACCTTTTTCAACGTCTTTCCCATGAACTTGGTATGCCAATGTAGAATCTATAAATCTATCACAAATAACAATTTTTTTTTTTAAAGCAGCTTTCTTTATCTTGTTTTGTATATGTTCGTTTCTTGCGGCCAAATAAAGCAGGGTGTCTGTATATTTGTGAAATTTTTCTTGTGAATTGCCATTAAAATAATCTTTTAATATAAGATTTCTTATTCTTTCAGCTCCTACTGTTCCACCCGGTTCTCTAGTTAAAATTACTGGAAATTTTTTCTTTTTTATATTTTTATACAATCTTTGACTTTGATAGGATTTTCCTGACCCCTCAATACCTTCAAATACAATAAAAAAAAATTTACTTTTACGCATCTCCCCATATCATATAATTGAAAGACATGAATAAACTTTTGAAAAAGTTTACTTTTTTTACATTTTCGCTAGCGTAAACAGGTATTTCACGTTTTTCTTCCTCCTCAGAACTTTCAACAATAAGAGTTCCTATTTCCTGATCTTTCTTTATGGGTGCTTTTATTGGTCCTTTGTATTTTATGAAAACTTTAAGATCTTTAACTGATTTTTTTGGAATTGTTAGATAAACATCTTCTTTTACAGTTCCTTGAATAAAATCTTTTTTTCCTAGCCAAGTCTTAAAATTAAAATTTGTTGTATCTTTTTTTGCTATCTCATAAGTAGCTGTGTTTCTAAGCCCCCAAGAAATTAATTTCATGGAATGAGATGATCTCGTTTGTTTTGTTTTGAAACCGCTTGCAACAGCTATTAACCTTCTATCTTTTCCTAGTACCGAGCTCGCCAAAGAATATTGTTCTACGGCCAAGTACCCAGTTTTAATACCATCTGCTCCTATATTTTTGTAAAGAAGTGGGTTTCTATTGCCTTGTGTGATGGGATCTCCTCCTGTTCTGTCCCAAGTAAATTCTTTTTCTTTAAAATATTCATAATACACAGGATAATTTTCAATTAAGTATTTTGACATCGTAGCTATATCTCTAACAGTTGAATAATTGTCAGGATCATTAATTCCAGAAGAATTTGAAAAATTTGTATTTTCCAATCCTAACTCTGCAGCTTTATCGTTCATCATGTCTGCAAAGCCACTTTCTGTACCCGCTATACCTTCGGCCAAGGCTACACAGGCATCATTTCCTGAAACTATAATTATACCTTTTAACAACTCTTCTACTGTAACTTTGTCGTTTAACATTATGAACATAGATGAATAACCACTTTTGGACATTCTCCAAGCGTTTTCGGATATTATAAATTCATCAGTTAATTTGATTTTTTCATCTTTTAATAGATCAAAAGCAATTATTGCAGTCATAATTTTTGTCATTGAGGCTGGATAAATTTGTTGATCTGCTTCTTGCTCATATAAAACTTTTTCAGAATGATAGTCTAACAATATCGCTGAACGAACATCAATTTTAGGATTTGCCCAAGAATAAGAAAAAGATATTAGTAGTAAAAAAAGTACTAGAAGTTTATTTTTTATCATTTTGTTTTATATCAAGATTTTCAAAACCATATCTGTTTAACTTAAAGTAATCATTTTTTAAAGTATTAATTGAAGAATAAGGGCCAGCTGTTAATTGATATTTATTTTTTCCAAGTTTTTCAACCTTAAAAACTTCTTTTTTAATATCTTCGTTGATCAATAAACCTATTAAGCTGTTAGCCCAATCCTTTGAATAAAAGTCTCCTATAATGATAGAGTATTTTTCATTCTTTTTTTGACTTCGAAGATCTTTTTTCTTTTTTGAAATGTTGTTTATTTTAACTTTGGTAACTGGTATTTTTGTCAAAACTTTCTTTTCTTCTGAGAAGGTAACGGCTTTTTTTGCAACAAATGATTTATTCTTCACTCTTTCTTGGATTTCAACAAATGGCAGATCTGTGTTTAGTTGTAATTTTTCAGAAAGTTTTCTTGTTATAACTCCATTAAAAAAATTTGGATATTTAATTTTTTTAGATACTGTTAGTGTTACAGATTTACTATTTTCTGGATTGGTTATAACCACAGTAGAATTTTTTCTTAATTTGTGATGCCCAATTTCTAGTTCGTTTTCGTTAAGTCTACGAGAGATAATTTTGTTTTCATAATCATTTTCATTGTAAATAAGAACAAATCCTTTGGATGAATAAGGTATAAAAGTTGATTTTTGGCTTTGTAATGTTCCAGACGAACATGAAGTCAAAAAAATCAGAAAAAAAACAATTCTATATTTCATTTTTAAATTTGTCCTTCAAAGTACACACTGCAAGAGCAAATCGTAAAGACCTATTCCATTTTAAAACTTTTTCGTAGTTACTAAAAACAATGAAAGCTGGTTTAATATTGTTTGCGCCCGGAATTATATCTTTATCAGGCGTTATTATACCTGAAATTGCATTTTCGTTGAAATTATACTTTTCATAGGATTTTAAATATTTTTTAAAAAATTTAACTTTTCGCTTATTTTTAATTTTTCTTGCTGAAGTGTTCAAATATTTTTCAGGAATGTTTTTCTTGAGTTCGATTTTATAAAAACAAGGTTCATTTTTTTTCCAACCAATTTTTTTAATATAGTTGGCAGCGGATGCAAAAGAATCGTCTATTTTTTTTAGTTCTATATTTGAGTTGTTGTTATAATCTATAGCATAACTTTTTATGGTTGAAGGCATAAATTGAAAATTTCCAAATGCACCTGCCCATGATCCGTATAGAATATTTTTACTTATCACCTTATCATCTATGAGTTTTAATAGAGTCAAAAGTTCATTGGTAAAAAAAACACTTCTTCTTTTATCAAAACTAAGAGTTGATAAAGATGAAATAATATCCATCTTCCCAAGATATTTTCCAAAATTAGTTTCTATACCCATTAAAGCAAGCAAAAGTTCTTTTTCTACAGTAAAGTTTTTCTCTATTTGGTTAATTGTCTCTTTTTCTTTTTTGTAAAGTGATAATCCTTTTTTTACTTTGTCTCTATTTGCTCTTTTTTTAATGTAGGTATAAGTGTCTTCGTAAAACTCAGGTTGATACCTATCGTATTCTATTACCTTGGGTAAAAATTTAGCATCATTCATAACTTCTTTTACTGTTTTCTCCGAAATACCTTTTGTGATTGCAGTTTTTTTAAAATTTTTTAACCAAAAATTAAAGTCTTCATTTGAAAAACAGGTTACATAATTTGATATAAAAAAAATTAATGTAATTAATACAGGTTTGATAATTATTTTGTACATTTTTGATTATTGCAAAAACAATATATTAACTTTTGACGATTTCAATTGATGATTTAACAAATTTTGCTTATAAAGCAATACCCGGAGAGGTGGCTGAGCGGTTGAAAGCACTAGTCTTGAAAACTAGCAATGGGTTTACTCATTCGTGGGTTCGAATCCCACCCTCTCCGCCAGATTTTTCTTTTATTTTAATTTAAATTCTTTTAGTAAACTGCTTACTTTATTTTTTGGAATAGAATTATTTGGATTTTTATCTGAGTACCACTTAAAAATAATATTATCATCTTTTTCTAAAATTTCATAAAGATTGATTAGCTCTTGGTATTCAAAGCTATCGATGTATTTGTTAACAAAATTACTCAATAATAAATCCATTTCCTTTATACCTCTATATTCAGAACGGTATTTTATTTTTTTCTTTAATGAATCTATTTTGTTCATTTTTAAGTAAGCTATATTATAAGACTTTATGAATAATATAAACAAAAACAATTTTTTATTTGAAGAGATTTCTTCGCTTAAAGGAGTTGGAAAAAAACTTAGAAAATATTTAAAAAATAAAAAAATAGAAAAAATCAAAGATCTTTTGTTAGATCTTCCTTATGAAATTGTAGATAGATCTAAAGTTATCGAATTAAAAAATTTGCAGATAGGAAAAATAACAACCATCAAAGTAATTGTTAAAAAATATAGTTTTCCAAGAATCAGAAATTTACCAAACAAAGTAATGTGTGTTGATCAGGATAAAAAAATAAACATTATTTTTTTTAATAGTCGTGAAGGTTACATAAGAAAAGTGCTTCCTATAAACCATGAAGTTGTTATTAGTGGCAAGGTTAATTATTATAAAAATCAATATCAAATTACCAATCCGACATATATTCAGCCAAAAA
>Ga0066836_10001782_pt1 | contig 11384 bp, 5 predicted proteins | sample ETNtaG_18_FD_71568 | JGI IMG/M metagenome (GOLD analysis project Ga0066836, IMG submission 71568) | Marine microbial and viral communities from oxygen minimum zone, Eastern Pacific Ocean - ETNP201302SV91 | ecosystem: Environmental > Aquatic > Marine > Oceanic | place: Pacific Ocean: Eastern...
CCATTGCGCAAAATTCCCTACTGCTGCCCCCCGTAGAGGTCTGGGCCGTATCTCAATCCCAGTGTGGCTGATCATCCTCTCAGACCAGCTACCGATCATCGCCTTGGTAGGCCATTACCCCACCAACAAGCTAATCGGACGCAGGCCCATCCTAAAGTGCGAGCCGAAGCCCGCTTTAACAACTGTATCCCGAAGGATCCGCTGCATTATTCAGTATTAGTTCCAGTTTCCCGGAGTTATCCCAATCTCTAGGGTAGGTTGCCTACGCGTTACTCACCCGTTCGCCAGTTTAATAATTTCCCGAAGGAAATGTTCTCCTTGACTTGCATGTATTAAGCACGCCGCCAGCGTTCGTCCTGAGCCAGGATCAAACTCTCCATTGTATGTAATAAAGATATTCGTATTCTGGCCGGAATCGACGTTTAGACTCGTCGCATACCAAATTTTCAAAAAACATGCTGTGAACAGCCGACGAAATTACTTTATCAATTGAGGCTATGCAATATTTATCGAGATAGAATATTCTAATTTAAGCTATAGTCTATTTTCTATTGACCACAAGCTCCGGTTCTGGGAAATCTAGAAATTGACCGGGTGTAATTTTTTTAGTTTTCTCTTCAACATAAAATTCAACTAATGTTTTATTTTTTTCTTGAGTATTAACAAAAGATTTCCACGAGCTACCAATAAAAATCCCTGCGCCAATTATTAATGGTGGTAAGGAAAATTTTATTGAAGATGATGAAATAACTAATTTTTTAGGAAGTTTCTGACTGTTTCCTGATCCTACAGAATTACCATAATTGTAGTTTTTATTTAACGGAATTGATGTTGATTCAATATCTAATAATCTATTACCACCAAAAATATTTTCCCCTTTACTCCAAGACCTAATTAGCATCATTAACCCAAACGTTGAAAGGATACCTTGCCCATTGTTTCTTTCTCCTAATAAGAATTGTCCTCCACCTGGGAAAATAGTTCCTGCAAGAAATACGAAATATCTATTATGCCTTGGAATTTCATTCACATTCTCTATGGCTTGATAGATGGGTGTAATTAAGTTGTCATAGTGTGGATGGTTGAAAATCCTTTGAGCTGAAATAAATGAGATTCTAGCTTCTTCCCATTCAGCATTTTTTAAATATGCATAACCTCGAAATACCTCCATATATGGATCCTTTCCTGGTTGCGTATTCTCTAATACTACATCTAGATTCCCCATCGTTAGATCCACGTATATCATCCTATAATTTGCAGCTCTATGAATTGTTAAATCTGAATCCGTGGCTTCAATTACCTTACTATAATATTTTTGTGCTAATTTGTAATTTTTCATTTCTTCATAGCATCTTGCTATATAGTATTCAGTGACTATTGTAGTTTTGTCTTCTGGGAATTTATAAAGTATTTGAAAGGAATTGAGGAGACATCGTTCATAATGACCTTCTCTAAATAAAAAATCACAGAAAGATAACATCTCTTCCTTCTGATAAGATGTATAGCCTGTCCATTCATCTTTAATATCATCAACAGTACGATAGACGTCCTGCTGACAAAATATAATGCTCAACAGAGTAAAAAAATAAATCTGTCTTTTAAAGGTCCGCATAAAAAAATTCCCCCATCCAGAGATAGGGGAATTTAATTAAAAGTAATGATTTGTAAATAGTTTTAGCGAATTAAAAGCATTTTCTTTCTGGCAATAAATGATTCACTTCGAAGCTCGTAAAAGTATATACCTGATGCTACAGAATTACCTTCAGTATCTACCGCATCCCACCCTAGAGTATATCTACCTGGGTTAACAACACCGCTAACCAATGTATTTACTTTTTTACCCAAAATATTATAGATGTTGAGGGTAATATGCTCCATCCCTTCTGGTATATCAAAGGATATCTGAGTAGATGGATTAAATGGATTAGGATAGTTTTGATGTAAAGCAAATACTGCCGGAATCGATTCTACATCATCAACACCAACTGCAGTGGTTGACACTACCACAGGGCTATCTTCATCAGGATAACCACATACAACATTAAGCAATTCTGGGTCCATAGAAGTCCCAGGTAAATTTGCCAAGCCAAGATAAAATGTAACTTCACTTGGTAGTGTTGCTCCATCAGCAAGCTCGTAAGTTACGTGGACAAGGTCCCCTTCAGCACCATCACCCGCTGTTCGGGCACGAGACGTACTATATGCAAGTATTTTTAAATGATCTTCAATATAATTCCCTAACAATGTCATTGTCCTTGGGTTTCCCTCTTCATCAACAACGTTTTCAAGCTTATCCCCCTTGGATACACCTGAATAAACTAGGTCTGCATTATCATGATAAATATCTAGCTCGACTCCTCGCACAGGTTCATTATCAACCATGCGTATAATAAAGGTAACTTCATTGCCATCTATCATAGCACCATCAACAAAACCAAGACAACCACAGAGTCCAGTATTAATTTCCTGACCATATGTTGGGTTTGGGCTACCATCTGGTAGCATAGTACGTGTATCTACATGTACCGCAGAATCTGCAGGGCAATCCAAATCTGCCCATGCAAAGGAAACCATTAAAAAACTAGATAGTATAATACTTTGTATTTTGATCATTTGTAACTCCAGTTAGGATTAAGGTAATTTACATAAATAATTACTAATTCTGCAATCAGGTAAATTATTTTAATAAAATTATTTTTTGGGTGACTATATTACTTCCTGATTCAACTTGTATAAAATAAACCCCAGCAGGCATAATTTTTCCTCTGTTATTCTGACCATTCCATTGAACACTATAAGATCCAGTATCCAGTACTTTATTAATAAGAGAATTAATTAATCTTCCACTTACATCAAAAACACTTACTACTAGTTGACTTTTTTCATCTGTATAAATATCAATGGTAGTCAAAGGATTAAATGGATTAGGATAATTTGGACTAACATAAAATTGTTTAGGAATAGGATCTATCTGAGGCTCTACAGAAACCAGAACCATCCCCAATGAACCCGAACGTTCTAGATTACCTCTGTGTAAATTCCAAGACATTCTATCTCCTTTATCTGTCTTTATATCTATTAATTCTAGTCCACTCGTAGTGCCAATCGCAATTTCATAATCACCATCTCCATCAAGATCACTTATAGCTGGAGACGACTCTATATTGCCACTTAGATTTATAGGGAAGTTATTAAACAAACTCGCATCATGATGGAAAACATAGACCATTCCATTTTTCATTGCAGCAACAACTTCTAGATCCCCATCATTATCTAAATCTGCTGTGAGGGGCTCTGTCAAAGAATTAAATTCCATATCCACTGGCCACCCATCTAATTCTACATCATTCAGGGGATTCCAAACATGGATCATATCATCATAGCCCGAAAATAAAAGCTCATAGCTACCATCATCATTTAAATCAGCAACAGATATACCACCTCGTATATCATCGCCTGTATTAAAGGAGGCCATTTCAGTACCATCATGATGAAGTACGTGTAAAAGACCACTATCATTACCAGCTACAATTTCTAAATCACCATCTCCATCAATGTCAACTAATGTTGGAGGAGCATTAAAACGATTTGTAGATGTAACTGGGAAGCCTGACCTTATAGCCCCTGTATGATCAATCGCGTATATGTTATCTCCCCATGTGCAGACTACAATATCAGCATTACCATCACCTTCAAGATCCCCTGCGGCTGCGCCAACCATCATTTTTTCACCTATGTCTACAGGGAAACCTTCTACATCATCACCATCATCGTGAATTGCGTAAACCATACCTGCATTACCATTCTGAGTAGTAAATACAATTTCATAATCACCATCTAAATTCATATCTATCAATACTGGAGAGCCTATTATCATACCAGACTGCCAGTAAGAATCTTCTAGCATTCCAAATGCATTAATGATATAAAGATTACCATCATATGATCCAAAAACAATTTCTTTAACTCCGTCAGCATCTATATCTCTTACAGCTGGACTTGAACGAACATTCGCTCCTGTACTAAATGGGAATCCATACTGTTCAATTCCATCTAGGGTATAGCCGTAAAAATTTCCGTTATCACTTCCAAAGTATATCTCGCCTATGGAGTTACCATCTACGTCAGCAATTATTGGCGACGATTTCACAACGATTCCATTCACAGGGAATCCATGCTGATTTAAAGAAATAGATATATCCACATCAAACTCAGTTTCATAAAATGGTTCATCTGCCCCTGCCTGTACATGGACCGTACACGGCACATCACCAAGTATAGCATCCTCAAATGCATAAATTAAGAAATGGTCAATTAAAGTAAAGGATGTGCCACCAGAGGGAATTAAACTAGAAAACTCAATTGTATTATCAATAATAGCAATACGGTCATCTTCAGTTGTTATGGTCGCAACTACATTTTCTGCATCTGCCCATCCCTCTTCATTACCAATTACAAGTTTTACTTGAACCTGTTCACCAGGATTCAAGACTCCATCATCATCAGTATCATTGAGATAGTTTACATCCGCTATATATAAACTGGGAAAAACACCTGCGCTGAGTGCTTTATAAACATTCAAACGACCTGTCCCTAACATTCCTTCCATACTCTCGCCCTGACATGAACCTGTCATATCAGAAAATTCATCTGTGTTTGTTATGATTCTATCTTCTACCCAGCCTTGTTCAGCATCTGGGAATCTTGACCACACCAATGCCACTGCACCCGCTGTTATTGGCGATGAGAATGAGGTCCCCCAAAAACTTCCATAACCACCATTTATATTTGTTGTCCATACACTTTCTCCGGGCGCACACAGATCAACAGTCTCACCCGCTGTTGCCCAGCAACCAAAGTTATCATTTGGACCAATAGCTGAGACTGATATCACATTATTACAAGATGAAGGAGAATGTAGATCAAAATTTGTATTGCCATCAGAGCCACCATTGCCAGCGGAGGCTACTAGTATACAACCATAGTTGTTATAGGCATTATTAATTAAAGCTGTATAACTGCACCCTCCAAAACCACCCCAACTCATATTAATAACATCAGCGCCCATTTGGGCTGCTGTAAGAATACTTTGCCCACCATATTGAATGTACTGCCCATCACTTGAAGTATTTAGTCCCATAAGCTTAACTGACCAACCAACGGAAGCAACACCAATATTATTATTTGTAGTAGCTGACACACACCCAGCAACCTCTGTGCCATGGCTGTAATTATTGTTTGGTGGCATTGGGTCATTATCATTGAATGCAACATCCCATCCAATAAAATTATCTTCATATCCGTCTTCATCATCATCAAGGCCATTCACATCATCCGGATCAAATATCCAGGTGTTTCCAGATAACTCAAGGACAGAACCATCTCCATCAGCATCTTCACCAAGATTTTGCCATACATTACCTATTAAATCAGGATGATCCCATTCAAACCCTACATCGGAGATTGCAACAACAATTTCACCATCTTCCATATAGCCTGGAATTTCACCATTATCTATATCCCACAGATCATAGGCAAGATCAGCTTGGATAAGTTCCAAACCATATTGCTGATTCCAACGTGTATCATTGGGTATATAATCAGGTTTCATAATAACCATAGTGCTTGAAGTATAAACGCTCTCAAGATCTTCAATATAATTTACTAAATCATCAATATTTGATCTATTTGAACCTAATGTAATTATATAATAACGGTTGAGGTATATGTCACCATCTCGGTCTGTTGGCCTTGCATTTGGCAGCCATTTATATATCTTAACTGCTTCCATATAATCCATCGCATCATTTAATTCTTCTAAATTACTCCTACCAGAGTTCATATTTATTTCAAAACCCTCAATTGCATTATCTAGATAAATCAGGATCCTATCATGGTAAACTTGTGCACATAATTCTTGAATTAAAAATATCTGTAATATTAAAAGTAGTTTTTTCATTTGATCGCCGTTAATAATTATTTCATTAATAACATTTTCTTTGTTTCAGAAAAAATATGTTCACCTTTATTACTTTCTACATCAATATTATAAAAATACATTCCTGACGGTAAGTCAGAACCATTGAATTTCAGTGAATGGTGCCCTGCTATTGTTTCTTTATTATATAATGTTTTTAATTTTCGACCTGCTAGATCATAAATTGAAATAATTGCATACCCATCCGATAATAAACTAAAATTAATTGTGGTCACAGGATTAAATGGATTAGGATAATTTTGCTTCAATGAGAATGATAAGGGTTGTAAGGTCAAGTAATTTTCATCAACCCCCACAACGTTTGCAGAATCAACTTCCGCTCTAATCATTATCGCTCCTTCAAAATAATTACCAAATGGTTCTAGGCCCGTACCAATACCAATATCAATAAAACTATTTGCAGAAGAGTTATCTGAATCTACTCCAATAGGAGGTGTCTGGTCTGTTTCCCACCAACCGACATAAAAACTTCCATCGGTCAATGTAATATCATTAACACTAAGTGGCACAGGTGTCCAAGACCCACCAGCAAATGTAGTAGGCATATTTTCCACTAATACCGTTCCGGGCATTCCACCATCACCATCATCATCCCATACATTTACAAAACCAACCCCTGAAGATGCGCCAACACAATAGAAACTAACACGATAGAGATCCACAGGGTAATTATTTGGAGTAAACTTCACACACAGATAATTTTGAACACCTGCATTAATACTAGTCTCATCAGTACCATCATCATATGCAATCTCATATATAGTCTGCGCCTCTGGAATCGCACAAACTGGGCCTGCAGGATTACCTTCATTTTCTCCATATACTGCGGTCACTTCATAGCAGTAAGTATTCCCATTTTGCACTGTATTATCTGTGTATTGATTATCTTCAATGTTAGATCCATTGAACATGATTGAAAATTCACTTTCGTTTACAGATCTATATATATTGAATACTGGTGTGCCTCCTCCAACAGTTGTTACATTGGCGGTAATACCAAACTCACCATCAGTAAGACCGTATTCATATGCGACTTGCGTCCATGGCTGCCATCCGCCAAGATTCGCCCATGAATATTGGCCAGGGGCATTATCAGAATCAATACCCATTCCAACGGTAGTACTAATTTCAATAGCCAAAACAAAATCACCCGAAAATGTCCAACCTAAATCAAAATCATTCCATTGATCTTCCTGCAGAGTAACTTGAGTAGAATAAGTTGGATCTGATACAGGAGCGCCAGCAAGAACATCAAATCCATACAGAGTAGTTGCACCACTAAACCCTGGTTCACCCCAAACAGCACAAGAGTTTGCATAAGCACCTTCAGCGCCATAAGGCATATCAAAATATTCTCCCATCACAGAAGTACCTGAAGACATCATGACTGCATCTTCAAATGAACCATCAACATTGGATATTTCTTCATTATCATAACTACCACCTGCCGGCATATCCCAGGCAACCACAACCTGATTGTCCAGTCCATATGCTTGTAAATTATCAACAAGTGGCACATCATTGTAGGAGACCTTCCACATATGTAAATCATCAATATACAAACCATCTCCATTTCCACCATCATCATCACCATCCATCCTTGCTGTAAACCTCAAACGTATATCATCACCAGCATATTCAGAAATATCTAGCTGCGCATTACCATTAAAAGGAGCACCTGGAGGATATTCTTCCCAACCTAAACTTCCAGGTCTGGTAATATCACCATAATCATAAAAATACTGTTCCCAAGCAAACTCTAGGCCATTCATTGGAGTCATATGCACTTCATCATCAGCATTGTCAACAAACACTACGTTACCACTGCCATCTGTCACAGAAATATTATCAACCCTAAAGCCTGTCAATGTATTATCATCTGGGGTTGAATATGCAGGGTCTGAACCGAATGCAAACTGGATAATAACATCCTGCCCAATATATGCACCCAGATCAAAAGTTACTTCATGCCAATCTGCTTGATTCCCCCAGCCTGCTGCAACTTGCTCTAGAGATCCACCGCAGTCATATTCAGGGTCATTGTATATCCAACCATATCCATAATAAAAATCATACGGGTCATCACCATTTAAGATATTCCAAGTAGTCCCACCATCATTAGAGATTCTGACATTTGCGGCGTCCCATCCATCTGTACAGGTTCCACCTACAGCAGCACCAGCATAATCCTCAATACCCCATTTCATCATAGCGGATAAACTTCCACCTGCAGGTACATTAATAGCCGGAGTTTGTAAAACCTGAACCCAAGCATCTAAATAACCTCCTACACCAGCATCACCACACCACCAACTCTGACCATCATATGCATCAGATGATGTCTGATGAAAATAAACAGGAACATCACTAACATTTGCAATGTCAACCCAATAATAATCTTCGAGGTAATTATCACCATCTCCATCATAATCTGGCAAATCTACCCAGAGTGCAAAATTAAATTTTAAGATTTCATTTTCCGATTCCAATGCAGGAATATTAAGGACAGGAGAGATTAAACTTGTTGTGAGATCAAAATTATCATCATCAAAATGAAAACTATGCGTAGGGCTATAGCTAGATTCTTCAGTGAGTACCCATCCTGATTCTACTGTCCAATCGGAAAGATCACCCTCAAAATCCTGTAGCCAGATAGTAGATGTATCATCGCGAGTGGTCCGTGAATTATGATGTACAATATCATTATTCATGGGACCATTCAATGATATTAAGTTTTGTTGATGTTGTATACCATCGGTATGGATCTTATATGTAATATCCTTTGCTACAAGAAAATTAATGATGACAAATAATAGTTTGTACGAGCGCATGGGACTCTCCATCTAATTTAGTATTAAAACGATAAAGTGGGACTCTGCCCTCACAGAGTCCCACTTTTATTAATCATATAATTCAGAAACAGTCTAGTTCTATTTCATTAGTACCAGTTTACGGGTTTTGTTTACTCCATTTGCTGTCATACTATAAAAATAGACACCACTTGCTAATTCAGAAGCATCAAATGTGAAATGATGCGAACCAGCAGAACGACGTTCATTTAATAATGTTTTTATTTTAGACCCACGTATATCAAAAAGTTCAAGAGTAATATCTGTGGATTTATCCAATTCATATTGAATCTGCGTTACAGGATTAAATGGGTTTGGATAATTTTGCTGGAGAACAAATTTTGTAGGTGTAATATTCTCATAATCATTGCCAGTTGTTCCTCCTCCACCTGCATCATTAGAATATACACCAACATAAACCCTGTTCATGTAATCTTCATAACCAGTTGCGGGCGGATAAGTTTCCGTATAGAAATCTGCCATCTGAAAAAATATTCCAACATGATCATCAGTGCCTGTTGACGCTAAATGGATACCACACTCCAATTGTTTATCAGGAAAAATTCCACCCGGTGTATTCGTTACATTTTCCAGATCTGTCCAGCTCCCACCAAGATCCGATGATTTCCTCATATAAATATCAATATCTTGAGGATAATAGAACATCGTATCCTCGCTCCATGTAAATGCTGAACCTTCATAACCAGCGTACCACATTACCTGACTCCCTTCTTCAGCACTAAGAGTAATTTCAGGGAAAAAATAGTACATAGGAGGATAAGACCCTGAATTAATATGAGGGATATCTGATGTACCCCAGTCTGCATAATACGTCTCTGAGAGATCGTTTATAAGAGTTAGTCTCCAATTATTAGGTTGATCCATTGGATCTGGATTGTAAAAATAATAGTGTCCACCACTTCCAAATCGCCCTTCAAGGTAAGTTGTATCAACAAGGCCATCGCCATTGCTATCTTCACAACCACCAACAGAGTCTGGACAAACCAGTGGGACTGCTACAGTTACGAAGTGAAGGCCCCCATCTAGATCTGTACGGATATCATAATCATAATACATGAACATACCAGGTGTTAAGAAACATGCCCCACCAACATTGGAATAAAATATAGAATCACCACAAACAACGGTAAGGGTATCACCAGTTGCCTCATCTACGCTATCACACTCAGCCCATGGGTACCACAATTGCTCCGGGTAATCTTCGGGACTTTCACTAAACATTGTATAAAGGGAATCAGTAAGTCTTACAATATTTTCATCAGATATAAAATTATATCCAGTATTCTCATATCCACCATCAGAAGTCCATGTCTCGCCATAGTCCTCGGTCTTTTTAAAAAATAACGTATGGCTATAAGGCGCTTCAAAGTCACTATTAAGTGTATAACTTATTTGGCCCATATATCCTACACCATCTTCATTGATATGATAATCAGGTCCAGACGTATAGTTACCAAAATCATACCACAGATAGTCTCCATTGTCAAGCTGCTCACCATCACTTGCAATGATATAGGCATCATTCAAAAGAAAATATCCATTCGCATGAAAATTACTGGTAATCCAATAATAATTAGCAGGGGTATCTGACCAACCATTATATACAGTGGTAAGTATCGGAGTTCCTCCACCAGAATTTACATAGGAATTACCAACCCATAGATCCATTGGATCACAAGGAGTAGTATTACAACCATTGTTTATGTGAAATGGATTGACCCAGGCCGAGAATTCACCGATGCCCTGTGAGTCATACGTATAAAGAGGGTAACCACCATATGTTCCACCACCGTGATCTGTATTAGTATACTCATTCCAAATAGCCGTAGGATTACCACCTGGGGAAAAACCAGCACTGGGATAACGCCCCTGCGCAGTTCCAGTCGCTGTTGGTAAATCAGGTTCTTCCTCACCTGTAGGATAACGCGTATTTAATGTCTGCTCAGTAAACCATTCTTCACCATCTTCTGATTGGGACGAGCCTATATAACCGGCAGTGACATTCAGCCCCTGGAATTGACGATATACAGTAACATATCCTTCATCTATTGCATATGCCAATGGATTGGGGGTGGGGTTATAAGGACCATATCCATTCAGTGAAGAATCAACCAATGTAGCAAAAAAATCACTGTCTCTATCTGAATACTGTGTCACTGGACCAAATCTATGGTCCGCACCAAATGTATTGATAAATACAGGTTCTTCCAATTTTGGTAATTTTTTTGGAAGCGATTTCGACACTCGTTTCCCTGTCTTTATCGACCGGCCAAAAAGAGGAATCGCAACCATAAAAGACAAAACAATAATAACTGCTTTCTTCATAGATTTCTCCACGCTTGTTTATTTAAAAAAAAATTAATTTTATGTGGTATGTAGGCTGACTAAAATACTCTTCTTCTTATATGATAAGCAAGAACTGAGATAACATTAAAATTTTAATCCAATAGCTATTTGATTGGTGTATTTCAAGATATCATAATCCACAAATGCATAATCAACAGATAAAGCCATCT
>Ga0066836_10001783_pt1 | contig 11384 bp, 10 predicted proteins | sample ETNtaG_18_FD_71568 | JGI IMG/M metagenome (GOLD analysis project Ga0066836, IMG submission 71568) | Marine microbial and viral communities from oxygen minimum zone, Eastern Pacific Ocean - ETNP201302SV91 | ecosystem: Environmental > Aquatic > Marine > Oceanic | place: Pacific Ocean: Eastern...
CTAATTGCATTTGACGAGCGATTTGAATTCTTTGGGCTTGTGGTGAACCTGCACCATGCATTGATTCAGTTAGATAACCAACTGCATTTCTTCCCATCGTCATATTTTCAATTAATCTTAAGATTCTCATTCTATTTTCAACTTCAATTCCAGATTTACCTTTAAGATATTTTTTCAAGAGAGGGCCCGTTTCAGCACTTCTAAATTCTGCTTCAGAAGGCAATGTAACTAGTATTCCACCAGCAACATCTTGAGCAAGTCTTGCTAATTCGTATGGCAACCGAGTAACATTATGTTTACATACATTTGCAAGCATGTCATCGTTAAGAAATACACCAGATTTCATCTTATGACCCTGATATGAAGCAGCAATTCCTGCAGCATAAATTGATTCGTTAAGATGTGTCATTTCAATAATTTTATCTTTAATGTGTGATACTTTTGGTACTCCATTATATTCTGCAATTGCAGCTGCAGCACCAATCAAAACATCACCTAATCCAGTTTTACAAACATAACTTCTTCTATGATAACAAGTAAATCTTTCAACTAACATAGATGCAAATTCATATTCACCATCCATAAAGATCATTTCATTTGGAATAAATACACGATCAAAAATTACCATTGTTTCTTGTCCACCGTATTCAGAATTTCCAACATCAATGTCACCAGGTTCCATGCTTCGAGTATCACATGACTGTCTACCATAAATGTAAGTAATTCCAGGTGCGTCTACTGGAAGAGCACCAACAATTGCATAATCTTTGTCATTTTCTAATAATCTCATAGTAGGCATTACAATCATCCAATGTGAATTGATTGTGCCAGTTTGATGAGCTTTAGCACCTGTTACATAGACACCTTTATCATCTCTATCAACAATATGCAAAAATAAATCAGGATCTTCTTGTTCACTAGGAGCTAGACTTCTATCACCTTTAACATCAGTCATCGCTCCACCAATCACCAAGTTTTCATGTTGGACCGTTTTGATAAATTCTAATAATCTTTCATGGTATTTTGTTCCATGTTTTTCATCAATTTCAAAAGTTGTAGAATGTAATGAGTTCATTGCGTCCATTCCAACACATCTTTGAAAACATGTACCAGTCAACTGACCTAATTTTCTTTGCATTTTATTTTGTAAAACTAAATCTTCTGCACTCTCAGCAATATGTAAAAAACGATTTACTCTTTCACCGGAAATTGAAGAGTGTGGAAATGCAAGTTCTTCTTCTTCAACCGCAAGATCATAAGTTTTTGCTACTGCATTAATTGAAGGTCTAATCATTGGATGACTAACGGGTTCTTTTACTAATTCACCAAACAAGTAAACTTTCAAATCTCTACCTTTTAGGCTCTCTATGTATTCCTCTCCTGTTCTGATCGGTTTTACTGTTTTTTGCATATCGATGCTACACTTAGTGATTCAAATAATTAAAAAGTTTCCAATTAGAGCTGTGCCTAACTATAGTCCAATACGTACATCTAGAACTTTACAGCCATTATTTTTTTCCATTACCAAAACAGGATTCATATCTAATTCTTTAATTTCGTTGAAATCAGATACTAACTGAGACAATCTTTGAATACATTCAGATAGTTTTTTGATATCAGATGGTTTTTCTCCTCTGACACCCTCTAGAATTTTTTTAGTTTTAATTGAAGATATCATATCATCTGCTTCAATGTTTGTCATTGGTGCAAGTTTGAAATTAACATCTTTTAGAACTTCAACATAGATTCCACCCATTCCAAGCATTACAACAGGTCCAAATCCTGGCTCTAGTTTTGAACCAATAATCATCTCTTTTCCTCCTTTTACCATTTCAACAACTAAAACACCTTTGATGTCAGCTTTCTTGTTGTATTTTTTTGCATTTTTCATTATACTATCAAATGCATTTTCAACATCTTTTGAATTTTGTAGATTTACTTTAACTCCACCAGCATCAGATTTATGAATAATTTGTGGAGATGCAATTTTTAAAACCACAGGATAGCCAATTTTTTTAGAAGCAGCAACCGCTTCTTTTTTTGATTTTGCTAATTTGCTAGCAGGTAATGGGAAACCATATGCTCGGAGAATTTCTTGACCTTCTTCTTCTAGTAAGGCACTTCGTTTTTCTCTTTTTGCATTATCTAAGATCTTTTTTACTTTATCTTTTTTTACAGTGAATTTTGTAATTTTTCCAGGTGAATTTTTTACCCAATTTGTAAAGGTGAGCATGGCGTTTAGTGCACGAATTGAGCCTTCTGCATAAGTATAGTATGGAACATCACCATTTGCTAAAATTTCACGGTTAGTAATTCCTTCATCTAATCCCATTAAACTAGCTAGCATTGTTTTCTTGTATTTTTTTGACATAGAGACTATAACGTTTGCAAGCTTGTCATAATCCAAAGTAGCAGATGGAGTACACATAGAAATTACAGAACCAACATTTTTATGTTTTAATACTTCGTTAAGCACATTTTCAAATCTATTAAAATCTGCATCACCTACAATATCTACAGGATTACGGGAACTACCCCATGGAGGAATTACTGCATCAATTTTTTTTCTTATCTCTTCAATTTTTGCCATTTTAATTCCAAGTTTTGAACATGCATCAGTTGAAATTATGGCAGGTCCACCAGCATTAGAAACAATAACTAAATCACCATTCATTGGAAGAGGTTGTTTTGAAAAAGCAGTTGCATAATCAAATAGTTCCTCCATAGTATCAACACGAATTGCACCAGATTGTTTTAGTAAAGCATCATAAATTTCATCAGAACCCATTAATGCACCAGTATGTGACATTGCAGCTTTTGCACCTTCAGGACTACGTCCCGATTTTAATACCAGTACAGGTTTTTTCTTTTTTCTTGTTATATCTTTACACACTTCAAGAAATTCTTGACCATTTCCCATATCTTCAAGATACATTACAATAACTTTGGTTTGTTTGTGTTCTGCAAGCATTTTGAGAATATCAACTTCACTCATGTCAGCTTTGTTTCCCATACTAATTACAGCAGAGAATCCAATTCCTTGTGCACTTGCATCTTCAACTAGTGCAGCACAAATTGCGCCACTTTGTGAAATAAGAGCAATTTCTCCAGATTTTGGAGTAATTTTGAGAAATGTAGAATTCATCATGGTCTTTGGTTCAAGATTCATCACACCGAGACAATTTGGACCAATGATTTGTAATTTGTATTTTTTTGCAATTTCTTTTAGTTTTTGTTCTAATTTTGCTCCTTCTTCATCTACTTCTTTGAATCCTGCGGTAATTACAATTGCACCTCTGAGTTTCTTTTTTCCACACTCTTCTAGTACTGCAGGAACGATAGTGTTTTTTGTTACAACAACTGCAAGATCAATTTTTTTAGGAACATCAAGGACTGACTTGTATGCTTTTTTATTAAAAACAGTTTCACGTGTTGGACTAATAGGATAAATTGTTCCTTTGTAACCTTTCATAATGTTTGAAGTTATTGCACGACCTACACTACCTTCTTTATCAGAAGCACCAATAATGGCAATAGATTTTGGAGAAAGAAAAACAGAATCAGTCATGGTATGTTTTTAGATCTAAAATTTTTCTATAATTAAAGCTATTCCAAATTAGCTTCCGAGCATTTTTCCTGCCAAATTTTCCTTTCGTGGAATCCATTTTATTTTTAATTCTGGAATTTTTGGAATTAATAACCAAGATTCCTGTGCCAAAATTCGTAATTGCTCATTATTTATTGCAAATTCATGATTTAATTGATTAACAGTATTTTGCGAATCACTAAAAATTGTAATTTTATCTGTTGAACCTTGAAATTTTTTTAATGCTGTAATTATAGCGTGATATTCAGCCTGATTGTTTGTTAATCCTAATTTTTCTTCATAGAAAGATTCGCCTGTTTCTTTAATGAAAAATCCATAACCAGATTTTCCACCGCCTGCACCATCGACGTAAACACTAATTTCCATCTTTATACAATTTTGTAAGTTTGACAGATAAATTTAATGTAACCATGTAGACTACTGTAGAAATTAATTGTGAAACAATTGATGCCATATATGGTTCATAATCTATTTGTAACAGATAATATTGTAGAATCCATCTAACAATTGTATAAACAATTTCACCAATTCCTAATGAAGAAATTATTTTTATTAGATCAGATTTTAAAAGTGAGTTGTCTCTTTGACCATTATCTAAAACATATTTTTTTCTATTATCAAGATAAAATAATCCACCAAATATTGAAAAAAATACTACATAATCTATTATCAAAGTAAATGATGAGTTTAGATAATCAGCTTGATCACCAAAGTAATCTGCAGCAATTGCAGAAATTATAATTGAACCCAAAAAACCTAAAAGAACATTTTTGTTCAGTTTTAGATATTCTTGGTATTTTTGTTTCATAATATTAGATAAAATGTGGCATTTTTAGCATTTCTAGGTAAAGCCATTAATTATATAATTTTTCAATAGCAATATGGATTCAGATGAAAAACGATTGAAACAAGAGGATTGTAATGAAGATGAAATAGGGACAGGAGTTCTAACATTAACTAACAAACGTCTTGCATTTGATAAAAGAAAGAGTAGGATTGCAGATTTTTCAACAAAAATGGGTGAAACAGTAATTGATGTTCCTTTAGATCAGGTAGATGTATGGAAAGAAGGTAGATTCATCAAAAAGATTTGTTTTAAAATTAAAAACGATAAAGAAGAAAAATCATACAAGTTTGGCGTTATGGGAACCGGTGGATGGTTAGAAGACATTCAAGATGCCATAGAAGATTTTAACAATCAATAAAGAATATCAACACTATCTAATCTCCAAGATTGTTTAACAAAAGTATCCTTCATCTTAGCACCGTCAGATACACTTGATTCTCGAATTCCAGTCCAAGCAATTTGAGAACCGCAATCACCTGCATAATTTAGTGGGACAACAAAAAATTTTGCTTTTTGTCTTGTACATACATCTTTTAACATTGAAGATAGTCTTTTGTTTGCTGCAACTCCTCCAACTATCATAATTTCGTTTTTTCTAGTAAATGCTAAAGCACGTTCTGTAGCCTCAGCAATCATAGCAAATGCCGTTTCTTGTAATGAATAACATGCATCTTCAATTCCTTTTGAGGTACTTTGTTTTGCAGCAGACAATAAACCTGAGAATGATACATCATTTCCTTTTACTACATATGGTAAATCAACATAATTGGTTGATTTGTTTGCTAATTCTTCAATTCTTTTTCCACATGGCGATGCGAATCCTAATGATCGTCCAAATTGATCTAAAAGTTGACCCAAAGTAATATCCAAAGTTTCACCAAAAACTCGCCATCGTCCTGAAGAGAATGCAAGAATCATTGTGTGTCCACCTGAAACAAGAAGAACCAATGGATTTTTTGCTCCTGTTAGAAGCTTACCTAATTCTATATGTCCAATAGCATGATTTACCGGATAAATTGGAATGTCATAATATGATGAAAGTGATCGTGCTACAACAGCACCAACTCTTAGACAAGGTCCAAGACCAGGACCACCGGCATATGCAATCATATCAAGATCATTAATTTTGATTTTTGCTTCATCTAGACATTGCTTTAGAACAAAAGAACTGTTTTCAATATGGTGACGTGATGCTTCTCGAGGATGTATTCCTTCTCCTTCAGGAGGTTTGTAAATTTTTCTTACATCAGACAAAATTTTTCCAGTTTTTTGTTTTTTTTCAATTACAGCACATGAAAAAGTATGTGCTGTGCTTTCAATTCCTAAACAGATCATACTAACCTCTACTCAATGTAGATACAATTTTTATTATATCACCATTTTTGAGCTGATGATCAGCACCAATACGTTGTTTTGTTTTTGCGTCAATAGCATGTAAAAATCCATTACCAATATCTTGATGTATTGTAAATGCTAGTTGTTTTGCTGTGGAGCCATTTTTCAGTAATCGTGCATCAGGTAGAACTTGTCCTTGTTTGTTAATTAATTTAGTTTCATCTTCAACAGGATAAACAATAATCATATCTAGGACATCAAAGATTATTGAATTTATTATTTTTTGAATACCAGTAGTTTGAATTTTTGTTAGAACATTTTTTGCAAGATGTAATGCATTATTTTGTTGTTCAGATAATTGAGTATCGGTTTTTCCTCTAAAGTTATCATCGCCAGGTACGTAATCAATTAATCCAGCTTTTGTTGCCTTTTTCAATAACAGTTCAGTTTCAGCACTGGAAGGAATTACTGTGAATGTATTAGATATTTTTTCAAGAATTTCAAGATTATCACACAAGTCTGCTTTGTTAGCTGCAATGAGTAAAGGTTTTGCTTTTCTTCTCAAAGATTTTAGAAAATCCATAATATCATTTTCAGACCAATCTTGAGGTTTTTTTGTTTTTAATGACATCGATATTAGAACTGCATCAACTTGAGATTCTAAAATTCCTAATCCAGTAAACCTATTTGTAATTCCATCAGTAATTTTTGCACGTTTTTGATCTACTTCTTTAACAAGTTTTGGCCATTCTCTATCAAGTATTTCTTTAAACCATAAATCAAATTCTTCTTCAACAAATTTTATATCTTCTAATGGATCATGTGTTCCAAGGTTTACTGGTTGTCCTTGAATATCAGTTGAACCAGAAATATCAACTACATGAACCAATGCATCTGCTTTCATAGCATCAGTAAGAAATTGATTCCCTAATCCTTTACCTTCATGTGCGCCTGGAACTAAACCTGCGACGTCAATTAATTTTACAGGAACAAATCTAGTACCATCATGACATAATTCATTTCCACATCTATTATCCAAATTTTTACATTCACAATTAATTTTTAAATAACAAACCCCAACATTTGGTTCAATTGTAGTAAATGGAAAATTTCCACTTTGTGCAATTGTTTCTGTTGCAGCTGAAAAAAAAGTTGATTTCCCAACATTAGCCTTGCCAAGTAATCCAATTTGCATATGGTGATAGATTTCATTTGATCATATTAGTATTACAGAAATTGATTAATCATGGATACAAAAAGGAAGTATGTGAATCTAGTAATTACAGGAAATCCAGGGGTAGGTAAACATACAATCGCAGAACTATTCCTAAAGTATGATACTTCATTTCAGATATTAGATATTAACAAATTTGCAATTAAGAATGGCTTTGGAGAAAAAATTAATGGCTATATTGAGGTAGACACTACTAGATTAAAAAATGAAATTCAAAAATTAAATTTAAATAAATTATTAATTGTAGGTCATTTAGCTCCATACGTTCTTGATGAATCAGATATTGATTTGGTAATTATTTTGAGAAGAAATCCCTATACACTAATAGAAATTTACAAAGAAAGGAATTATCAAGATTCAAAAATAAAAGAAAATGCAGGTAGTGAAATATTAGGTGTAATTGCAAATGATTCACTTACATCATTTGGAAAAGACAAATCTTTTGAAATTGATGCAACAAATAAAACACCAGAAAAGATTTTGGAGGAAATTGATAACATAATTAACAATCATAAAGGTGGAGATATTGTAGATTGGTTAAGATTAGTTGAAGAGAAAAATGAAATTGATAAATTTTTTGATTACTAATTTAATATAATCCCCAATAATTATACTAAGAATTGTTTGAGATAAAATATAGTGATTTAGCAGGGAGAATAGGTATACTTCACACAAATCATGGAAAGATTGAGACTCCATCTTTTGTACCAGTAATACATCCAGTCAAACAATCAATACCAGCAAAAAAAATTAAAAAAATTGGATTTGACGTTGTAATTACAAATGCATACATCACAATGAAGAGACTAGAAGATAAAGCAAGAGAAAATGGAATTCATAAAATTATAAAATATGATAGTTCCATAATGACAGATTCTGGAGGATATCAGGTTTTAGAGTATGGAGAAGTTGATGTAAAACCACCAGCTATGGCAAAATTTGAAATGGATATAATGACAGATTTTGCAATACCTTTAGACAAACCAACTGGATTTGGATTATCAAAGAAGCAAGCAAAAGAATACGTTGATCATACATTAAAAGTTTGTAAAACAACAATAAAAAATAAAAAAAATAATGGACAGATTTGGATTGGTCCAATTCAAGGAAGTGAACATCCAGAATTAGTAAAGAGATCAACAAATGAATTAATCAAAATGGGATATCAGATGCTCGCATTAGGAAGTCCAGTTGAATTTATGGAATCATATGAATACAAATTGTTAGCAGAAATGATTATTGCTGCAAAGAAAAACATACCAACCTCAATCCCATTACATCTTTTTGGTGCAGGACATCCTTTAACAATTCCTTTAGCTGTTGCGTTAGGCTGCGATACATTTGATTCTGCGTCATACATGCTTTATGCAAAACATGATAGAGTGATAACAGAAGACGGTACAAGGAGATTGGAGGAATTAGAATATTTCCCATTTGATTGTGAAGTGTCCTCAAAATACAAACCTAAAGAATTACTTGGTATGAAAAAAGAAGAGAGAATAGATCAGATTGCACTTTTCAATTTGTACTCAATAAAAGCTGAAGTTGACAGAGTCAAACAAGCAATACGAGAGGGAAGATTATGGGAATATACAATGAAAAAAGCTAGAGCACATCCAAAATTATTTGAAACAATTGATGTGATTTTGAATAATACAAAATTCTTACAAGATGGTACACCAAAATTCAAAGAAAAAGCTATTTTCTTATTTGGACCAGAAGATCAATACAGACCAGAAGTAAGGAGATATCACGAATATGTAAAAAAATTTAGAACAAAAAAGAAAATAATTGTTATAACAAAAGATCCGATAATAAAGCCAGTATTTTCATCATATGAATACAAAAAATTACGAAGGAAATTCAAAGAACCAGATTTAGTACAATTTTGCAATTATAATCCATTTTTAGGGATAATTCCAATTGAAATTTCTGATGTGTTTCCAGCATCACATTATGTGATGACTAGAAAAGAATTCGAACCAGAAAAATTCCCACTGTTTTTGCAAATTTGGAGCGAGTTCTTTAATAAAAATAAATTCAATGTAGTTTATCTTCCAAAAGACGATTTATTCTTAAAATACTTTAAAAAATTAATTCCAAAAGGAATAACAAAAAAACAGATTAGTGAATAATTTATGTATCTAATGAGGAGTAATCTACTATGATTAAAATTTTAATTACATCTATTGTATCTTTGATTGTTCTAACATCATTTATGGAGGTAACTGCACAAGAAGATATTTCACTCTTATTAGGAAAAGATGTAAAAGATTGGCATGCAATCGGTGCGGCATTAATTTCAGAAGGTAGATACGAAGAATCTATCAAATATTATGATAGAATTTTAGAAATTAATCCAGAAGATCAGAGGGCAATGTTGAACAAAGGTTCAGTGTTACTTGAATTAGATAGATATGACGATGCAATTAAAGAATACAATAGAATTTTAGAAATTAATCCAGAGAATGTTAAAGCATTAGTAAGTAAAGGCATGGTGTTGAATCATTTGCTTCAATTTGATGAAGCATTATTTTTAATTGACAAAGCAGCAGCAATAGAACCAGATAATAAAATTGTTAGAGAGAAAAAAGCTAATTTTCTAAGTGGTGCAATGACAGTTCCAGCACATAATTCAATTTACGATATAAATCTTAGAGTAACAGTAAGAGATTCTTCTGGAAGTTTAATATCAGTTTTTGAATCAACAAATTCAAGATACTTACCATACGACATAACTGAAAAAGTTTTTGCTGAAACTTTTGACAGTAGAGGTACGGTTGTTAATGATGGAAGAGTATACGAAATAGTTCAAAAGAAAGATACTTTTCAAACAACGGATAATGCAATGGCGTTGTTTTCAATTTATAGAATATCAGAAGGGTTCATCATTGATGTTTTTGAAGCATTTACACCAATGAGTTTTTTTGAGAAAGATGATACAGTAACCGCAGAATGGACAATTAAAAAAGATATTACTTAGATTTTTTTGAGAAAAATAATGCAACTGCAATAGCAAAAAATACTATTGTTGGTACAAATCGATAAGGAAGAATTTCATAAAAGTAAGTAAATGTTATCAAAAAGGGACTAAAGATTATTGTTCCTGCAATTAAGGAGTGAATTATATCAGTATCAAGAGTATTCTTGGATAATACATATAATCCAACAGTTATAGGCAAGAGCATTATTGTGAAAAAAATATCATATCTAAATTGCATTGCAGTATCTGCAAATCCAAGGAAAAATTTTGAGAATTCTACTTCTACTACATCAGTATAGAGCGACTTGCCAAGAAATATTATGAGTATTGCGATAATTATTATTGCAATGTAAGAGCCAAGAATTAAATATTTTTTTCTTTTTTCAATATCACTCCGATAAGTAGAATATAATGTCATCAAGAAAAATGGTGCAACATATGCTTTTGTAAATACTGCCAAAATATAGAATATTGGAGAGAGAATCCATTTTCGCCTAACTGCATAAAGCGATATCATGAAAAATAATACCCAAAAATTTTCATAAACTGCAATTGTATCAAAAGTTGTGAAAATATGACTTTGGAGAAGAACTAGCATTGAAATAATTCCAGCAAATCTTTTACCAGTAAATTGAACAGTTAACAAATACGTAAAAAATACAACTAAGATACTAGCAAGAAATGGTAGAACTTTGATGTTTTGGAAAATTTTTACAGATGCATCCAATAATGCCATTCTAACGTAACGGTCTAATTGTTCTGCAAGATAAGGATCATCAGTTTCATGGTCAGGCCATAATTCTAGTGCTCCTTCTAACACAAAATAATCACCCCATTGTCCACCTTCATCTAAAAATAATTCAGGAACACTAAATCCTGCATAAATACCTAGAATTACAAGTATAATTACTGTTGATACTCTTTTTGAGATTTCGAATTTCCTAATTTGATCAATTTTTGTGTTGAATGCTAGAAATTTTTTCTTATAGTAAAGAAGTCCAAAACCAAATAATACTATGTTACTTCCAATTAGCAGATATGCTTTATGACCAAATTCAAAAGGCGTTTCAAGTGGTGTTGGATATCCTCCAAAGAAATAATGATAAAATCCAGGAAAAACAATTGCTGTAAGAAGCAACAATACAACTACAAGTGTTATTAAAAAAGTAATTTTTGATGCGTTTGTCCGTGTCTCTTGCATGTGGGAAATCGTATCATGTACTAATTAAATGAAAATAAAATAAGAAAAAGAGGTTTTTGAAAACGTACCTATAAGGCGGCGTCTTCAGCCCAGCCCTTGATGAATATTCCGTTCTTGTGAAGTGGAACTGGTTGACCAGCTGTGTAATTCATTGGTCTCATCCAGAAAATGGATTTT
>Ga0066836_10001784_pt1 | contig 11379 bp, 11 predicted proteins | sample ETNtaG_18_FD_71568 | JGI IMG/M metagenome (GOLD analysis project Ga0066836, IMG submission 71568) | Marine microbial and viral communities from oxygen minimum zone, Eastern Pacific Ocean - ETNP201302SV91 | ecosystem: Environmental > Aquatic > Marine > Oceanic | place: Pacific Ocean: Eastern...
AACGAGAATTTCCTGCCGGCGTTTCACTCCTTGGCAGGAGGAAAAATCAGGAAGCGCGGCCTGCGCAAACAGATTGTCGAGCTCAGGCTCCTCAACTTGAGAAAGTACGGTGGAAAGGAAGGCCATCGCAAGGTTTCGGGCATTGAAGAGTCCGGGCATGCCCCACTCGACAACCTGGGCTTCCTCTCCCCGCCACAGGAGACGAAAACGGCTGCCCTTGGCGTCCTCCTCGAAATCCGCGATGCGCAGATCATTGCTCTCGCCCTGCCCCACGGAAATCGTGGTCGTCCAGGGGGCGTCAGGAAGGGCGAGCAGGTTCGGGTCATCCCCATTGCTCAGAACAAAGCCATCGGATGGGACAATCCGCAACAAATGGGAAAAACTCCGTGAAATATCCTCTAAATCTCGAAAGATGTCTCCATGGTCGAATTCGAGGTTGTTGAGGACAAGAATGCGCGGTCGATAGTGGATGAACTTGCTGCGCTTGTCAAAGAAGGCGGAATCGTACTCGTCCCCTTCGATTACGAAAGGCGACTCACTCCCGCCCAGCTCGTTACCGGACGCCAAATCAAGGGGAACTCCCCCCACGAGATAACCGGGAGATGCCCCGATTTGATCCAATGCGAAAGCAGCCAAGGAAGTGGTCGTTGTCTTACCATGAGTCCCGGCAACCACCAAGGATGGTCGATCCCCAATCAGATCTTCGCCAATCAACTGAGGAAGGGATACGAAGGGAACTTCGCGGGTGCGCAACAAACGCTCGACTTGGGGATTCCCCCGGGAAACCGCGTTTCCGACAACGACCCGGTCCGGTTGCCAGTCCAGCATCAGGTTTTCTTCGAAACCCTCGATCAGATCAATTCCCGCAGCCGAAAGGACGTCGGACATCGGCGGATAGACGCCCGCATCGGAACCGGCCACCTCATGACCTAGTTTTTTAAGGAGAACGGCGGCGTTTCCCATCGCCGTCCCGCACACACCAATAAAGAATACCCGCATCCCAAAGGAGTGTGCAGAAAATCGACCCTTTCGGAAACCAAAATCCTTGGAATGGCGCAAAAAATTTGGTTTTGGCTCGACTTGCGCCTCCGTTTTCGGGAAATCGAGAGGAATGAACGATGAAAACCTAAAGGTACTTGTATTGGGAAGCGGAGGTCGCGAACACACTTTGGCAAGGATATGCGCCCGGAGTCCGATCGTTGAAAAAGTTTCCGTTGCTCCGGGAAACGGGGGCATGGCCGAAGAATTCGAGACTTTTGCCACAGGAGTCGAAGACAACGATGCCATTGTAAGCCTAGCCAAGGCGGAAGGATTCGATCTCGTGATCGTCGGACCGGAGGTTCCTCTTTGCAATGGCGCCGTTGACGCGCTCAACGAGGCGGGGATCGCCGCCTACGGCCCAAACAAGTCGGCGGCCAGGCTAGAGGGAAGCAAGGCTTTCTCGAAGGACTTCTTCGCCCGCCACAACATACCTACCGCCGCCTACGGGAATTTCAGCGAGATCGAACCCGCTCTCGAATACCTTTCCTCATGCGATTTGCCTATCGTGGTGAAGGCAAGCGGTTTGGCGGCCGGCAAAGGCGTCCTGATTTGCCAAAGCAAGGAAGAAGCGCGAGAGGCGGTTCGGGATATGCTAGCCGGTTCCAGCTTCGGGGAAAGTGGTCTGGAAGTGGTAATCGAGGAGTTTCTCGAGGGAGAGGAAGCCTCCCTTCATCTCATCTGCTCTGGCGAGAGCTACCTTTCCTTGCCCATGAGCCAGGATCACAAGAAGGTCGGAGAAGGCGACGTAGGACTGAACACCGGGGGGATGGGCGCATACGCCCCTACCCGTTTGGTCACCCCCGAAATGCTGGCTCAGTATGAAGAGTCAATCGTCCGCCCAACCTTGGCCGGACTGAAAGCGGAAGGAATCGAGTTCAGGGGAACCCTTTACGTCGGACTTATGTTAACGCCAAATGGCCCGAAAGTGCTTGAGTTCAACGTCCGCTTTGGGGATCCCGAAACTCAGGTAATCCTGCCCCTTTTGGACGAGGACCTTGTTCCTTTGCTGCTTGCCTCGGCCCGGGGGGAGGAACTCCCCTCTTCCGTCCGCTTCAAGGATGCCTATGCCATGGTCGTAGTTCTGGCCAGCGCGGGATATCCGGAAAGCTACCCGAAAGGAGAACCTATTTCCGCCCCATCGGACTTCTCTGATGGTTCCCAGCTCATTCACGCAGGCACCAAACTCGATGCAGAGGGAAATTGCGTCACTGCAGGTGGACGCGTACTTGGAGCGGTGGGCATGGGTGCAACCCTGCAGGAAGCAAGAGAGAGGGCCAACGCGGTTTGCGATTCGGTTGATTTCACCTCGAAGTATTTTCGGAGGGATATCGGACATCGCGAATTTTCAAGGGGATGAACCGATTCTCTCTTGCCTTTTTGCAAAGAGAGAACCAAATGAACGAAAGAATGGGAAAAAAGAAGGAAAGGCTGATCGTTTTCGTTTGTACGGCAAACATTTGCCGCAGTCCGATGGCTGAGAAGCTCTTTGAAGAGGCTCTCGAAAAGGCCCAGTCAGATAAAAAGATTCAAGTCTTCTCCGCTGGGATTTCAGCAATGGACGGAGATCGGGCGTCTGAGAACTCGGTCATCGCATGCGAGGAAGTGGGGCTTGATCTTACCGATCATCAAAGTGCGTCCCTGACCCGAGCAACCATCGAAAACTCATCTGCAATCTTTTGCATGACCGAAACTCATCGAGTTCTGCTAAACATGTACTTCGAAGTTCCCGAATCGTCTCCCATCTTCCTCATGCGTGAATTCGTCGAGGAAGGATCCAAAGAACTGCCCGACCCTTTCGGGCAAGACCTGGAAGCCTACCGAACCTGCAGAGATAATATGCAAGAAGCCATCCCTTCCCTTTTGGACTGGGTAGAAAAAAACCTTTAAACCAATATACAGTAACGAATTATGCTTAATCCCGATCCTTCTCTCACGGAATCCAATCTCACGCTTGACCGGCGCTCCCTAGCCGAGCTCGATCCCGCCATTCATGCGGTCATCGAGGCAGAAAAAATCAGGCAGCGAACCCATATCGAACTCATCGCATCGGAAAACTTCACCCTGCCCTCCATTATAGAAGCCACCGGAAGCGTACTCACGAACAAGTATGCGGAGGGGTACCCAGCCAAACGCTACTATGGTGGTTGCGAACACGTTGACGTGGCCGAGAGCCTTGCTATCGATCGGGCCAAGGAGCTCTTCGGAGCCGAACATGCAAACGTCCAGCCACACTCCGGCAGCCAGGCCAATACCGCAGTTTATTTCGCGATGCTCCAGCCTGGAGACAAAATTCTGACCATGAGCCTGCAGGACGGTGGACACCTCACCCACGGGCATCCCAAGAACTGCAGTGGCATGCTCTACGAGGTCATCAATTACGGAGTTGATCCGGAAACCGGCAGGATCGACTATGACTCGATCGAGGAGATCGCGAACCGGGAAAAGCCAAAACTCATCACGGTCGGCGCTTCGGCTTATCCCCGCTCGATCGATTTCGAGCGGATGGGAGCAATTGCCAAAAGCAACGGTTCCCTCTTGCTTGCCGACATAGCCCATATTGCAGGATTGGTAGCCACCGGTCTGCACCCTTCCCCTGTCCCTCACGCGGACTTCGTCACCACCACCACGCACAAGACCCTCCGCGGCCCGCGCGGAGGCTTGATCATGTGCAGGGAAGAGTATGCCAAGGCCATTGACTCGGCCGTCTTCCCCGGCAACCAAGGAGGGCCGCTCATGCACGTCATCGCCGCCAAAGCCGTCTGCTTCGGAGAAGCGAGCAAGCCAAACTTCAAGGAGTACCAGGCTCAAGTGATTGCAAATGCTTCCGCCTTGGCCGCATCCTTGAGCGAATTCGGGTTTCACTTGGTGAGCGGAGGAAGCGACAACCACTTGATGCTGGTCGATCTGCGCCCATCTCACCCTGAGCTTACCGGAAAGCAAGCCCAGATCGCTCTGGAAGGCGCAAACGTGACCTTGAACAGAAACACCGTGCCCGGAGAAACCCGGAGTCCATTCCAAACAAGCGGTCTGCGCATAGGAACCCCTGCCGTTACCACCAGAGGCATGAGAGAAAAGGAAATGAATGAGATCGGAAGCATCATCAATCAAGTCATCGCCAACCCCGAAGACGAGGGTTCCGTAAACGAGGCCAAAGAGAAGGCACTTGCGCTTTGTGCCAATTTCGGCTTACCTTATTGAATTACATAGGTCCATCGGACTAACCCACTTCAACCAACCCAACATTCATGATCATGAAACTTAGTTCAGAAAGAAAAAAGGGATTTACCCTTATCGAGCTTCTCGTCGTCATAACCATCATCGGCATCTTGGCTACCGTTGCCATAGGCCCCATGGGAGACCTGATCTTCGGAGCAGGCAAGGATGCGGCAGGCACGAGTCTGAAAGAAGTTTTTAAGTCCGGTAGAAACAACAAGGGGATAGACAAGTTCAAGTGGCCCGGAAAGGAAACCCTCGGATCGGCTCAGGAATTTGCCGTTCACCAGCTTGATAAATGGGAAACCGACATTGACGATGCAGGTGTTTGGTTTCTTCCCAACGATCCTGCCAGAGAGGCCATGGAAGATGATGATGTCGAAATTCCATCCAAGATTTTATCCAAAAAAGGATCCTTGGACGAATACAAAAATGCCTTCGGATATACCATAGCCGTTCCACCTACCTTTTCAACCTCTCTCAAAAAGGCTGATTCAGGTCCATACCCTATCATGTGGACTCGAGGTTTGGACAAGGGTGATACCGAATGGTCCGAGGATTCCCCTTGGGAAGGCCAAGGAGGGCACGTGCTCTACAGCAACGGCCAGGTCGAGTGGATTGAAAAAACTCAATCCGAGGACAGACCCGAGGGTGTATTCAAGAAATTCAGGAAAAGGGATGACCCGGGCGAAGATGCATACACTTCGGACATCGGTGATGCCATTCCCGACGGTTGGGATATCCTCAAGCCAGACGCTTGACCCATCTTTCTGAATTCCTGAAAGTCTGATTCGTGGGCAAAGGCAAGGTCCGCGGCACGCTTTACTTTGGCAGACAAGGGCGAGCAAAGGTTCACGTAGAGGGTTGGGATGAACCCATCTCACTAGCCCGTGGCGCATCGGGAACGGCTTTGCATGGTGACTTGGTCGAGCTTCACGTTCTCCCCCCAAAAAAGAAAAAGACGGATCGTCGAAAGAACCGAGGCAAAAGCCCAAAGCTCAGGTACGAGGTTAGAAAGATCGCCAAAAGAGAAACGACGAATTTCCTAGGCTACCTGAAAAGAGACTTGGGGCGCTTCCTCATTCAAGCTGAGAATTCAAGACTGTTCGTGCCCTTCAAGATTCTCGGGGACGTCCGAAGAGCCGAAGAAGGCGACAAAATCGTTGCTCAGTTCGTCCGATGGGATCCTCCGGCGCGCATCCCGATGTGCAAGATCATACGGGTACTCGGACCCGGAGACGATCCCCTGACTGACCACAAGGGCATCTTGGCCAAGTTCGGCTTGAGCGGGAATTTTCCCGACAAAGTGGAGCAGGAGTCGAAAATGTGTCCGGACAAGGTATCCAAAAATGACAGAAAAGGTCGGATGGACCTGCGCAATGTCTTCACTCTCACAATCGACCCATTGGACGCCAGGGACTTCGACGATGCCTTGTCGTTGAGGGAATTGGAGAATGGAGAATTGGAGATCGGCGTCCATATTGCCGACGTCTCACATTACGTCAGACCGGGCACCCAATTGGACAAAGAGGCAAAGAAACGGGGCAACTCGACCTATTTGGTAGGTGAAGTCGTGCCCATGCTCCCCCACCGTCTTTCGAGTGGCATATGCAGTCTGGTCGAAGCCGAAGAACGCTTGGTGAAATCCGTCCTTTTTCGATTCTCCAAAGAGGGAAAACCACTAGGCTCGAAACTTGCCGAATCGGTGATCAAGAGCGACAAGCGACTCACTTACGAACAGGCCATTCTCTTCATGCAAGAGACTGACTTGGAGAAAATTCGTACAGCCAAACCTCCCCCCAGTCGGTACTCGGGAAATCCGGGCAAACCGTTGCTCGAACTTTCGAAAGAACAACTCGCCGAACTCAAGGAGGCGATTGGGAAACTTTGGAGCGTAGCATCGCAAATCAGGCGATTCAGGATGAAATCCGGTTCGCTTGACTTTGCATCCTCGGAAGTAAAGATCCTAGTCGACGACAAGGGCGCCCCTGAGGAAATCATCCAAAGCGAAAGCGACGAGAGCCACCAGTTGATCGAGGAATTCATGCTTCTTGCCAACGAGACCGTGGCCAAGGAGCTGAGAAAAAAACATCTGCCGGGAATCTTCCGGGTGCACCCCGAACCTGATCCGGAAAACTTGGAGGAACTCCGTTCCTTCCTTTCGGTCTTTGGCATTTCCTGTGGGGAACTGAGTAGCCGCAAGGAGGTAAACAAGATGCTCGCCCAAATCAACAAGCATACCTTGGCCCAAGTTCTCAGGATCAAATTTCTGCGCAGCATGAAGCAAGCGTGCTACCGGAATACTCCTGATGGCCACTACGGACTGGCCAAGCAAGATTACCTGCACTTCACCTCACCCATTCGACGCTACGCCGACTTGGTGGTCCATCGAACCATCGAGCGGTTAGTTCGAAGGGAAAAGACCAACAAATCGGAATACGAAAAATTGGAAGGGCTCGCCAAGCATCTCTCGACGACAGAAAGAAACAGCGTGGATGCCGAGCGGGAATCAGTCAAAGACAAGCTCTTGCTTTATTACAAGGGGGACATTGGCAAGAGACCTCCGGTCAAGCACAAGGCAATCATCACGGAAATCGGACGCAGAGGATTTTTCATTGAGTTGACGGAGACTCTGGCCCGGGGATTCGTACCCATCCGCACCCTGCCCCGGGAACTTGGTTACCGGGTTTCGGCAAATGGAACTGCCTTGGTGGGAAGAAACCCGAAGAACAAGCTGAAATTGGGTCAGGAAATCAAGGTCGTGATCGACAAGGTATTCGTTTCCGACAAGCAACTTGACTTCCGTTTAGGCTAAAGAGACTTGCATCCTTCCCGATCAGTAACATTTTTCTTTTGTCTATGAACGTCGATTTTCAAAAGGAACTCGTCCGGATTTGGGAAAAAGCCGTCGGGCTCTACCAGGAAGGACACCAATCCGCGGATAGCTTTCCGGTCGAGGAAGAATTGCCCTTTCTTTCCTCCGTCGGAATCAATCGGATGGATATCTTCGACTTCGCCGAGGACTGGGTCCGCGAAGGAGCTCCTGACATGGCCACTTTTCTACTCATTCACGAACAGAGAAGAGATTATTTCATCGAAACCCAAAAGGGAATCCCTTCCGAAAAGAGAATGGACTCCGCAGCCCTGCCTGCCAAAAGCGATGAGGCAGAGGGGATTAGATGGCTACCAAGAATCATCCCCAAAGCCCGAGCGAAACTGCGCGGAGAACTCCCTCCGGACACGATGTTTTGTTGCGGAGGAGACCGTAATTTCTTTCGGGAAAACGATGTACACCCTGCGGAATTTCTTAGAATCGTAAAGCGAGCCGGCGAAAAGGATCAAGCGATCGTCGATTGGGTGGTTGAGCGCAGAAAAAACGTCGATTCCCTTTAACAAAGAACCTAGTTCCACAATGAATACTTTCGAGAAATATCACGCCCTTGGGAACGACTACCTGGTCTACGACCCAAGTAACGGAAGGGAAAGCTTTTCTGAGAGTGAAACCATCCGAATCTGCCACCGCAACTTCGGATTGGGATCAGATGGCATCCTTGTTGGTCCCTTTCCATCCGAAAAGGCTGACTTTGGACTAAGAATTCTCAATCCTGACGGGAGCGAGGCCGAGAAGAGCGGAAACGGCCTGCGCATCTTCGCGCGATTCCTTTACGACCAGGGCAAGGTACAGTCATCCCCTTTCACCATAGATACTCTTGGTGGGGTCGTTACCTGCGTGGTTTCGGAGGATGCATCCGTAATTTCCGTAGAAATGGGACAAGTAAGCTTCCATAGCGAAATCGTGCCCGTAAACGTAACGGGCGAAGCCCGGGAAGTGCTGGACGAACCAATAGAGATCGCAGGCGAATCACTACGTTATTATGCAGCGACCATAGGTAATCCCCACTGTGTAGTGCCCACGGATGAGATCAGTGAAAAATTGGCCCGCGAACTGGGGCCGGTCTTGGAAACCCACGCCAATTTCCCCAACCGCACCAACGTCCAATTCCTTAAGATACTAAGCCGAAACCGGATAAAGATAGAAATCTGGGAACGGGGAGCAGGCTATACCTTGGCTTCCGGAAGCAGCAGTTCGGCCGCTGGCGCGGTCGCCCGCAAAATGGGAGCCTGCGATAGTGAAATCACCGTTGAGATGCCGGGCGGGGAAATCGGGTTGATCATCGACGACGAATTCAACGTTCAAATGACAGGACCGGCAACTCGGGTCGCCACGATGTCCTTGGACGAGGAATGCCTCAGGCCTTTTTAGCGAGCGGGTTTGCGCGCTACCCAAAAACGACATTCGTCCGAGAATTCCTTGACCAACTGAGACTCCTCCGCCAAGCGGGACCGCAAGAGGTCGCGCTCGACCACGAAGCCGGCCTTTTTCAAATCCTGCCTAATTTCGACGTTATCCGGCACATGGATGAAAAGCTTGCCCTTTGGAGTCTCCTCAAACCGGTCGCCAAACTCAATCAAGCTTTTGTCCTGATTTCCCTTCCGCCATTTCTTCTTTTCCACCGCCCAATATTTTTTCCACTTCGGGAAGGCCCGGTCATGAGTCGTAAAAATGAAACGCGCGCCTTCTTTCAAAACCCGGAAGGCCTCGGACATTGCCTTTTGCCTGTTTGATCGCCCCGGGATCTGCATCAACCCGTTGAATCCGAAAATCAACCCGTCGAAGTTATTGCTAGGGAAAGAAAGCATGGTCGAATCTTCCACGGTGAATCGAATACCCGAGCCTCTCGATTTTTGATTCGCAATGGCCCGTTCGATCATGGGTTTGGCAAAATCAGTCGCAGTCAAGTTTTCGTACCCTAGCATCCAAAGCGAAAAACTAATCCTGCCGGTTCCGCATCCCAATTCGAGGAGGGAAGCCTCAACGTCGGGGAAAGATTGGCGGAAGACCAATTCTTCAGACGCCCACATGCCAACTCTCCGGGTTGCCTCCTGATAATGTTCGAGTACTTGTTTCCCCTTGTAATAACCAAGCACCTCACTACCGGAAACCTTCTTTTCCTCTCCTCGCATGAATCAACTTACTACTGCACCAGGGAAAACGAACAAGCCAAAAGCCAAGATGACGCTTGCCAAAGACCGAGGAAAATGGTTTTTTAAACGATTTTCCTTAACATGAAAGCCACAATCCAAACACAAGGCAGTCAGTTCACGGTAGAACAAGGCGACAAATTGTTCGTGAACCGCTTCCCCGAGACAAACGAAGGTGATCAAGTAAAGATCGACCAAGTACTAATGGTTGTCGACGACGGCAAGCCGACGTTTGGTACGCCTACCGTCGAAGGCGCTTCCGTGACCGCAAAGATCCTTGAAAACAAGAAGGATAAGAAGATCATCGTCTTCAAGAAAAAGAGGCGACAAGGCTATAAGCGCAGAAAAGGACATCGTCAGCACATTTCAGTTATCGAAATCGAGTCCATTGACTTGAAGTAATTCCAAGGAGATCCGAACATGGCACATAAAAAAGGACAAGGCACTTCCAAAAACGGCAGGGACAGCAACAGTCAAAGGCTCGGGGTAAAGAAATTCGGCGGCGAAGCCGTATTGGCCGGAAACATCATCCTCCGCCAACGCGGAACCAAATATCATCCCGGACGCAACGTCGGATTGGGCAAGGATTTCACTCTCTTCGCCCTGACTCCCGGAAAGGTCGAGTTCGACAAGCAGCACCGACTGGTCAACGTCGTAGCCGAATAGGCTTGGAATAATCAAAGCTCCGGCTTCTTCGAACCGAGCCATATCCAAACAACTCTTTCCCCCGTTCCTAAAAAGTGCAAATGGAAGAGGAAAACGACAACGCTAACGAAGAGGCGGAAGAAGGATTGGTAAACTTAAATTTCGAGGAGTCTCGGGTACTGGGTTCCTTGATCGAGAAGGAACTTACCACCCCCGAGTACTACCCCATGAGCCTCAATGGGTTGGCCAATGCCTGCAATCAAAAGAACAACCGTCTACCCCGCTCCGATCTAAGTGAGGAAGAGGTGGCCCGGGCAATCGAAGACCTCCGTATAAAACGACTTGCTCACCGGGTTGATTTGGTTGGCTCAAGAGTTCCGAAATTTCAACACAACGCAGGAAAGGAACTCGACCTGATCAAGGCTGAACGGGCCCTCCTTGCCGAACTTCTAAATCGCGGACCGCAAACAACCGGAGAACTCAACAACCGGGCAAACCGGATGTTTGATTTTGAGGGATTGCAGGACGTTGAGGAAACACTTGAGGAAATGGAGCAACGCGAACCTTCCTTGGTTGGCCAGATGGATCCAGCTCCGGGCCAAAAGGAGAGAAGATGGTTTCACCGGTTCGGTCCTCCTCCGAAAGTGGAGGAACTTCAAGACGGATCAGCCGTTTACGTTCCGGCACCCGACCAAAGATTCGATCAAGTGGAGGAAATGATTTCCGAGTTCAATGAGCTCAAGGAGGAGGTGGAGGCTCTCCGCTACCAATTGCGCGAGCTTTCCGATCAATTCAAGGATTTCCGCAAGGAATTCGAGTAATGCGACTGATTAGAGCCTAAGCGTACCTTCACGCAAACGCTCCTTGTAATCCCCGTAAGTCTTTTCGATGCCATCCCTCAGCGCAATCGACGCGCTCCAGCCAAGCGAATCCATCAGGCTTGTGTCCAATCTTTTGATCGGAGTCCCGTCGGGCTTGCTCAAGTCATGGGTTATATCGCCGTCAAAGCCAACTACATCCCTGACCATATCCGCCAGTTCAAGAATCGTTTGATCCTTTCCCGTCCCCAAGTTAACCCAATCCGGAGGATTGTCGACTCCTAGCAAATGTACCAGACCATCGGCCAAATCATCAACATGGAGTAATTCACGCCTGGGTTTGCCACTGCCCCATATGCAAACTTCAGGCAAAGCCCTCTCCTTTGCATCATGAAACCGGTTGATCAAGCCAGGAAGAACATGGGAATTTTCGAGATGGTAGTTATCGCCCGGACCATAAAGGTTGGTTGGCATAGCAGAATGGAAAAGAACCCCATATTGAGCCCTATAGTGCCTGCACATCTCCAAACCTGCAATCTTAGCAAGCGCATAGGCAGAATTGGTCGGCTCCAAAGGCCCGGTCAGCAGAGCCTCTTCACGAAGGGGTTGCTCGGCATCA
>Ga0066836_10001786_pt1 | contig 11375 bp, 6 predicted proteins | sample ETNtaG_18_FD_71568 | JGI IMG/M metagenome (GOLD analysis project Ga0066836, IMG submission 71568) | Marine microbial and viral communities from oxygen minimum zone, Eastern Pacific Ocean - ETNP201302SV91 | ecosystem: Environmental > Aquatic > Marine > Oceanic | place: Pacific Ocean: Eastern...
CGAGCGTTCTATCTTTGGAAGAAGCAGGATTTTATCGAATATTGCCCTAATCTCCGAATCATTGTTTCTTGTTTGATTTACAGTGAGCATGCAAGCGAGCTTCTCCACATCCCTTGATCCAGAGGTTAGAATGAGTGTTACAACCTCTTTTGAGGGAAACTCTTGTTTACACAAGGCATCAATGAAATAACTGATTTCCCTACTTCCTTTCTTTATGGAGCATAATCTTACCAAGTATTCGTTTGCACCCATTCCTCCAGAATATCGCAACCTTACCTTAAAGAAAGATCTGATGATTTTCACTGAGTCGAGCAAATTGGGACTCATTTGCTCGATCATTTGAGAGTGTAACTTGAATTGGCCGATTGAATCTAGAGTTTCAATAAACCTCGCTGCAGTTGTCTTATTGACTCTTTTTGACATAATTGGGATTAGTCTAGCAACTGCTTCTTCGTTTCCAGATTTGATAGCAGATATTGCAAACTGCTCGTATAATTCCGCCGAATTTTCAATTTTATGCACAATGTATGGTTCTAGCAAGCGAAAGGCTAACTCGTGCTCTCCTTCTCGGATTAGTTTTTTACCAGAGACCAGAGTATCCTGCAAACGCATCCTTTTTTGTCGGTTAAGTGTATCATTTACGAGACCGATGAATTTTCCCACGTGTTCTTTTTCGACTATCTCAGAAGACAACCTATTTCTGGAAGTCAGTTCAAAAAGCAGTCTTTCCGATGACTGAATGTCACCAGAATATCCTATATCCATGATACTTTTGGTAATTCCAGAGATGTCTATCGAGTCTTCCTTGATCATTGAATGTATTTTCTTCTTTGACAATTCCAGTATTCTCTCTGATTCCTCGGTAAGTCCCAATTTTTTCAGAGCTCGACCATAAATCAGGTTTGTCCTGAATGTCACAATGTCTTCCTTGGAATCACAGATATCTATGACTTGCAAATACGAGCCTGCTGTGTACATCCAATCCACCAGATCCTCGATATTGAGGGGTTCCTCAATTACCCCACAAAGACGATTTAATTCCCCTTCCAATTCTGTCTTCCTTTCTAATTTTGTAATTGAGGTGATGTAAAACTTACAAAATTGGAAGTTCCAATCAAAGAATTCCACATTTTTCAGTAATGATGCGATGATGCCCCATTCTCTTTCTCTGGACATTTTCCTAAATCTGAGGAAAAGAGCGTTGACGACCTCGCTAGAATCTTCTGAGGAAAACGTGTTTTGTTTGTTCATCAACTTGGTTAAGCGTTCTATTTGTTCGGGGTCTGGTTTGTACGATCGAAACCTACCCAAAACGTCAAACCTCAACCTAGTCAAATCAATCCGATTTCCTAGGTTATCATCTCTAATGGAATGTTTTTCAATTTGTTCAATAACTGAGTTTCTGCCATCGATGATTGAGGTTTCAAGTAACGAAATAATCGAATCATGACACTGTGAATTATCTACTGCTATTTTTATTGCCCCTGCGAGTTTTCTCGGCATCTCCAGAGAGTAGCAGAATTGAACATAGTCATTGAAATCTTCGAAGTTCCCCACCAATGCTGAAGCACCCCCCAATGCGTCAGCCTTACGGAGGGTTTTCTTCATGGATGCCTTGGTAGTTTTCTTACCCGACGCATGATATGAAACTGAAGAAAGTGGTACTTCAGACTCTTCTGAGATTTTCCTAAGGTTAGCTAAGGTCGTCAATGCTGGAGGGTAATCTGGATTTAAATCAAGAATTTCTGAGATCTTTGAGGATGCCGCATCAATCCTACCCTCTTGGACCAGGGTTCTTGCAATGTTATTCATAGCCTCGAAATTTTCTGGTTCGTGGAGCAATAATGCTTCCCAACTTTCTCTGACCCCCATATAATCCAATTCAAGTTTAGTCTTAGATCGGGCATTGAACTTTAGAGCATTGATACTTCTGGGATTTTCAAATAATACCTTCTCAGAAACCTCTATGCAGCCTTCAAAATCGCCAATCATATATTTTGATCGAATCCAAAAAGATGTTTCGGAATCTGAAAGAGAGTTATTGTTTTCACTACACAGTTTATCGACGATTGGCCAATCTTTATTTTGTACAGATTTTCGTAGTTCGAAGCTAATAACTTCTTTGCCCGCCACCACATCTCCCACCAAGTCGGCCTAGGGGTTCACATCAAAAACCCAATCATGCCCAAGATTACAAATCAACACCTATTATGAACCAATGAGAAGACGGACGCTCATGAAGCATACGGGAGGCTAACAAAATGGTGCTCAAAGAAGTGATTGGTGACGAAACGATTTGTGTAGTTGGATTAGGTTACGTCGGCCTGCCCACTGCAATAGCATTCCACTCAGCGGGTTTTAGAGTGATTGGGGTTGATGTTTCGGAGAGGGTTGTTGAAGTACTCAATAATGGAGAGAGCCCCTTAATTGATTCTAGCTCCAGTCTCGTAATCCCTCTAGATTCAGAGAAATGGATGATTACAGACGATTTCCAAGAGGCCATACCTGCTTCTGATGTGATTCTGATTACAGTTCCAACGCCGGTAAATCCTGACAACAGCCCGAACCTAAGTTATGTTGAGTCGGCGGCTAAGAGTGTGCTGAAAAATGTTGATCGATCGAAAAGAACTGCTGTCGTACTGGAAAGTACGGTTTACCCGGGAGTAACTAGGAGAATCCTAGGGAGTGAGTGTGAAAGGTTGGGACTCTCTACTGAGATGGTGACTCTAGCCTATTGTCCGGAAAGAGTAAATCCGGGGGATTTCGAACGAGGAATAGAATCAGTATCACAGATTGTCGGTTGTGATGATGCTGAATTGGGGTTGCACCTTGAAACATTATTCGGAAAAATTACTCAGGAAGGCTCAACTTATGTGGGAAAAATGGAAGTAGCGGAGGCGTCAAAATTGATTGAGAATGTCCAGAGGGACATAGATATCGCATTGGCTAACGAGCTTGCAATGGTTCTCCCTAGGATTGGGGTTGATGTAGAAGATGTTCTTTCGGCTGCCGCAACGAAATGGAACTTCCACAGGCACACCCCTGGCATAGGAGTCGGGGGGCATTGCATTCCAGTTGATCCCTACTACTACATAGAATTGTCAGAGAATGCGGGATTCCCATCTATGCTAGCATCTTCTTCTAGAAAAATCAATAACTCCATGCCAATAAATACGGCTAATGAAATTCTAACAATTCTCCATTCGAAAAAGACCCCTAGGATTCTGATACTCGGTTATTCATACAAAGCCAATGTAGGAGACATAAGAGAAACTCCAGTGGAGCCTCTAGCTTCCTATTTGAAAGAAGGCGGATGTGAAGTTCTAATTCATGACCCACTAGTAGATAGTGAAGAAATTCCTAATTGGGCAGAGGTAGTTTCCGAACCTACAAAATGCAAGGATTTAGATCTAGTAATTATGGCAACATACCATGAGGAGTATAATTATTCCAACACCCGATTCTGGGAATCGATGTTCTCAATAATGAAAAGGGCGAAAATTTACGATGGGCGCCGAGTACTTCCAAGGGAAGACATGGAGTCTTCTGGTTGGGTGTACTACGGAGTGGGGGCACCGAATTAATAGCCCAAACAATTTTCCCTTAAACCCTAAACAAGTAACCAGAGTGAGCCTATTTGATGACAGAAAGGAAACCCCCAAAGTCTGTTGACCTAGAGTCCGGTCTGAGTGCAGATTTGAAGCTTGAAAGGGGTAAATTAGAGGGAGAATTCTCAAAAAATACGGAAATTATAGCTAATGTTGCAAGTAGGCAAAGAATCCTTGAATTGGCTTCAATGGGCGAATTTGGAATTGCTAGAAGTCTAATCACGGAACAATTAGGGGCAGAACTAGATGATGAGGGGTTGCTAGAGACAATGGCACTTCTGGAATCATATTATGCGGATGAGGAAGAGTTCCCGTGGTGCGAGAGTCTTATTGAAATCTATCCCAGAAATTCGATTGCGAGAGCATTGAGGGGCGCAAGAGGTTTCCTTAGTTCGCGGGAATGGGGAAAAATCCAAGAAAAATCAACTTTGATTCTAGATGTAGATGGTAGGAATTGGTTCGCGTTAAAAGCCTCTGCAGCATCATATTCTGCACTTGGCCAATGGGATAAGGCTTCTAGCAAATGGAGGGAGCTTAGCAAAATTAGAGATTTGACCAATGAAGAAGAGTATGATGCAGCGAGATCATCCTACAATGCAAAGAGATTCTCCGAGGTGATTGAAATTGCCTCGAAGAGAAAACGATTTGACGAAAATGAAATTAAATTACTGGAATTATTGACCCGCTCATATTACAACCTAAGGATGGATGAAGAGTGTGTATATTATGCGATTCGGATTCTAGAATTAGAGCCCGAAAGTGAGATAGGGCTAAGGAGCCAATCGAGATCTCTCTTCCGTCTAGGACGCTTGACTGAGGTAATTCCAATTATCGAGGAATACTGTAGAATTTTTCCCTTTTCTGTCAATGCTTGGGAGACACTTATTGAGACTAAATTGATGATGGACAAAGTCGAAGAGTCGAAAGAGGCTTGGATAAAACTTCGGGATGAAATTGGCGAGGAATCGAAGAGATTCTTCACAGCAGTTGAAATATCTCTAAGATTCAACTGGAGGGAGGAATACCTCAGCATCATCCATAATGAGGGGAAGAAATTCAACAAGAATGCTGACTTTGCTGAAAATATCGCTGAAATAAACATCAAATTAGGAGACATAGGTGGTGCATGGAGAATTCTTTCTTCAAATGGGATAGAGCCGATGAAATCATTACTAGGAATGAGATTCAGAGAAGTAATTGGACTAACAAATACGAATATCGAGGAAATTGAAAATGCTTCAGAATCAGGTGAATCAATGTGGATTACTGAACTAGTAACAAGAGAGATTCTCAGGAAAGCCAAGCCTAGGAGAGAAATTAGAGCAAGGAGGAAGAGATGCCACTTGGTTTCTTCATCGCTAGACAGAGGAGGGGCTGAGAGGCAGGTTGCAATGACATTGAAGCATATTGAAGGGAATCAAGACTTCGAATGTTTCCTAGCAATACACAATGTGAAAAATAGACATGGGGTTGGGACTTACTTTGATGAATTGGCCGGATTGGAAGACAAAGTGTTTGATTTAGGAAAATTTGACTTCGAAAATGATAAAACGCCAGGAAAGGGAATAATCGAAAGGTACTCTGATCTTCTGGGACTTCTTGATTCGGGAGTCAAAATGAAAGTGGTGCAACTAATTTCTCACTTCGCCAGTTTTCAACCCGATCTTGTTCATGCATGGCAGGATGAGACGATTCTAACATCATGCATAGCGGGAGCCCTGACGAGAGTCCCGGTTGTCCTCGGTTCAGCAAGATCTCTGAGACCGGATGAGAAAACTGAGCTGCATATTAGAAAGAGGCCTTACTTGCGAAACTGCTATAGAGAGATTTTCAATTACGACTGCCATAATCTAAGTACAAACAGTATCGCTGGGAAGAATAGTTATGCAGAATGGATAGGGATGGCTCAGGGAAATATCATAGTAAATGAAAATGGTGTAGACTTCGATGAGATAGAATCTAGGATGAATAAAACAGAAATTGATCAAAGATTGAGGGATTTTGGTTTCTCCGAGGAAAACAAGATAGTTGGGGGAATATTCAGACTTGAAGCTGGAAAAAGGCCGAAGTTATGGATAGAGGGATTTGAAGAGGCTAGGCAAATTGACCAATCACTTAGAGGAGTCATAGTTGGTGGGGGGAGGATGGAAAAATCAGTCAGAGAATGGGTAATGGAATCTGAACTGGGAGAATTTGTTAAGGTTGTTGGAGAAGTCAGTGACGTTGGAAGTTGGCTATCAATCATGGATGTTTTTCTATTCACTTCAGTAACAGAAGGACTTCCAAATGTACTAATCGAGGCACAGGGATTTGGAGTTCCGGTAGTTTCGACAAGGGTTGGAGGTGTTTCGGAAGTAGTTATTGATGGGGAAACGGGATCCCTAGTAGACACTGCATCAAGCGAATTACTAGGGAAGGCAATCATAGAATTATTTTCCGATGAAAGTTTCCAAGAAACCCGACTACTCGCGAAGAAGGTAGCTAGAGAGAGGTTCTCAGTCTTCGAAATGGCGTCTAGAACCGTAGAAATGTATTCACGGGTGCTGGCTCTGCCGGATGGTGAAGGCTGACGGGGGGAGTGAGGAGTGACCAAGGTTTTCGTAACCGGTGGAGCAGGTTTCATCGGGTCTCACATCTGTGACAGGATTCAAGAAATGGGCCACCATGTTGTTTGTTTTGACAACTTAATTACAGGTTTTATGGACAATATTGAGCATCTGATTGAAAATGAGCATTTTACATTCATTAAAGGAGATATTAGAGATCGGGATGCGGTCCGGGGAGGTCTTGAGGGATGCACTCATGTTTGTCATCAGGCTGCATTGGGTTCTGTGCCTAGATCGATTGAAGATCCACTGAGAACAAATGACATCAACATCTCCGGAAGTCTAAATGTGCTGGTTGAAGCGCAAAGAATCTCTATCCAGAGATTTGTTTTTGCCTCGAGTTCATCTGTTTATGGTGACAACAAGGAGATGCCAAAAGTAGAGAATAAAACAGGGAGTGTTCTTTCCCCTTATGCAGTTACCAAATCTGCGTTCGAAGAATATGCAAGAGTATATCATGAAATTCATGGTACAAGAACGATCGGATTAAGATATTTCAATGTCTTTGGCCCTAGGCAATCCCCCAAAGGAGGCTATGCGGCAGTAATACCTCTTTTCATGGATTCTCTGAGCAAGGGGGAAAGCCCAACAATTTTTGGAGATGGGGAACAGACTAGAGACTTCACATATGTACAGAATGCAGTGGACGCAAATATTCTATCACTTTTTGGAGACGTTCCGAGTGCATTTGGGAGAACTTTCAATGTAGCTTGTGGCGATACTCTATCGATAAATAGGGTTTACTCGGAAATCCATCAATCCGTGAAAGAAAAAATGGAAATTGATTCTATTGAGCCCATCCATGGCCCTTCACGAAGCGGCGATATAAAAGACTCATTGGCAGATCTTAGCGAAGTTGGAAGGTGCCTAGGTTACTCGCCAAAGATTAGCTTCACAGAAGGGATTGAGGAGACTGTAAGTTGGTTCCTGAGAAATTTAGTGTGATTGAATGAGGGTTTCACTTAGTCAAGAAGGGGAAGACATCATTTTCCAACTTGAGGCGGAAGAGGCGGATCTGGAACATCTTAGTTCTTCAAAGATAGGACTCTCGGGGACAACGGCAAAGATCAATCTTTGCGGAATAAAGATTGACGATATTCATCCAGATCTAATTGGTCTTTCTACTATTCTAATGTGCCATCAATTTGTTGGAAACGAATTACACCTGCCGGTATTGGTAAGTGAAGAATTTTTAGAGGGGGCAAACAGTATACTTAGTAAGTACAAAATTTGTTCGGAATCAAATCCTGAGATTGCTGCTAATTCTCCAATTGGCACTAGACCAGGACTAGCATTCAGCGGAGGAGCTGATTCAACAGCAGCATTGAGTGTAATGCCTGGAAACACGGTCCCTGTCTTCATGAACAGGCCGATTAGAGAGGGATCAATGTATGACTCCGACGCCCCCATAAAGAATTGCGAGTTACTTAGGCAAATAGGATACGATGTGAGAGTGATTGACTGTGATTTAGAGTATCTTAGGGAACCAGTAGGATTCCCCAGTGATTTAGCTCATGCAATTCCACTGATTCTACTATCCGAAAGCATGGGCATTGGCTCGATAGCTTTTGGGACTATATTGGAGTCTGCTTACGGAATAGGGCATGAACACCATATTGACTACCCGAATGGTTCACACATGAGATTTTATGGAACTCTTCTATCTGCAGCAGGACTAGAAATATCACTTCCAGTGGGCGGAGTAAGCGAGGTTGGGACGGCGATAATTGTTGGGGCATCCCCTCTCGGAGAATTAGCCCAGTCGTGCATTAGAGGGAAGAAAGGTTCACCATGCATGAGATGCTGGAAGTGCTTCAGGAAAGAGTTACTGTCTCTAGCTCTTTCTCCGGGCAAAGATATAGATCTATTGGGTATGATGAGGAATAGTTCAGAAGTGCAGATAAAACTCTCAGCCTATCCTATTAGTCACGAAAATGTGGTAACTTATTCTATTCAGAGAATTGATATTGGCGAATATCCATTTCTAAGGGCACTTAGGAATAGACTTGATACGAAACTTGAGTTGTCCTTACTGGATTGTTGGTATTCACCCTCCAAGATACTCATCCCTGAGAGATATAGAATGCAGGTAATGGAAAAAATTTCTAAATTCATGAAGAGAATGTCCAAGGAACAAGAGTCGGTATTGGAAAATTGGAACATGGATGATTATCTATTATCTGAAGAGGCAAAAAAGGGACATTCACAATTGACAACTTACTGGCAGGATCTCTAATCTGAAATAGCCTGGGACAGAATCCACTCTGCGACTTGATCGGCGCCATTTTCTCTTTGTAGAAGTTGGAAGTTGTTTCTCATCATCTCTCGGACATCAGATTCCACGATTCTGTCTATTGCGGCTTGGATAATGTAGTCCTTCTTGTCCCTAATCACAATCATGCATCCTGCTTCCTCAGCAACAATCGTTCTAGCGAGTTGATCATCCCTTCCGGTTTTCATATTCGGTAAGCAAATTGTGGGCAAAGAGGCTTTTATTGCCTCATGGAATGAGTTGTAACCTCCTGCCATGATTGCAAAGTCGAAATCATTGAAGTATCGAGAATTTGGATAATCACGCAAAACTCTAATTCTTTCAGACTTGGTTTCAAGTCTGTCACCGAGCATTGATTCCCCGATCACCACGTACACGTTAGAGTGATTGGCAAGTGCATCCAATACCATGCTAATTTCTGAGTCTATGTCATTGATTTTTCCAGCACCAAGTTGGACATAACAAATTACTGCTTCCGTAGGGACTCCCAATCTACTCCTCAGCACCCCCCTTGACTCCATATCTTCGTTATCCATGAGGAGAATTGGATTGCACCTAACCAAAGAGACCCCGTGATCGAATTCATCTTCCGAATCAATATCTACTGAATCACCTGGGCGGACAACGGCATGGAAATGTTTCACGCTATCAACTGGAATACCCCTAGAGCCTGGGCGAATCGCCCCCCTGCGTAGCCAGACCTTCAGCATGCTATCTTCTTGACTTCGAATTGCATTAAGCATCCCCCTATACGGAAAGGAACCATCGAAAATGAATGCCTTCGGCCTATGAAGTGAAAAGACCATGTTTAACATCTCCTCACAAATTGAATTCCATACGTTGGGATCCATGTCCTTATACCTATATCGTCCTGAAACGTGATAAGATGGGAATCCAAAATTAGCCAAAATGTGCAATGTGGGCATGGTGGTGAAAAATACAATCTCCGCATCTGGATTTTTCTTCTGAATATTCTTCGCAACTGCTAAGAGTCGGGTAAAGTGCCCAAAACCTACTCCATTTGTAGGAAATAGGACTATGCTATCTCTATTTTCGCCAATTCTACTTCCTATTGGATACGGATCCAAGGTATTCTTCTCTACATGGCCAAGTTTCTCCCTAGCCAGTCTCCCCAAGAGGGCTGGAACTGTAAATGGAAGTAACAACAACTTTGCCGGATTTCTGAAAGAAGAGGAAATCAGGTTCAACAATCTGAAAGACGCTGAGCCCCTAATCCTGGAAATTTCCCTCTTGTAACGATCTATTTGCAACTTTTCATTTGTTAACAAATAGAATGAGTCATTTTGGTTTCCGAGTTCAATTTTCTTTGGTTTCCATGGGAGAAGTGATGCCAATTCTTCATGGATAGGTCGTGATTCGGAGATCTTCTGAATTATACTCACTCTTTCGACTTCAGTCAGTTTGGAAATCTTTTCCACTGCTCTTGCTCTCCTAGATTCCCCCTCTTCTGAGATATCGGCACTTGAAACAAGGTAAGCCTCCTCCCAATTTCCTGAGTTAAATTCTGCCCTGAATTGATTTTCTTGATGATCCCTGAGAACCCAACCAAAGTCAGTGGCTTTCCTATAAATTGAAGCGGATAAGGAGAATTTTCCTAGTCGGAGGGCACTTCTTGCTGATAAATCAAGAAAAGATGCGTCAGAGAAGAAGAATGAGGCAAATCTGGAACGTCGAAGCGAACTTCGGTACCTCTCCGAATTGTAAGCCCTTCTGCACCACCTGAGAAGACGGGACTTTGCCCATGCCCCTCCAACCGTCATGTACTTCCGTCCACGAGTAGGCTTTCAACGATTATGTGAAATTACCAAATATTTTCTCTAGTCAATCTTTGTCATAGCTTGAATTAAGTAGAATTTTTCTCCATCACTATGTAATTGTGGCGAGCCATGGGGGAACCAACCTTCCTCAATCTTTAGACTAACCCATGTACCAAGCTTGTTTGATGCGGAAGCAAGGACAGGTGAGGCGCTACGTACCAGTATGTATTTTGAGTTACCATCAATTTCTGATTCATCCATGATGACTCGGGGGGGTTCCGGTATTTCTCAGTGACGCAAGAGAAATCTCAATAGGTCCTCTTCACCAAGGTTTGAGTCTTTTTTTCTGCTTATCTCTCAGGAATGAGACCACCTCTGGATCATTGATTCTTTTCTTTCGAGTCAATAGTGAATGGATGTAACCAATTAACATGGAAATACCTCCAATAATAATTGGCTTTCTAACCATTCTATGTAATGATCGAGCAATCATAAATGGTGGAAAATAACCCATTGTGTAAGCGAATTTTCCTGACTCAAAACAGCCAAAAACTAGTCCAGAGTGTGAGCCAGTTCTTCTTTGGTGTTTTGCTTTTGGATCCTTAAATGAGTGAGTTTCCCAACCCTTCATCTGAGCTATTATGTTGTCAATCCCATCCCATCCATCGATTTCCTTAATTCCACCGATATCATCGAAGCAAGATCTCCTGTAGGTCTTCAATCCCCCTCTTGTGTGATCGTCGGATACTTTCTCAATTGACTCCTTTCCATTAGAAAAAATGAAGCAGGATCCGCTTGCTATTCCGAGTTTATCTGAATCCAAGAAACGATGGAAGATTTTCTCAAAATAATCGTCCGGAAGAACCATGTCCGCATCTATCTTTGAGAAGAATTCCCAATCCGATGAGGAATTTGAGAGGCCCGTATTAACAATCTTTGCGATTTGCGCCCCCCTCTTCCTTTTGGAAATATCTTCTAGTGTAATTATCCTAATCCAATCAAATTTCTCTGAGGTTTTTTCCAAGAAGGTCGAGGACTCTTCTCCAGAATTGTGTGAAACTATTATCCACTCCGTTGGGGGAACTGTCTGTCTCGCCATGGAGTCAACCAA
>Ga0066836_10001787_pt1 | contig 11370 bp, 9 predicted proteins | sample ETNtaG_18_FD_71568 | JGI IMG/M metagenome (GOLD analysis project Ga0066836, IMG submission 71568) | Marine microbial and viral communities from oxygen minimum zone, Eastern Pacific Ocean - ETNP201302SV91 | ecosystem: Environmental > Aquatic > Marine > Oceanic | place: Pacific Ocean: Eastern...
TTTCTATAAAAGATTTTATTTTACTATCTATATTAACAATATTTTTTAAAAACTTATGGTTTGGAGATATAGCTAAAAAACTTACTCCAAATAATGTATCAGCTCTTGTCGTATAAACATCTAGAACGTTATTTGTTCCTTTAACTTTAAAATTAATTAAAGCACCTTGTGATTTACCAATCCAGTTTTTTTGCATTACTTTAACCGATAATGGCCATTCATGTAAATCATCAATACTATTAAGTAATTCTTCAGAGTATTGTGAAATTTTTAAAAACCATTGAGGTATTTCTTTTCGTTCAATAACTGCTCCTGATCTCCATCCTTTACCGTCAATAACTTGTTCATTTGCTAATACTGTTTTATCTACTGGATCCCAATTAACTTCAGATTTTTTTCTATAAACTAAATCTTTTTTTAATAATTGTATGAAAAACCACTGTTCCCATTTATAATAATCTGGGTCAGATGTTGATAACTCATGATTCCAATCATAAGCATAGCCAAGTCTTTTTAATTGTTTTTTCATATGATCAATATTACTTTTTGTCCATTTTTCTGGGTGTACTTTATTATTAATAGCCGCATTTTCAGCAGGCAAACCGAAAGAATCCCACCCCATGGGTTGAAAAATATTTTTTCCTTTCATTTTATTAGCTCTAGAAATCACATCTCCAATAGTATAATTGCGGACATGTCCAATGTGGAGTTTTCCACTAGGATATGGAAACATGCTCAAGCAATAAAATTTATTAGATGTATTATTTAAATCCGAAGAAAATGCCTTGTTGCTGTCCCAACATTTCTGAATATTTTTTTCAATGATTTCTGGTTTATACTCTTTATCCATATTTATTAGAAGTAAAAAAATAAAAAAACATTATTGAGAATATTAACATCAAAACAGGATAATCTCCAAAATACCTATATGGTGTTTTTCCTTTTGATGACGTAATTGATGCGTTTAAGATACCTTCATGATTTAGAGGAATGGTATCAACAATTTCACCATCTTTATTAATAACTGCAGATATACCAGTATTAGCAGATCTAATTAAATATCTTTGAAACTCTAAAGCTCGAGATTGGGAAATTTGCAAGTGTTGATATGGTGCCAATGAATTACCAAACCATGCATCGTTGCTAATATTTACAATGATACTAAAGTCTTTGTTAGTAGTTTCAATAAGTTCTGGATATGCAGATTCATAACATATTAAAGGTTCAATGAAAATATCATTAAATGATATTTTAGATTGATGACTTTTCCCATGAGACAAATTAGACATTGGTATATTAAAAATTTCTATTATATGAATAAATAAGTTTTTAAATGGAATATATTCACCAAATGGAACTAAGTGTTTTTTATCATAAAATTGTTCTTTATTATTTAAAACCAGAATGCTATTAAATGTTTCATTTGTAATATTATTATGTCTAAATACTCCTCCGATAATATAATCTACATGTGGTAACAATTTTTCTTCATAAAAATTCTTATCATTTTCATATATTATTGGTATAGCTGTCTCAGGCAATAGTACAATATTGTGTAAATCATCTCTCTTAAACATTTCTATATATTTATTTTTGATAAATTTAATTTCACTATTATTAAACTTGAGACGCTGATTAATATTTGGCTGTATTATTGTAATATTATTTTTTATTTTTTTATCAGTAGACCAGTCATATTCTATAAAGTTAACTATACTTATGCTTAAGAGTACAAAAAATAAAATGACAAAATGTTTAATATTTCTTTTTCTAATCATAATGATTGCAATTAAAGATGAAATTAATGTTACAAGAAAACTTACAAAATGTGTGCCAAATAATGGATAAAATGCATCGAATATAGTTCCCAGTTGCCCTGTCCCAACTAAAAGCCATGGAAAACCTCCAAAAATATTAGATCGTACAATCTCTATGAGAACTAAGATTGAAGCTGGCATAAGAAAATTAAATGTTTTTTTTGTAGCAATATCTTTATTAATTATCATACCTAATGGTATAAAAAATATAGACATAAAAAGAATAAGAAAAATAGTAACTAACAATGAAGCAACAAGATTTTCTCCGCCATAATCATATAAGCTATTAAATATCCATGAGGTGCCAAATGAAAATATTGATAACCCAAATAAGTATGATAAATATATACTCGTTTTTTTATTTGAATGAAAAAGTATATAAAATAATAAAGTTAATGACAAATAAATACTAAATTGAAAACTATATGGTGCAAATGATACGGTATATAGTATTCCTAAAATTATAATAACTATATAATTTAAATATGGTTTATTTTCGAAATATACCATTTAAACTTTATCGATTTTTCTATTAACTTGAATTCTATTAATTGTTCTTGAATCAGCTGATAAAATTTTAAAGAATAAATTATTAATGGTTATAGTTTCTAATTTATCAGGTACTTTTTCAAATTTATTAATAAGATAACCACCTATTGTTTCCACTCCATCATCTTGAAAATCAGATAAAAAATATGCATTAAATTCTTCTAACGAAGTTAGTGCATCAACAATATATTGATTGTTATTCTCAGAAATTATTTTAGATTCTGTTTTTTTATCGTGTTCATCATCAATTTCACCAACAATTTCTTCAAGTACATCTTCTATGGTAACTAAACCAGAGACTCCTCCATGCTCATCGATTACTATAGCAATATGATTTCGACTAGATTTAAATTCATTTAATAAAATATTTAATCGTTTGCTCTCTGGGACAAAAACAGCAGGTCTTAAAAGTCCATGCAAATCAAAATCATCATTGCCGCTTATAGTTCTTTTCAAAAGATCTTTCGCAAGCAGGACTCCGATAATTTCATCTTTATTATCGTCAATAACAGGAAATCTTGAATGACCAGATGTTGTAACCTTTTCAACAATATCATCCACTGCATCAGATATATCTATAACTTTCATGTGTGGTCTTGGAATCATAATATCTCTAACTTGTACTTCTGAAACTCTAAATACACCCTCAATCATTTTGAGAGACTCAATGTCTAATAAACCATCAAACACAGCGTCTTTGATCAGTTCCAATAAATCCTCTTTAGCTTTAGGTGAATCTTTAACTATAGCTATAATTTTATTTAGCCACGTGCTTTTTTTAGTTCGCATAATAAGGGTTTTGGTATCCTAATATATTCATTAAATTGATTTCCTTTTTTTCCATAATAATTTTTTTTTCATTTATATGGTGTGCATAACCCTGCAAATGTAGCATTGAATGAATAACCATATGAGCCCATCGATTATCGTTGTTAATTTTATATTTGGTAGACTCTTTATTAACAACATCAGCACAAATAATAATATCTCCTAATATATATTCTCCAGAACTAATAATAGAATTATGTGGAAACGATAAAATATTACATGTTGTATTTTTCTTAAAAAACTTTTTATTTAAAATGCTTATTTCATTTTTTGTTGCAATTTTAATTGAAACAATAGAATGTTTCTTACCAAAAAAAGAGGTTTTGGCCCATTTTGTTATTTTATATTTACTAGGAATGTAGCCTTTGCATTTATTTTTCAATATTTTAACTATAAGTAAATTATTTTTCTCTTTTTTCATATTCTTTAATAATATCTTTAACTATTTTATGCCTCATAACATCATTAGACTTAAATTTTGTTATATGTACATCTTCTACTTTTGAAATAAATGCTAAACAATCTATCAATCCTGATTTAATACCTTTTGGTAAATCTATTTGACTTGTATCTCCAGTAACTACAGTTTTCGAGCCAAACCCAATTCTAGTTAAAAACATTTTCATTTGAGCTATAGTAGTATTTTGAGCTTCATCTAAAATTATAAATGCATTATTCAAAGTGCGTCCTCTCATATATGCAAGCGGGGTTATTTCAATTATATTATTTTCCATTAATTTATTTACAGCTTGAAAACCTAATATTTCATAAAGAGCGTCATATATAGGTTGTAGATATGGATTAACTTTTTCACTTAAATCACCCGGTAAAAAGCCAAGTTTTTCACCAGCTTCAATCGCTGGTCTAGCTAAAAATATTTTTTTTATTAGATTTTTTTCTAAATAATATACGGCACTCGCAACAGCAAGGTATGTTTTTCCTGTCCCTGCAGGGCCTATGCCAAAAATAAGATCATTTGAAAAAATTGCATCAATATAATCATGTTGGGATTTCGAGCTTGGTTTTATAATATGTTTTTTACATTTAATTATTCCTTTTTCATCATTTAGCTCAATAGGTTTGTTTTCTGAAGCGCCATTCATATACATATGTAATTGTTTTGATGTTAATTCTTCGTGAGCAGATATAGTATATAGTTTTTCAATTAATTCTGATGTTTTTGGAACATTTTCTTTATTACCTTTAATAATAAAATTATTTCCCCTGTTTGAAATTTGTACTTGCATATGCAACTCTATTTGTCTTAAATTTTCATCCAACGTTCCACATAAATTTGCAAGTCTATTGTTATCCTGTGGTTGTAAAATAATACTTTTATGTGTCATTTTTTCTGTCAAATTTTTTATTCTCCTCTAGCTTTATTTGCTAAACATACAATGTAATTCGTATTAATTATAAATTTGTTTTTTCTCAACTGTCTCAATGATTTCACCATATAAAGCATGAGATCTAATCTCTGTAACATAAATATCAACAAAATTTCCTATAAATTGTGCGTCAGCATTAAAGTTTATAACTTTATTATTATCCGACCTACCATATAATTCATTATGATTTTTGATAGATACTCCTTCCACTAATACACGTTGTTTTGTGTCTAGCATCTTTTTAGTATAAGTTAGAGATTGTTTTTTAATTAATTCTTGAAGCTTTGCAAGTCTTTTTTGTTTAATTTCAATTGATATATCATCTTTTTCAAAAGATGCTGGTGTTCCTGGTCGTGGGCTATATATAAAACTATATGCATTACTAAAATTTAACTCCTCAATAAAATCTAAAGTTTGTTGGAACTCATAATCACTTTCACCTGGATAACCTACAATAAAATCAGATGTTAAATTAATATTTGGTCTTATTTCCCTAATTTTTTTTATTATACTTTTATATTCTAATATAGTGTGCTTTCTCTTCATTCTAGAAAGAATCAAATCTGATCCAGATTGTACCGGGAGATGAAGATTGTTAGCTAATTTAGGGTTCTTATATTCTTCGATAAGATTATCAGTAAAATCTATAGGATGAGAAGTGCTATGTCTAATACGTTGAATTTCCTTTATGTGTGATATATATCTTATGAGATCTGAAAATGATACATGTTGTTGTTTATTATTTAATGATTTATAAGCGTTAACATTTTGTCCAAGCAATATAATTTCTTTTGTTCCTAGTTTGGCTAAAGAATGTACTTCATATAAAATATCATCTAACCTTCTATTAATCTCCTCTCCTCTTGTATATGGGACAACACAAAATGTACAATACTTACTACAACCTTCCATGATTGACAAAAATGCTGATGGCTTTTTCTTTGTAGAAGAGGGTAAGTAATCAAATTTTTCGATTGCAGGAAAATTTATATCGACTTCTGTTTTTTTGTGTTTATAAACTATATTTTTAATCATCTTTGGTAGTCTGTGTATTGTCTGAGGCCCAAACACTATGTCTACTTGAGGTGACCGAGATCTAATTTTCTCTCCTTCTTGAGAGGCAACACAACCTCCTACAGCAATTAATAAATTAGGTTTTCTAATTTTAAGTTTTTTCCATCTACCTAATTGATGAAAAACTTTTTCTTGAGCTTTTTCTCTAATGGAGCAAGTATTAAGAAGCAACATATCTGCATCCTCAGGATTATTTGTTTCCACCATTTTTAAATTATACTGTAAAACATCACCAAGTCTGTTTGAATCATATTCATTCATTTGGCAACCATAAGTTTGTATGAAAAATTTTTTATTTTCGAGCATTTACTCTAAAATGGTATATCATCATCTTGTTGAGATGGTGGGCTTTGATCAAAGCTATCATTACTTTTTGAAGATTGACTATCTGTGCTAGTAGTATCAGATTTTGAGCCAACAAAAGTAAAATTGTCAGAAATTATATCGGTTGAATACTTTTCAACTCCATCTTTATCCTGCCATTTATTGGTTTGCAATCTACCCTCAACATATAGTTGTTGACCTTTTTTCAAATATTGACCAATTGTTTCCGCAGATTTATTAAAAAATACAACTCTATGCCATTCCGTTTTCTCTTCATAATTTCCTGACTCTTGGTTTTTAAATTTCCTGCTTGTGGCAAGCGAAAGGTTTAAGACTGCGGTGCCACTAGGCATAAATTTAACCTCGGGATCAGCTCCAAGTCGACCTAATAATATTACTTTATTTACTGACATTAAATTTCATTCTGATATTTATTAACTGAGCATTCACTATAACTTAAATATTATCTTACGGATAGCAAAAATTCCACTTAAACTAATAAAATGGTTAAATTTATGCTATAAATTGCAATTTTCTTAGGTGCAATTAAACTATAGATGCTATCATTTCTCTACCATGAAAAAGAATATCTTTGTTAAAGGTGCTCGCACACATAATTTAAAAAATATTAATATAGAAATTCCTCGAGACAAGTTAATTACTATAACGGGATTATCAGGATCTGGAAAATCATCACTAGCTTTTGATACAATTTTTGCAGAAGGACAAAGGCGTTATATGGAGTCTTTGTCTTCTTATGCTAGACAATTTTTATCTATGATGGATAAACCTGACGTAGATGTGATTGAAGGATTATCACCAGCAATATCCATAGAACAAAAATCATCGTCTCATAATCCAAGATCAACAGTAGGAACAGTGACTGAGATTTATGATTATTTAAGGTTACTATTTGCAAGGGTAGGTTCACCAAAATGCCCAGAGCACTCTATTGAACTAAAAGCCATGACTTTTAACGATATAACTGAAAAAATAATTAAAGATAATAGTGGAGAAAAGATTATGTTGTTATCTCCTGTAGTAAAACAACAAAAAGGGGAGCATGTTAAATTAATACAGTCATTCAATCAACAAGGATATAAAAGAATCAGGGTAAATGGGGAAGTGATAGACATTAGTAACATTTCTAAACATATGATAAATCATATTATTGACCCTAAGAAAAAAAATGATATTGAACTTGTTGTGGATAGACTAAGTTTTGTAGAAAAAAATGACACTCAAAGAATTATAGAGTCAGTAGAATTAGCTTCGAGATTTTCTGATGGTTTGATTTATTGCTGTAATATTAAAACAAATAAAATAGAAAATATTTTCTCTACGAAATATGCCTGTCCTCATTGTGGTTACTCTATAGGAGAGTTGGAACCAAAATTATTTTCATTTAATAGTCCTGTTGGAGCATGTGAATCTTGTGATGGTTTAGGTGTCAGCGAGTTTTTTGATCCAGAAAAAATAATTGTTAATCAAGAACTGAGTTTAACAAAAGGTGCTATATATGGGTGGGATGACAAAAGCGCTTATTATTATTTATTATTAGAAAGCTTGTCTGAGCATTATAAAATAGATTTAAATACACAATATAGAAAATTACCAAAAAAATTTAAAAAAATACTATTTTATGGCAGTGGGGATGAAATTATAAAAATGAAATATGTGAAAGGTTTTAGGAGTAAAAATAAAGAAAATTATATTGTAAAAGAAGAGGTTTGGGAAGGAATAATTGAAAAGTTTGAAAGACAATATGAGAATGGCTCTTTTTCAGCTCAAAAAAGATTATTTAAATATTTAAATATAGCTAAATGTACTGATTGCAAAGGAAAAAGATTAAATAAAAAAAGTAGAAATATATTTATATTTGATAGATCTATTAGTGATATCACAGAATTAACCATTGAAGAATGTTTAGATTTTTTTAAAAAAATAAAATTTAAAGGTATGCATAAAGAAATTTCTAATAAGATAATTCTAGAAATAATAAGCAGGTTAAATTTTTTAAATGATGTTGGATTAAATTATCTTACAATTAATCGTAACGCTGAAACCTTATCTGGTGGGGAAGCCCAAAGAATAAGGTTAGCTAGTCAAATTGGTTCTGGTTTAGTTGGAGTTATGTATATTTTAGATGAGCCATCTATTGGTCTTCATCAAAGAGATAATGGAAAATTACTGAAAACATTACGTAATCTACGAGATTTAGGAAATACGGTCATAGTTGTAGAGCATGATGAAGATACTATTTTATCCTCAGATTGTATTGTCGATGTAGGTCCTGGAGCTGGGGACTCTGGTGGTGAAATTATTTTTGTAGGCATACCAAACGATATTAAGAAAGTAAAAAATTCATATACTGGACAATATATTTCAGGAACAAAAAAAATATCGATTCCAAAAAAAAGATTAAAATTTAATTCGAAAAAAATATTAACAATACATAAAGCAACTACAAATAATTTAAATAATCTAGATATAAAAATACCCATAGGCTTATTGACTTGTATAACGGGTGTATCGGGATCAGGAAAATCAACTTTAGTTAATAATATTCTTTATGAATATATTTATAATGAATTTACAGAAAAGGATAATTCTCAAATCGGCTGTGAAAAAATAACAGGGTTAGAACATATTGATAAAATTATTGAAATAGATCAAAGTCCTATAGGAAGAACGCCTAGATCAAATCCTGCAACATATACCGGTATTTTTACACATATTAGAGATTTATTTGCACTTATTAAAGAATCTAGAGCAAGAGGTTATAGTCCTGGAAGATTTAGTTTTAATGTTAAGGGAGGAAGATGTGATGAATGTGAAGGAGATGGCGTTATTAAAGTAGAAATGCACTTTTTATCAGACGTATATGTTAAATGTGATAAATGTAATGGAAAAAGATATAATAACCAAACTTTAGAAATTACTTTAAAATCTAAAAATATTAGTGATGTCTTAAATTTCACAGTATTAGAAGCTTCAACATTTTTTCACAACTATCCAAATATAAAACGAAAACTAGAAATTTTAGATGAAGTTGGTCTTTCATATATAAAGCTTGGGCAAAATGCTACAACATTATCGGGAGGTGAAGCTCAGAGAATAAAGTTAGCTAAAGAGCTCATAAAAAGAGATACGGGGAAAACAATCTATTTGCTAGATGAGCCTACGACAGGTCTTCACTTTCATGATGTATCTAAATTACTAAAAGTTTTGAATAAACTTAAGGATAGAGGTAATACTCTTATTATTATAGAACACAATTTAGAAGTTATAAAAACAGCTGATTGGCTTATAGATTTAGGGCCTGAGGGAGGTATTGGCGGAGGTAATATTGTTGCTGAAGGTACTCCTGAAGAAGTTTCTAAAAATAAAAAATCTTTTACTGGAATATTTTTAAAGGAAAAGCTTAATTGCTCAAGCTAGATTTTTCTGTTAATTCTACATAGGCTTGAGGAGATGCATCACCTAACTTATAACCAAACTTAAGAATCCTCATATATCCTCCAGATTTATTTTTAAATCTAGGTCCAAGCTCTTCAAATAATTTTTTAACTATTTTTTTACTTCTGATTTTAGAATAAGCCAATCTTCTTCTCATTAAATTATCTTGTTTAGCTAACGTTATAAGAGGTTCTGCAACTCTGCGTAATTCTTTTGCTTTAGAAATAGATGTTTTAATTTTTTCAAACTCAAACAAAGATAACGTGAGGTTCTTCAGCATAGCTTTCCTATGCGAAGAGTTTCTATTTAGTTGTCTTCCACTTTTTTTATGCCTCATACTCTCTTCTCAATGCCTTTAGGAGGCCAATCTTCAAGTTTTATTCCTAAAGACAAGCTATGTGTCGCTAATACATCCTTAATTTCAGTCAATGATTTTTTACCTAGATTAGGAGTTTTTAATAATTCATTCTCGCTTCGTTGAACTAAATCTCCAATATAATAAATATTTTCAGCTTTTAAACAATTAGCCGATCTTACGGTTAATTCTAGATCATCTACTGGTCTTAATAACACTGGATCTATTTGTGGTATATCGGTATCTTCGGTAGCTTCTTCTTGTACTTCCAAGTATGTAAATACATCTAATTGATTTCTAAGAATTTGTCCGGCTTTTCTAATTGCATCTTCTGGCTCAATTGTTGCGTTAGTTTTTAAATCTATAACTAATTTATCTAAATCAGTTCTTTGCTTAACTCTTGCGGTATCAACATTATAAGTTACTTGAATTACTGGACTAAATGAAGCATCTAATTGCATTTTCCCAATACCTAAATCTTCTTGTTCGTTAAATTTTCTTTTCTGTGCTTGTTGATAGCCTCTTCCTTGACTCACCGTCATATGAATAATTAATTCTGTTTTCTCATTCGTAATATTAGCAATACAAAAATCAGGATTTTTAATTTCCAAGTCTGGACTATCAGTTATATCAGAAGCAAGAACTTGCCCAGCACCTTTTTTTCTTAAAGTAACCTCTAATGAATCTTTTTCGTGTAAAACTAATGCTAATTTTTTAATGTTTAACAATATTTCCAACACGTCTTCTTGTACGCCTTCTATAGTACTATATTCATGTAAAATATTATCCATTTTAACTTCTGTTACAGCGCTACCTGGCAATGATGACAAGAGAACTCTTCTTAAAGCATTACCCAATGTATGTCCAAAACCTCTTTCAAGAGGTTCTATGCTTATTTTTGCATGCGTTGGACTTATAGTTTCTATGTCTACAAGTTTTGGTCTTAAAAAGTCATTTTTATTCATATTTCACCTATTTTGAGTATAATTCTACAATTAATGATTCATTGATTTCTGAAGGTAATTCTTTGCGTTCAGGTATTCTTATAAAAATTCCTTCGCACTTTTTATGATCAACTTCAATCCAGTCGTTAAGCCCTCTTGTTTCAGCTAAACTCATAGCAAACTTAACTCTAGTTTGTTCTTTTTTGCTATTTCTAACTGAAATTTTATCTTTAGGGTTCACTTGATAAGATGGTATATTAACTATATCTCCGTTAACTTCAATGTTTTTATGATTTACAAGTTGTCGAGATTCAGCTCTAGTGGATCCAAACCCTAATCTATAAACTATATTGTCTAGTCTTGATTCCAACATCGTTAATAAGTTTTCTCCAGTCGAACCTCTTTTGCTCGCTGCTTTTTTATAGTAATTTCTAAATTGTTTTTCTAAGACACCATATATTCTTTTAACTTTTTGTTTTTCTCTTAGTTGCATTGAATAATCAGAGCTTTTTCCTCTTCTTCCATCTGTAGATTGACCAGGTTTTTTTTCTAAATTACATTTTGTTTCCAATGATCTACTTCCTGATTTTAAATAAAGATCCGTGCCTTCTCTTCTCATTAGTTTACATTTA
>Ga0066836_10001788_pt1 | contig 11369 bp, 8 predicted proteins | sample ETNtaG_18_FD_71568 | JGI IMG/M metagenome (GOLD analysis project Ga0066836, IMG submission 71568) | Marine microbial and viral communities from oxygen minimum zone, Eastern Pacific Ocean - ETNP201302SV91 | ecosystem: Environmental > Aquatic > Marine > Oceanic | place: Pacific Ocean: Eastern...
CGATAAAGAAACGTACGGAGGGCCATATTGAGATGAGAACTAACCATCGTACACTGCCTCTTTTGATGAACACAATGAATTACATATTCCAAGATACCTTTTCACCTCGCCACCAAACTTTACCCGGTCCATGGCATGCTGAATCACAGGATTTACTACCAGGTCGCGAGTCACAAAGAGAAGCAGCATTTGAGTGGATTTTACCAGCCCGTACCGAGATAACAGAAATTCCAGAAGATCTCAATATTCCAATAAATCCATTTGAAAATATAGATTCAACCAATCGTGATTTATCAAATCAATTGTTAGCTAAACGCTTAGCTTCACTAGTAAATGGCGAGAGCGTTCGAGTTAGAGACTCAGTTAATGACTCATGGAAAGAGGTAGGCGGTATCGAACACCAAGTATTACCGGAGGACATTATGATTTTAGTATCTTCAAGGAGCAGAATTCCAGATATTCTAAATGTTCTAGAGGAGCATGGAATACCAGCTATTGCTGATAAGCAAGGTGTTTTGTTACACAGGCCAGTAGTACAGCCGTTGATGTCTTTACTATGGCTAGCCTGCACTCCTAATGATAGAGCTGCAGCATTGGCAGTAGGCCAGTCATGTTTGATGGGATTAGATGATTCCACCCTCAATGAACATTTATCACAATCAACAGGAAATCAGATATTAGGATTGGCGAGCGTATCTCCAACTCCAGAATTAAAGTCTCTTTTAGAAAAAATCTCACATATGGTTTACAACAACGACATTCTCAATGCGATTATTACTGCAATTGACCATTCAGATTTACTCAGAACATTTCCAAGAGAAGGGGATAGGCAGGATGTCAATAATTGGCTTTCATTATTTGAGAGGATTTTGGAGAAGGAAGGTGGAGATGCTGCTTTAGCACAACTACGACTTAGAGAATTAGCAGATTTAGGGGATGATGGACCGAAGAGTACCTCTGACGGAACTGCAGGTGCGGTTCAGGTTTTGACAATACACAGCTCGAAGGGATTAGAAGCACCGGTAGTCGTTCTTTACGATTTATTCAAAATCGGTATTAGCGATTCAAGTCTGTCTGCAAGCGACAACGTATTGGTCACGCCGGAAATGATAGCAGGTAGAATCCATCCTTGGAGAGGTGTTAAGAAACCAGAAAGTGGCCTATGGGCTCTAGCATCTATGATGGACGAAGGTCAAAGGCTAGCAGAGAGACGTCGTCAATTTTATGTCGCTTTAACTAGGGCTAGGGACCGAGTCATAGTAGTAGGATCGCCAGGCTCTGGTGCTACGATCGCTTCTGATGGATACTTAGAATTGAATAGAGGAAAGGCTCGAGAAAATATGGGATATATGTTGCTAGATGGACTTGCCCACGCTTCTATTGTAGCGGGTAATGAAGATTGTACATGGTCCAGCGGTGGTTTAGAACAAGTTGGCAAGGTTCTACGTTTTGATCCAAGTACACTAATCGAAAACGGATTTTTACCTAGTGATTGTGTTGATGGAATCGCAATATTCCACCACCCATCATGTTTTGATTCCAAAGCCATTCAATCACCATTACAAAAATGGCAGAATAGAATCGAGGCAATTGGAAATACAAAAGCGGTTTCAATCCACAGAAAGCCACGAAATATAATTCATGAGATCGGCCTTCCCTCACATTCGTTAGATGCAGCTTGGAATTGTCGTAGGAGACATTGGCTTGCTATGCGTCTAAATTGGCGTTCTGAACCACTTAATTTTATTCCGATTAAAACAAAGGATGATTTTTGGCCTTCAGCGACAGAGTTTGGCTCACTTTTCCACAGACTACTAGAGATTGGATTAGCTAATCCTGCAACTACAAGCAAAGGATTGGATGCTAGTTGGACCGAATCTCAACCAAATCGACTGTTGGATAGTGATACCTTTGATGAAGTTCTAGCCCAATCTTCATTCAGCGATTCACAAATGACCAAGAGGGTTCGTTCAAGAATGTTACATCTTGCCAAATTAGTCGATAGTGGAGTCTTAGGTAAATTAACTCAAGGTGGTGAATTTGATGGAATGGTTGTTGAAGGATTACGAACTGAATTACCATTTAACCTAGTCAGTAAATCCAAACACGAACTAGTTAGAGAAAGTTGGTCTCCTAGAGGCGGGCATCCCTTGGTCATGGTAGAAGAAATCCATACAATCTTCGATGGTAGAGCAGATTTGGTTTTGGCTCTTAGAAATAGTGATGGCGAGGGTTGCTTACAGGTGGTTGATGCTAAGACAAAGGGCTGTCTTTCAGGTTACAACCGCGAAGCACCTAATGATGGCCATCCCCTACAAATTGTCGATAAACCAGACTCACCTTATGCAGAAAGTGATTCAGAAAAACAAATCCTAGCAGAACATCGTTTACAGTTGACTTTGTATTGCTTAGCATTAGAAGAAAACGAACGTAATAAGAAACTATCAGAACAGCGCAAAGTTTTGCCTCCAGCAATCCTAGTTGCTGCTTCGGGTAGAATGATTAGAATGCATGATTCAGAATATGAACAAGCAAAACTAGACCTGAAAGAATTAATTTCTTGGATGGGTTATATTTCTGCGGTTGATGACGGTCATGAACCGCCCCAATGTTCCGACCCAGATACTTGTAAATCCTGTCTTTTCTTTTCGGGAACAATCGCTTTACAACAATCTAACGAGATGCCCGACCAAGCATGACCAAAGTCCCAGGGAATCCTTCTTTCTTAGCGACTTGGTGGATTTCTATATCGCAGAAACCTGCTTTTGACATTGCACTTGTCCATTCCTCGATAGTTAGCGTAGTCATGTGGACTCCTACATGTTCTGGCCAACCTAAAGAATCTTCATGCTCTGCATAATGATCAACTCCAGCAACCAAAAAGCCTCCATCATTTAGCCATTCATCATGAATTATTGCCAGCATCTCTTCTGGGTCTTTCAGATAGTAAAGGAACTCCATACTATGAACCAGATCAAATTTTTGAGAAGGTCTCCAATCAGGTAGTAAGCCATGTGAATAGATGCCATTTGAATCGGTCACCTTTGCTTTCTCTATCATTTCTAAGGAACCATCTACTCCTTCGACATGGGTTGCACCTAATTTAGATAGTAAACGAACAACCCATCCGTTGCCACACCCCAAATCAATCGCTTCGAAAGCGTCTGGGCATTTGGGCAGTACGAGGTCTAACATTTGCGAAACAGATGGAGCATGACCTCTTTCCATTCCTTCATCCTTACCAGCAAGGGCCCATTGAGAAAATACCTCTGTAGCATCCATCGCCATGAAATAACCCTGATGAAAGCCGTCAATAAACCGTGTGATTGGATAGAAAGGCACATGTTCTGAGTTTCCTTGGAGACTTTATGCAACACTCAAGTCAGACAATTGATGAGATTCTTTACCCAAGGATAGAAGCTCATACTACTGGTAGTTTGAAAGTAACAGAATTACATACAATTGCGTGGGAAAGGAGCGGCAATCCTGCCGGCGCTCCTGTAATTGTAATTCATGGTGGACCTGGTGGCGGTAGTCAACCATCATATCGTCGGTACTTTAATCCAGAAAAATATGATATTATTCAATTTGATCAACGCGGCTGTGGACAATCTACTCCGTATGCCGAACTCGAGGATAACAATACCCACGCATCAGTTTCAGATTTAGAAGCACTGAGAGAGCATTTTGGTCTTCAAGAATGGCACGTATTTGGCGGCTCGTGGGGCTCTACCTTATCTTTGATTTATGCTCAATCTCATCCTGAAAGAGTATTGAGCATGACGCTTAGAGGGATTTTCATGTGCCGTAAAAGCGAACTTCATTGGTTTTATCAGGACGGCGCTAGCCATATTTTCCCCGATGCTTTTGAGCCTTACAAACAACATATTCCTATCGAAGAGCAATCCGATTTAATCACGGCATATTATAGTAGATTGACAAGTGATGATGTAGAGGTTAGAAGAGCAGCTGCAAGAGAATGGACTCGTTGGGAGATGGCTACAAGTCGGCTTTTCCCTGACCCTAGTTATGTTGAAAAGGCAGAGGATTTAGATTTCGCAGTGGCCTTTGCCAGAATAGAGTGTCATTATTTCATCAATGCTATTTTTGTTGAAGAAGCATACATTTTGAAAAATTCCAAAATCATTGAAAAAATACCTACCACAATAGTCCAAGGAAGATACGATGTGGTATGTCCAGCAAAAAGTGCGTGGGAGTTACACAAAGTGTTACCAAATAGCACACTAATATTGGTGCCAGATTCCGGCCATTCGATGGGCGAAGTAAGCATTGCTCGGCATTTAGTAGAAGCAACCGACGCGCTTTGATACTATATCTCAATCATTGTTTAATTGAGAATTAATCCGTCGGCTTGATATGTAGAGGATAGGTCGGTCAGTAGGAAGGCGTAGCCTTAGGTGAGAAACATGACCGATACTGGAACTATCACACCAGAGACCCAAATCAAGGATCTTGAAGAGCGATTAAGTGAAGAAACCGACCGTTTACTCAAATTATATGCTGCTTATGAGCAGCAAGAAAAAGAGTTACTTGATACAAAGGCAGAGATTGAAGTTTTAGAGAAAGAAATCGTTGAACGTGAGATCACTAAAGAAGGACTTGAGGCTCTATTAGCCGAGAAAGATGTTCGAATTCGAGATTTGGAACTCAAGGCTTCAAAGACCAGCAAACAGGTGGAACATCTCGAGCCTGAACTTCAGAAGATGGAAGAAAAGTATGCCCGTGAGAAAGATAGATTGGGTAAGGTATTCTCTATTGCTGAAGAATTAGATAATGATTTACGATTAGCGGTTGTTGAATTGAAAACTCGTGATGAATGGTACATGGCACACATGTCTCTGTTCGAAGACCTCAATAAAGCAATCAAGCAGCGTTACGACTTAATTGAATCAGCAGTAGAATCAGAGCGACAATCTCAGCATATGGGACGTGCAATCAGCGAACGTATGGAAGAGATGGTTGAAGCAAGAGCCGCTGAAATGACAATCGAAGAAGCAGAAGAAATCGATGCTACTGAACCTACAGAGGCATCAGCTGCGGTTGTAGAATCATCAGGCGATGATGACGAAGAAGACGAGTGGAAGTGGTCTGATAGTGTACTTGATGGCGTAATGGAAAAGAACGGAATTACGGATCGAGACGGCTTTATTGAATTTGCAAAGTCCTACGATATGGACGGTAACCGCTACCTCAAAGGTAGTGAACTTGGAGCAGCAGCAGCAGATTTTGCTGCTAAAAATTCAGAAGAGGATTCTGAAGAAGGCTCTGAGGAAGACCAGTGAGGTGAGAGCCCGTGGCTCTATTGGCCAGAGGCGGAGTCTTGCCTGTAATCACTCCAGCAATAATGGGAATCAGTTTTATTCTAGTTGGATGGTTAGTAGACCCAGTTTCGGGAATTGCCCCCGGTCTTGGAATTTTGATGTTGATGATTTCAGCATTTTTTGCTAATTTTTGGAGAGACCCCGACAGACCGATTCCTAAAGACAAAGGATTGATTGTATCTCCTGCTGATGGCCATGTTATGTTTGCTAAACGTGAAAGAGCTACAGGGCGAAGACCTTCGAAAGAAGAAATGGACCAATCGGAAGAGGATGAATTCACTGGCACTTGGTTCCCTGAACCTTGCGAGAAACCTCTGACCTTTTCCACTGAGCAAAGATATGAAGCAGTCCCTGCTGGAGAGGAATCTGAAAACGATGTTTGGAGAGTTGCAATTTTCATGTCACCATTAGATGTTCATGTAAATCGTGCACCAGTCGCAGGAAAAATAACTCGGATGGAGCACAGAACTGGAAAGGGAAAGCGCAGAGGACCATTCGTTGCCGCTTATCGCAAGGAAAGCGAGTACAACGAAAGAGTTCGAACCTTATTTGAACGCGAAGATGGATTATTAGTCGAAGTAATGCAGATCTCAGGTGCATTGGCAAGGACAATTATTCCTTGGGTTTCTGAGGGTGCTGAAATGAGACGGGGTCAAAGATTTGGAATGATTAGACTCGGTAGCAGAGTAGATGTTAGAGTCCCAGCTAGTAAATTTGAGGTATGCGTAGTATCAGCGGAAGACGGCGATGCTAACCATCCTAAGGGCGAATTTGTCAAAGCAGGCTCCTCAATCATATACAAAGAGGTGAAATAGTGAGAAAGGATTTGTTATCGATTGGTTTGATGATAATTTTTTTACTACCCTATGGTTATTATTTTGCTGGAGTCCAAGTATATGATATCGTAGCAGCAACCGATACAGAGTGCAATGGTAATTTTGAACAGAACTCACCGGTTGAATTCGCTCCATTAAGGGAGAGGGTTCCTCTAAATCAATCGACTTATCAAGAAAATATTACTTCCAATATCATGGAAAATATTTCCCAATATTGGTGGCCAGGTTTCCACTCTACTTCTATCGAAGTAGAAGGCGAGGATTTACTATTATCAGCATGGTATCTAAAACAAGATGAATCGATGCCATGGGTTATTTTTGTTCATGGGATAAGAGGCTGCAAAGCAGGTGGCTCAATCCTACTTCCTTCTGGAATGTTGGCAAAAGCAGGCTTTAATATCGTAGTTTTTGATTTACGAGATCATGGCCAATCATCAATTGAGGATAATAGGGTTTCAGCAGGTCAGAAAGAATGGATGGATGTCCGGGCGGTATATGATTGGCTACTTTCTGAGCATGGTGCTGAAGAAGGTAAAATCGGATTATTTGGAACTTCGATGGGAGCGGGAACTGCCGCTATTACCTTCTCGCAAGACAAGCGTTTCAATTCAGTATGGCTAGATTCAGGATTCTCGGATATGCAGAAAATCATTGAAGAGGAGTTAGAGTATCAAGGCCTACCAACTTTCCTTGGAGGCGCAGGCGTCTTTGCAGGTAAAATCAAAACAGGTGAAGATTTAGTCAAACTTTCTCCACTTTCAGCAGCTACAGAAATAGGAAACCGCCACATGTATGTTGTTCATGGTAATCAAGACCCTCGGGTGAAAGTACACCATGGTATTTCGATGTGTGAAGAGGCACAAACTCACGGTTTAGACGGTCATGTAGAATGCTGGTTTAGCGATTCACAAATTGTGTTTGATGTAATTGGCGAAAACCAAACCGATGAACACGCAACCATGATGCTGACTCATACCGACCTGTATGAAGAGAGATTGATTGATTTCTTTAGCGAAACTCTAGTTTGAGCGAGAGATTCAAACACGCGAGGCGAGCAGCCCGCAACATGGCAGATGTCAGATTGACTATGGCTGGAGCAAAGGACAAGCGTCCAGCTCGCATTCATGATTTGGTCAAAGCTCCTGCCAATACGCCTTGGGCGATAGAAAAGCAGCAATCATTTGATGCCAAACATCCGGCTACTGTTTACTACACCCCTGAAACATTAGCAGATGGCACTCCTACAACCGCTCTAACTGTAATTTTACGAACTAAGGGCTGCCATTGGTGGTGGTCAAGTGGCTGTACATTTTGTGGATATTTTAACGATACAAGAGATGACATTACCTCTGCAGACCTACATTCGCAGTGGGAAAAAGCGCTTGCTAGATTCGATGATTTCGATCAAATGGGAATGGTGAAAGTTTACACTTCTGGTAGTCTGTTAGAAGACAGAGAGATACCGGTAGATTTCCAAGAGACCGTCCTTCGAGATTGTAAGGAGATGGGTAAAGAATTAGTTGTAGAAAGTAGAACTGAGCAGATGACAGAAAAAAAACTGGCATGGGCCACTTCAATAAATCCCCAATTTTCAGTTGCAATTGGTTTGGAAGCATATGATGATGAAGTTCTAAGATTTCATGTGAATAAGGGATTCACCATAAAATCGTGGGACCGTGCGGTTGAAAACCTTAGAAAATTCAACTTGAGAGTGAAGACCTATCTGATGTTCAAACCCCCATTCATGAGTGAAGGGGATGCTTTGATTCATGGGGCCCAATGGATAAAAGATGTTGCTGAGAGATCAGATGAAATTTCGGTAAATCCAATGAATATTCAGAAAGGAACAGTCATCGACCGTTTGTTTCGAAATAATGAGTATAGGCCACCTTGGCTTTGGTCTCTTGTCCAATTAATTCACGATGTCCACCCTACAATACATCCAACAAATAGTGGAAATAGTTCAGCAGACAAAGTAGCCCGCTTGATAATCCATCCTACTGCAGGAGGAAAAGTCCGTGGAGCCCACAACTGTGGAAGTTGTGATGCTGAGGTAGTTGCAGCGATTGAAAGATATTCTGTAAGCGGGGAGATGGAAGAATTGGATGGTTTGGATTGTCATTGCAAATCGGTTTGGGAGACCGAAATAAAAATGGATAGAAGTATGCCAATTCCTCTGGGAGTTGGAAAAAACCGAAGAGGAGATACAATGTCGCATCTACGCTCACCTTGAACCCTTTTTTTTGATTCTACACTTAGTTTCAATTTGGTGAATCTTTATCACCGTACTGCGAGTGGGAGAACTGACCCCTACGGGGTCAAGGTGATTTAATGTTGAATAATTCTTTACTGCCAGATGTTAGCGAAGGTAATGCTGAACCTCCTACTTCTCGTATTATTACTGCAATTTTAGGTATCGGGCTAATCGGGCTACTGGGTATGTCTATCAATATATTTGGAATGGATAATATTCCAGTACTTTCAGAAATCATTCCATTCATGGATAACCTCGGTGGTTCAGGGATTTGGTATTATTTGATTGGAATATTGGCAGGTCTTGGCGCCATAGTGGCAAACTTGCTTGCAGGGGTAGTTTCAGATTAGGAGGTGTGATGAATGGGCGAAGTAATCACAACAGGCACACTACTCGTAATATTCTTATTTTTAATTTCAAATTATACCCAAAAGGGATTTGGAGAAATGTCAGCGCCTTTGAGGCAATTTGGAATGTTTTTATTGGAAAAAGCACCAGGACCAGCCGCTGATTTATTTCAAAATGAAAAGGGCTCTGGGGCTAAGACCTGGATGCAAATGGGAGTATTCTGGCTAATTCTAGCAGGTATTGGCGGTTTTCTTTCAGCATGGCATTCCTACGACCCTACTGCTTTAGATTCACTTTCCAACATTGGTTGGGGCTGGGATGACGGCAGTGCAATGGCCCATTTCAACCATGTTGCTATGTCTACAGCAGTATTCTCAATACTACTCGGTGGCGCATTGGTCGCGCATGCACGTTCTACTAACGGACAAATGGCCAGTGAAGCAAATCTATCTCTGATGGCAATCGCTTGGTTTGGACAAACCATGTTCGGATTATTCCTACCTCTTTTGGGAAGTTGGCTAAATTTCACAGTCGGCAATTTTGAAATGGCGCTGTATGGTTTAGTATCTGCTGGATTAATTATGAGTTTGATAGTTAACGCTTACATCACACTTGGAAGTAGAGATAATGCACCTATTAGCGTATCATCTTGGTTCCTAGTTTTAGCTCTTACAACGTTATTGTTTAGCAGACTAGCCTCTGTATTTGGCGAAGTTTTAGGCGCTACTTCAACCGTATGGATCGCAGATATAATCGCAAACAGCTGGGTACCTTTGGCACTAATGTTTGCAGTAGGATACCACGTCATACCTCATGTATCGGGTAAACCGATTTGGTCTGGAAGCCTTACTCTAGGTTCTATGCTCCTGCTATTCTTTTCAATCCCTCCATTCTTCCTTAGCGAAGCAGGACATGCCGATAATTTGACAAAATCTATTGCAGCGATTTTGGTAACATTAGGAATGTTCCCGATAATTGCTGGTTCGAGCAATTTGATCGCTACTATGCGAGGTAATGCTAGTGCGGTAATTACCAATCCTGGCGCTTTGGCTGCAACAGCAGGAGTATTGCTATTGCCATTATTTGCAATCCTTGGTTTCTTTACCGGTCTCAATGTGATGGTAGGGGCTGGAGATTCTTCTAACATCGCAGATACAGCAAATATGGGATTCCTTTACACAGTTGGTGGACTGTTTTGTCTAGCGGCTTTATTCCACTCATATCCGCTTGTTGCATCTCGTAAATTGGAAGGTGCAGCTGGTTGGGCAACCTGGCTAGTAATCATAGGTGGCTTGATGTCTACAATTCTTGCATTGATGACTGATTGGAGTTCTAACGCATTAACCGAGGCCGGTCATGAGGATTCTGCAGCAGCGGTTTCTGACTTTGCATTAACTGGAGCCTTTGCATTCTATGGCGTAACAATAGGATTCATTTTCGCTGGTATAGCGGTTGTAAAGACATTATTATCTGGGACAAGAATCACAGATGGAATTAGCGTTAGCAGTGATGTATCAACTTACAATTTGGTTGAAGGGTCAACTTCGATTAGAGACCTATTGGGCCGAGGAGTTGGCATTGATACAGTCCTAATGATTGGCGATTCTGAAGAAGAGAGTGAAGGTGGAAGTACAATAATAGAAGTAGCCACAGAACTTCATAATGATGAAGTCGATGAATTCCCAGCAGAATTATTCGATGAGGAATTAGTAGAATTAACCAAGTGGCTATGTGGTCGTGGAACCACAACTGCTCAATTCTTCGCTTGGGCTGATGTTGATGACAGTGGCGAAATGGACTTATTCGAATTCGCTAATGCTCTAAGAGTCGCTGATATTGCAGATCTACCTCCATGGGATGTAACAAAGTTGGTTGAAATTATGGATATCAATAGTGATGGTAAAATCAATCTGCCTGAACTGGACATCGCTTTACTAAATATTCGTAACACCCTTGGCATCGAGTTCGTACCATATGAGGCTGAAGAAGAAGCTGTAGAGGTAGAGGATGACGAAGAGGCAGAACCTGAGGCTGAAGAAGAAGAGGAAGCCGAAGATTCCAGTGTTGAGGCGCCTTCAAAATCTGAATTAAAGAAAATGAAGAAAGCAGAATTAGTTACAGTTGCCGAATCTATGGGGCTTGATACATCCGGTACCAAAGCAGACTTAGTCGAGCGAATAACCAAGGCGTGATGTAAGTGCGAATCGGATTGGTTGGCAAGCCCAATGTGGGCAAGTCGACCTTTTTCTCTGCAGCAACCTTAGCGAAAGTCGATATTGCGAATTATCCGTTTTGTACTATTGACCCCAATGTAGGAGTCGCCTTCATCGCTGCTCCTTTGCCTTGTCCATGCAAGGATCTCAGAAAGAGACTGGAAGAGGAAGGTCGTTTAGAACCAGTCTCGGCCGATGATGAACGCAAAGGTAGCATATGTGAACCTAGGACCGGTTCTTGTATCGATCATACAAGGCTAGTTCCGACATTTTTGGTCGATGTAGCAGGTCTTGTTCCTGGGGCTTCAGAAGGCAGAGGAAGAGGCAATGCTTTCCTTTCAGATTTAGCAAATTGTGATGCATTGATTCAGGTTGT
>Ga0066836_10001793_pt1 | contig 11347 bp, 3 predicted proteins | sample ETNtaG_18_FD_71568 | JGI IMG/M metagenome (GOLD analysis project Ga0066836, IMG submission 71568) | Marine microbial and viral communities from oxygen minimum zone, Eastern Pacific Ocean - ETNP201302SV91 | ecosystem: Environmental > Aquatic > Marine > Oceanic | place: Pacific Ocean: Eastern...
GAAGCGGACTATACGTTTACCTACTTAAGCAATGGAGACGACGGTTTTTGTCTTGTGCAAGGAACAGAGGACTCATACCAAATAGTTGACTGTGTAGGCGACTGGTACGGTGACCCCGGTTCAGGGTGGGACGTAGCAGGTGTTTCAGCAGGCACCCAAAACCACACCATTGTAAGGAAAAATGAAGTATTGGTAGGTAACGGAGGCGACTGGGCCACATCCGCTGGCACAGACGCAGACAACTCAGAGTGGATCGTTTTTGAACAGAACAACTGGGACAACATCGGCTTTCACAACCTTCCAGATCTTACGGGTGACACCTGTGAAGACCCCATTGACTTGACGCTTCCGGCAGTGGCCGTGACTGGGTCATCTGAAAACTTTGCGAACGACTACTCTAGTGGTGGTTCTTACATGGGTGGTATTGATGTTGTATACTCTTTTTCAATAACAGAAGATGGATCAATCTCAGGAAGCCATACGAACGCAGGAAGCGAGTGGACGGGCATGTTTGTTCTTGATGGCTGCCCCGATGCAGGTGGCGCAGTGATTGCATCAGGAACAGGTAGCCAGGGCGGTTCTTTTGCAGACGTTGATATTAGCGCAGGTGATTACTTTTTAATAATGTCCAACTGGCCAACACCTAATGAATTCAGCTACACTTTTGATCTAAGTTTTACATCAGGCGCAGTGCCGCAGCCAGATTTTGTGGTCAGCAGCATGACATCACTGGAAGATACTGTTTACGCCACAGTAACCAACCAGGGTGACGGAGACTCGCAGGGCTGGCTTGGTAACGGAACAGACTATCATAGCTGGAGCCTGGACGGCTCTTTGTTAACTGGCTATGTTACAAATGAAGCATTGGCCGCAGGCGCAAGCGTAACCTTTAAGCTATATGGTCTTACGTACGACGCATTTGGCGCAGTAACACTTTCTGTTGGTTTTCACGCAGACGTAGACAATGACACAGAAGAGTCTGATGAAACCAATAACGACGGATTTCTTGATTTCACTATCGAGACGCCACCAGCAGTTCCACAAAATCTTATCGCAACAGCCGGAAACGCGCTTGTGGACTTGACTTGGGACCCGGCACCAGATGCTAATTCTCGCTCATCAATGGAAAATGATTTTGTGATAGATCCTATCTATCAATTGGCAAACATCAATGGCCTAATAAGGACGACTAAAACCGCTTCTATCCCCCAGCACATTCTGGATGAAAAAGAATCACAGCAGGCCGAAGCGCAACTCTTTCAGGATAAAAACAATAGCGAGATCTCAAGCAGAAACTCTCGCACAACCGGCGACACCTGCGAAGACCCCATTGCCCTGACCCTTCCGGCAGTGGATATGGCTGGGTCATCTGATGGCTTTGCCGATGACTATGACCAAGGCGGCTCTTACATGAGCGGCATTGATGTTGTATACTCTTTTTCAATAACAGAAGACGGATCAATCTCAGGAAGCCATACGAATGGCGGAAGTGAGTGGACGGGTATGTTTGTTCTTGATGGCTGCCCCGATGCAGGTGGCGCAGTGATTGCATCAGGAACAGGTAGCCAGGGCGGTTCTTTTGCAGACGCTGCTATTAGCGCAGGTGATTACTTCTTAGTAATGTCCAACTGGCCAACACCTAATGAATTCAGCTACACTTTTAACCTAAGCTTTACATCAGGCGCAGTGCCGCAGCCAGATTTTGTGGTCAGCAACATGACATCGTTTGGTGATACCGTTTTTGCCACAGTAACTAACCAGGGTGACGGAGACTCACAGGGTTATCTTGGTGGCGGAACGGATTATCATAAATGGAGCATCGATGGTGGGTTTATTGGCAGTTGGGTCACTAACCCTGCTTTAGCCGCAGGCGAAAGCTATACATTTTGGGTTTCTGGCCTTACTTATGATAATTTTGGGGAAGTAACACTTTCTGTTGGTTTTCACGCAGACGTAGACAATGACACAGAAGAGTCTGATGAAACCAATAACGACGGATTTCTTGATTTTACTATCGAAGCCCCGGATTATATACCAAGCTATACGGTGCATCGGGACGGTGCGTCCATTGCAACGGACGTAGATGTTTCAGAATACCAAGACGCGGGATTAACAAATGGTACACAGTATTGTTATACTATTACACAGAACATGGCAGACGGTTCTGTGTCTGGCGAATCTGATCCGGCATGCGCAACTCCGGAAGCGCCTGCGGAGGGCTCCGCTTGCGAGAACCCCATTGCCTATGGTACCGTAAACGAAGCGGCCGTATCGGGCGCAACAGTTGAAGCATATGATGAAGTCTGGTACAGTTTTGTATTGGACGGTGACTATGATGATGTTTCCGTTTCTCTCTGTGGTTCCGAATATGATACTAAGCTGGAAGTCTGGGGCGCCTGTGATGATGCTAGCTACCTTGGATACAATGATGATTTTTGCGGTTTGCAGTCCCAGGTAAATCTTTCCGATCTTACAGCTGGCACATACTACGCCAAGGTTTACGGATGGAGCACATCCTTTGGTAATTTTATGTTAACAGTAACGGGCTCTGTAGACCCAACGGCACCGACTCTTACGGCAACGCCCGAAATAGGAGCCATACACCTAAGTTGGGATCCTGTTCCGTCGGGTATGCTAAGCACACCGCCTGAAATTGAAATGTCTACAGAGACAGTGGCTGCGATAGAAGCTAAGCACGGAATGATTCCAATTGAAAATTCCACGCTATCTTCTTCTAGCCGGGATATAATGTGTGTAAACCACGCAACGGGTATTGCTTATTTATGGACGTCCGGCTATTCATACGTCTCTCTTTATCCATCAACAGAAGGAACGGTAAGCCTAGACTCTGTTTCTTTTAGTGATTATTCAAACATCTGGGTCGGCCTAACTGAAGCCACCGCTCTTGTAAGCGTAGATATTGCTGATGCCAATGGCCACACAATAAGCAATGTTACAAGCGGAACCGTTACGACAGACGGTTCGAGTGGCTCAATTGATTTTACCAACGTAGCTGACTTTGATGTTGATGGTACGGGATTTATTAAGGTTACCATGACCCCACAGACTGAAGTATATGATGAATATGGTTACTTGGCGGGAATAGCTCCATATCCTCTATCTGATGATGGTTCAGCCCCAGGATTTTGTGGGGTAGATAGCGCAGGGACGTTTAGCGCATCCAACTACAACTGGGATCTTGAGCTGTGTGCTGATTTTCCAGAGCCTTTTGAAAGCACGTTCAATCTTTACAGGGATGGAGCTCTTTATGTAGAGAACATACCTGGAAACAGTTTGCTTGATGGTGCTGTAGAAGACGCAACACAATATTGTTATACACTTACAGAAAACATGGAAGATGGCTCCGTGTCCGACGCATCGAACGAAGTGTGCGCAACACCACTAGCCACACCACCGGGTTATGATTGTGAACACGCAATCACGGCCAACGCAGGCGAGAACAGCGCCGATGCTCAGCCCATGTGGTATGAGTACACAGCAACGCTGGACGGCTTTATAACCATCTCGTCTCAGAACGCAACCGGAGACGCTGGCTGGGACACAGACCTTTATGTCTATGGCTCCTGTGATGCGACATCGGCTATTGCAGCAAACGATGATGGTTTTGGTTATTATGGTCCATCAATTGTGACGGTAAGCGCTCAAACGGGAGATGTTTTTTACATACTATGGGATGATTCATGGAGCGTCGCACCCTTCACTTTTACAATAGAAGAAGAGCTGCCAGCGGCAGTTTACCCACCATCTTCTTTCACTGCTTTAGGTTCGGACCAGAGAGTAGACCTGAGCTGGAGCTACCCACTGCCACCGGCAACCAATGCAGACAATCATGAAGGCGGTGCCACCGAGAACTTTGTTCCCGTAATGGGCTTTGGTGACTATGACCAGGTCAAGCGCGAGCATTATCGTCAAGCCTATCAAGGCGGGAGCTCTCGCGATCTTGCGGGATCAAACGTCACTGTTTTGTCGGCTATTTCTAATGGAGACGGAACGGCGGACATTGTTTTTAATATTTTCATTGATAGTCCGGACTGGTCGTGGGCAGATGGGTGTCAACTTACTTTCCCAGATGGTATTACAGTTAGCTCGGCCGATTCGTCAGACTGTGGCGACGCCGTTATAGATGGACAGACTGTAACCTGGGGAGACGTTGCAGAACCTGACTCTGGCAGCGGGCTAGGGTGCTTTGCATCTGAACACCAGGTGATCGCAACAGTGTCGATGTATGACACTGAAATGGAAGTGGGTTGGTATCTTTCTGATGATTGTTGGGACACTTGCGGTGACCTAGAAGGCACCACAACGGCGCCAGCACCTACTATTGTAGACGACTGTCAAGATGATGTATTTGAGCCTAACAATGAATTCACCAATGCAACGACCATACTTGGAAGCGATACGCTTGCAGGTCTGACAATTTGTATAGATGACGTTGACTGGTATACAAGCAATCTATTAAGCCACGAGTCCATTTCAATCACAATGGTGGATACCACGGGCTCAATGGGTTTATATTTTTGGGACCTAGCAGTCTCAGGATACGCTATCCTTGTTGATGGTGGAAGCGACACGTTGAGTGTAAGTTATACAAACCTTGGTGACGAAAATGCAAATGTTATATGGTGGTACGGAGTAGATGACTACTATAATCCACTTGCTCAATCATCGTACACAATGGAAGTTGTATACGAAGAACCTGTTGACTATACATACAACATTTACTATGCTGATGGAACATCAATAGGCGACACCACGGGCTACGGCTGGGCAGTTTTGGACTTGGTTAATGGAACTGAATACGGTTTTTACGCCACATCAAGTGATGATGAAGGCAATGAATCTGAACCAACACCAACTGTTTTTGTCACACCAACTTCAGAGCCACTTACGCCACCTGAAAATCTTATTGGTGTACCAGGCGTACTTTCCGCTTCTTTATCTTGGGATCCGCCGTTCGTACCACAGCCTGGAGATGTTATCGAAACCGCTGTAGAAGTTGAACCGACGTTTCCAATTGAGTTGCTGGGAACCACAGATGGCTACTTAGACGATTACGATGAAATATGCCCATCAGAAAGCGATGCACCAGATAAGGTTTATAGCCTTTCTCCATCCGCAGATATAACTGTAGACATCGATCTTTGTGGTTCTGGCTACGATACAAAAGTTTTTGTATATGAAAACGAATACACACCGAATGAGCCTTACGCTTGTGATGACGACTTTAATGGATCGGCAGATGAATGCGGTGGATCCTGGACATCTATGATTCCAGGTTTGCCTCTATCTGCGGGTAACACATACTATATAGTCATAGATGGTTGGGGCGGTGATTTTGGTGATTTTATAGTAAACATCACTGAATCAACCGGTCTCGTATCAGGAACCAATAACCCAACAAACGATCGTCTCGCGCTCAGGCTGAAAACACTGGCCCTAGAAGAGAGAAACGCAAACAGAAGAACTAACGATCGCGACTTGCTTGGTTATGTGGTACACCGAGCCATTCAAGGTAGCGAATTCACATCGATTGACACAGTTTCTGAAACAGCATACTTAGACACTGGTTTGACAGCTGATATTGAACATCACTATCAAGTAACCGGTGTTTACCCTGATGGTGAATCATTTCCAACCAACCCAGTAACGGTTGTGCCTGTCGGACCGGTAGACCTACCAACCCCCACAAACCTTGTGGGAGAAGGAAATGGTTGGATGGCGGACTTGTCTTGGACAGCCCCCAATACTGGTGGTAGCGCAGGAACAGCAGAAGACTTTGAAGGTGGTGAAATACCAGAAGGTTGGGTAATGAGTACGCTCGCAGATTGTGGAGACTTCTCCGGTTGGTATGTTACCATGGACGGAAGTAGTGCGTGGTGGCCTATACCACCAGGCGACGGCTACTATGTTGTTTCAAACGACGATGAGTGTAACACTGACGGAAGCGAAGACCTTCTCACTCTACCAAGTCAGGACTTTTCGGAAGGCGGCCTTGCGCTAAACTTCGATAGTTATTACGATGGCGCATATGGTCAAGTAGGTCAAATACGGGTTTCTGTTGATGGCGGTGCCACATACGATTTGGTCTGGATGGACACCCCCGCAGCAGACTGGATGAGTCACTCTGTTGATCTAAGCGCCTACTCAGGTGAGAGCGATGTTCTTATCACCTTTTGGTCTAATGATCAGGGCGCGTGGGCTTCTGGCTGGGCGATTGATAATGTATCATTCGGGGCACCAGCGGACTTTACTCTGTTGTACTACAACGTTTACAAAGGTGCTGAAGGCGGCGAAGAGCTTGTGGGCTCAACAACGGATACGAGCTACTCAACATTCGCACCAGAGCTAGCGACCTTCACATTTTCAGTAACGGCCGTTTATGACATCTACGGAGAATCAGATCCATCGAACTATGTTGAAGTGGAGATTACAGGCCCAGAGCCGACATGTAATCCACCGCGGAACCTTGTTGCTGACTTTAGCGGCAACGATGTAAGCCTTGCCTGGGAAGCACCTGAAGGTGGTCCCGGTTGGAACCTACATCAACATGTTGGTGAGTATGGCTCAAGCATTGGAACAGGCGGTGAAGCAGCCTTTTCCGTTGCTGCACGCTTTGGAGCTGAACACTTAATCGATTTTCACGGCCAGGCGCTGACAAAGATTCAGTTTATGGCGGCGGAGCCAACGGCCAGTTATCAGGTCGCGGTCTGGACTGCTGAACCTTGGGGAGATCCTGTTCTAGTTGATACTTCAGAGTGGATATCTGGCACTGACCTAGAATTAATGACATATCATGTTGTAGAGCTATCCGAAGGGATAGAGATTGACTGGGAAGTGGAACTTTGGATTGGATATCGCGTGGTAACACCTACAGGATACCCTGCCGGAACTGATATTGGTCCTGCTTATCCATTTTATGGGGACATGATGGACTTTGGTGGTAGTTGGGTATCTATATCGGATGCTTTTGGTTTAGATATGAATTGGGCAATTGAAGGATATGTTGATGCAGCTGGCGGCGGAAGAATCCTTTCTTCAATGCCAGAAATAGACCTGTCAAACACTCCGAAAAAAGTAACAACAACACAAGGCTCTTTCACCGATTGGATTACTGAACAAGGTGTTGGGTTTCCCCCAAGCAATACGGTAAATACATCCCGCTCATTGCTCAACTATGTTGTCTATAGAAACGGTGAATCCCTAGACTCCACAGACGTTGGTTCCACCATGTATGATGATGTTGATGCCCCATGGGGAGAACACACATATTATGTGACAGCGTTTTATGATAACGACGAAGAGTGTGGCGAGTCTGAGCCATCAAATGATGTTGATGTTAGCCTGTTTAACAACCCACCACCAGCTGTGATGTTATTACAGCCTGATGACGGAACAACCCTTGTTGTCAGTGATGATAATATGACAACTGATTTTCCATTTATTTGGACAGCGGTAAACGACCCTGATAATGATCCGGTGTTGTATGTGGTCGCAGCAACAGACGAAACGGGCGAAGTGTCCGATACGGGTGTAGTTATAGCCGGATGGTTTCCATCAGTTGGAGAACTGGCAGAGCCACTACTCGAAGACACCATCGGCGTTATGACCTACTCATGGGACGTCTTGGCCTCCGACGGATATGATTCTACCGCTTCATCGAATGGCCCAAGGAGCCTGACAATAGACGTGTCTGGGCTCTTGGCACTACACGGTATAGGCTTACCAGAAGTGTTTGCGCTGCACAACAACTATCCTAACCCATTTAACCCGGTAACAAACATATCTTATGATATTCCTGAAGTAGCACAAGTAACCCTTGATATCTACAACATTTCAGGACAAAAAGTTCGTACCCTGGCCCAAGGTCAGCACGAACCCGGACGGTACAGGATCCAGTGGAATGCAACAAACGACTACGGCAAACCGCTTTCATCTGGTATGTACATATACAAGATACACGCAGGTGATTTTGTTAGCGTGAAGAAACTTATTTTGATGAAATAAGAACTCTTCAAAAAAACAACCTTAATGAAAAGGGCCTGGTTTTATCTGGGCCCTTTTTTATTGTAATTAAAAACACATATAATAATTATTTAAATAAAAAAACTTGCGTCAAATTATTATTTTGTAGTAAATAATACGTGCGTAGGCTCCGTCCTATGCCTTGTCAATTGTAACTATCAAAACTATGGAGTTGAATTATGCAAAAGAACAGTGTCAATAAAGTGATCCTGATTGGAAACCTGGGTCAAGACCCCGAAAGCCGCTTTACCCCACAAGGTACAGCTGTTACGAGTTTTAGTATCGCAACCAACGAATCGTGGAAGAGTCAAAACGGCGATATAAAAGAACACACCGAATGGCACAGAATTGAGATGTTTGGGAAAAGAGCTGAAACCGCAAATGAATACATGAGAAAAGGACATACCGTCTATATTGAAGGACGACTCAAAACCGATGAGTGGGAGGACAAAGAAACCGGACAAAAACGCAGAGCGACCAAAATACAGTGTGATAATTTTACAATGTTGGGACGCCGTGGAGATAACAAGAGCCAAGGCGGAGGCCAGCAAAGCACGCCTGCGTCAAACGAAGACGACGATCTTCCATTTTAAATAAATAATAAGCAGGGAGCTGATTTCATCTCCCTGCTTAAATAAAATATATCATTTTCCAATTATGGCCGGTCCAGAAACTTTAAAAAACTTTTCACCTAGACCATCTTGGATTAGGAAAAAACTTGGATATCCAGCTCTTTTTATTGGAAGCACCATTGCAAAAATCACAGTGAGAGGGCGGTGGCACCTCCCTAAAAAAGGACCGTTAATTGTAGCGGCGAACCATTTCAGCTATATTGATCCACCTTTTTTTAAATATGCAATCCGACAACCAATAAATTTTTTGGGTGCCAGCGATCAAAATATAGACTGGTATTTTATGTGGGCACCCATACTTTATGGCTTTATCCCCATTGACAGGACCAACCTTGCCCCGTCAACGATAAAAAAATCAAAAAAAGCTTTAAAAAATGGCGAAATACTGGGAATCTTCCCGGAAGGCACATCTACGTCCAATTCATTAAGAAAGGCGAAAAATGGAGCCGTATTCCTCTCTACAGTGGAAAAGGCCAAAATTGTGCCCATGGCGATCTACGGAGCAGAAACCGCATGGGAAGACTTATTTCGCGGTATTCGCCCTCGTGTTAATATAAATATTGGTAAACCATTTGGTCCTTTTGATATAGAAGGTAACAAAGAAAAAAAATCAAATAAGATTACACAAATTGGTGAAGAATTGATCTGTAGAATTGGTGCACTTTTGCCCGATGAAAGGCACGGGGTTTGTGCCGGAGATAAGAGAATATCTAAATTTCGAAAAATAAATGGGTTTTCCCCAAGACGAAACGACTTTAAGTAATTACCCTATTCCACCGTAGCTGAGTAAATTGTTGCATAGTTATTCATCAGCGGAAACAGCTTGGTTACTTATAATAATATAAACACCAACTAAAACAACAGGCCCACCCAAAAGCGCACCAACGGGAATAGCTTCACCAAACAACAATAGCCCAAATAAAGATGCTATTATGGGTTCTCCCAGAGGAACAGATGACACCGCAGTAGGCGTTACATATTTCACAGCATAGTTCAGCAAATTGTGTCCAAAAATAGAAGGGACTAACCCAAGAAACAGAAACCAGAGTATGTCTTTTTCTTTGAAATCCATGATCGAATCACCTGCCACTATCGAAATAAGAAAAACCGTAATTGATGCCACAAAAAAAAGAGATCGACCATAAACGACACTGTCTGTCTCTTGGCGAATTTGTCCTGCTAAAACAAATGTTATCGCTATAAACAGGGCGCTTAAAAGAGCAACTGAATTGCCAAACAGATTCGCGCTATTTAAAGAAACATCTCCAGACTGAATAATCAGACCCCCAACCATCGCAACAAAAAGCCCTACATATGTCATATTATTAATTTTCTTTTTTTGAAAGATTGAAATAAAAACTGTAAAAATAGGGGCCATACAGCCTAGGAGTGTTGCATTTGCAATGGACGTATTTCTAACGCCAAGAAAAAAACAGGCAAAATGACATCCTAGAAAAATTCCTGCGAAAATAATTCGTTTTTTATTAGTTGACGATAGTTTACCAGCAGGTCTAATAACACTATAGCCCCACAACATGCCACTGGCTGTAAGCATACGCCAAAAAGCCAACACTAGTGCCGGAACGGTTGCAACAGAACGCACTACTAATGACGTAGAGCTGACAGAAACCATGGCCAGCAATAATATAAGGCCGATGCGAATCGTCATTTATTTATTGTGGAAAATCGTTTAATATAGAAGCGACACAAGCGGTGAGTTTTTTCGCATAAGGCACATGTAAAAACTCGTTTGGACCGTGTGCATTTGAGCTGGGACCAAGCACGCCTGTAATTACAAATTGTGCCTTTGGGAACTGCTCTCCCAGCATAGCCATAAAGGGAATGGTGCCCCCTTCTCCTAGCGAGCACGATGATTCTCCGAAGTATATTTCAGACGCATTGTTCATGGCGCGGGATAACCATTCTTTCGTTTCGGGGGCATTCCAGCCAGCGGCGGCTTCTTCAAAATGAGTTGTGACTGTCGCGCTATAAGGAGGGTTTTCAAGCAATGCTTTTTCAAGGGCGCCCTGTGCTTCTTTTGGATCAACCAGAGCTGGAATTCGCATAGAAAGCTGAAGCTGAGTGTAGGGGCGAAGTACATTTCCTGCATTGTCAGACGGGGGCAGCCCATCAGCCCCAACAATAGAAAGGGCCGGTCGCCATGTTCGTCTTAAAACACCCTCCACTTTATCATCGGTGGATGGTTCCATATCAGCATCCCACGGAAATTCTTTAACAACTTCATTCCCCAGAATAGAAACATATTTTTTAGTTTCCTGAATTCGATATTCAGGAATCTCTGTTTTTAATTCTTCTAACAATACTTCTCCAGTATCGCTGTTTTCCAACCGGGAAAGCAGTTGTCTAGCCACACGGAAAGAAGAAGGCACATAGCCGCTGGCGCTTCCTGAGTGGACGCCTTCTGTGAGCACATCAACCCGGAGTGTTCCCCCGATCAAACCGCGCAAAGATGTAGTTGTCCACAAACGTTTATAATCACCGGCACCAGAATCTAAACAGATTACCAGATCGGGAGAACCAATTATATCAGCGCACAGACTCATATAGTGAGGTAGGTCGGGTGAGCCGCTTTCCTCACAAAATTCGATCAAGATTAAGATTCGCGGCAGAGAAATATTCTGTTCTTTAAGGGCATTAACTGTACACAGTGA
>Ga0066836_10001795_pt1 | contig 11342 bp, 7 predicted proteins | sample ETNtaG_18_FD_71568 | JGI IMG/M metagenome (GOLD analysis project Ga0066836, IMG submission 71568) | Marine microbial and viral communities from oxygen minimum zone, Eastern Pacific Ocean - ETNP201302SV91 | ecosystem: Environmental > Aquatic > Marine > Oceanic | place: Pacific Ocean: Eastern...
TTTTGCATCTTTATATCGATTAATTAATCTAGAATGGAAATATTTTTTTTTTTTTAAATTTTCATATGTTTCTAGAGAAGGAACTGCTGATACCAAAATAATTGGAACATTTTCAAAAGAGGCCCTGGATATAGCCATATCTCTTGCATGATAAATTACTCCTTCATCTTGCTTAAAAGATTGATCATGCTCTTCATCTATAATAATTATTCCCAATTTTTTAAACGGTAGAAAAAGAGAAGATCTGGCACCTATAACAATTTTAATTTTACCTGATGACAGACCACTCCAAATAACTTTTTTAGTTTTTTTTGTTATACCAGAGTGCCAAATTGCTGGCTGAAAACCAAAATATTCCTTAAATTTTTGTTCAAATTCACTTGTCAATCCTATTTCTGGAAGCATAATTAATCCTTGATATCCTTTTTCAATTTTTTTTTTAATAACCTCGAAATATACTATTGTTTTTCCCGATCCAGTCGTGCCTTGTAATAAATGCGTTTTAAACTTTTCAGTATTGGAATATAAATCTTTAAAAGCAATTTTTTGTTCTTCGTTTAAATTAAATTTTTTATGTTTAAATAATCTGCAATACTTTTCATATTCTTTTTCATCTAATAGTTCTACAGCTTCATTGCTAAGTAGATGTAATTTCAAGGACATTCCTAGAGGAACTAAATTATATTTAGAAAACCAATTCAGAAATTTAATGGTACTGGTATTTAACAAATTAACTTCCATTTTTTTTATTACTTTTTTTATTCTAAATTTTTTTTCTTGTGATTTCTCAAATTGATCCCAAACAACTCCCATCATTTTAGACTTGCCGAATGGAACAATTACATATTCTCCTACTTCTAATTTTAAATCTGTGTCGTATGTGAATGGATGATCGAAAATGTTTGGAATTAAAACAGGTATTTTCATATTTTATATATGAAAATATATTATGAATGTATTGTTCTTTTATCCACCGATAAAGCTGCTTCCTTTATTGCTTCTGAAAAAGTAGGATGCGCATGACAAGTTCTAGCGATATCCTCAGAACTTGCACCAAACTCCATTGCTAATGACATTTCAGCAATCAATTCTCCTGCATGATGAGCTATCATATGAACACCAAGCACTCTGTCAGTTTTTGAATCGGATAATATTTTTACGAATCCTTCTGGTGAATCTATGGCTTTTGCTCTTGAATTCGCTAAAAATGGAAATTTGCCAACCTTATAACTATATTTTAATTCTTTAAGCTGTTCTTCTGTTTTACCTACTGATGCAACTTCTGGTGATGTATAAATTACTCCAGGTATTACATCATAATTCACATGACCAGACTGTCCAGCAATAAGTTCAGCAACGGCAATTCCTTCTTCTTCAGCTTTGTGTGCAAGCATAGGACCATTTATAACATCTCCAATTGCATAAATATTTTTAATATTAGTCTCAAAATTTTTATTTACATTTATTTTTCCTTTTTTGTCAGTCTGTACACCAATTAATTTTAAATTAAGTTTATTAGTATGTGCTTTTCTTCCAACTGAGATCAACACAACATCACTTTCAAATTTTAAACTTTTTCCTTTGTCATTTGTAGTATTTACCACCACGCCGTTATTGGTTTTACTTATTGAATCAACTTTTGTTTTTAAATGAAAGTTTATTCCTTGTTTATTTAATATCTTCATAAATTCTGATGAAATTTCTTTATCCATTCCAGGAAGAATATGATCAAGAAATTCCACAACATGTACTTCAGATCCTAGTCTGGACCAAACTGATCCCATTTCTAAGCCTATATATCCAGCTCCAACTACAACCATTTTTTTTGGAACAGAAGGAATTGATAATGCACCAGTAGAAGAAAGAATTTTTTTTTCATCTATTTCAATACCAGTTAAAGAAAGTGGTTCAGATCCAGTACAAATTACAGTTTTTTCAGTTTCTAATACAGTAACTTTGTCTTTATCTTTTATGGAAATTTGATTTGGTGACTTAAAACTTCCTAGTCCTTTAAAATAACTAACCTTGTTTTTTTTTAACAAAAATTCAACTCCTTTTGTTAAGGATTCTACAGCCTTATTTTTATTTTTCATCATAGTACTAAGATTTAATTTCACTTCTCCAATATCGATCCCTAATTGCGAAAACTTTTTAGCTTTATAGAATTGTTCAGATAAATTAAGTAAACTTTTTGATGGTATACAACCGATATTTAGGCAAGTACCTCCCAAAGCCCCACGAGACTCTATACATGCAGTCTTTAAACCTAATTGCGATAAACGTATTGCACAAACATATCCAGCAGGGCCACCTCCGATAACTGTTACTTGAAATTTTTCTTGCATTTAAACATCCAAGAATAATCTTCTTGGATCCTCTAGGTTTTCTTTAACCATTTTAAGAAAAGAAACTGAGTCTTTTCCATCTATTATTCTATGATCATAAGATAAAGCTAGATACATAACTGGTCTAATTTTAATTTGTTTATCAATTATAATTGCCCTTTCTACAATATTATGCATTCCTAGAACCGCAGATTGAGGTGGATTAATAATTGGAGTTGATAACATTGACCCATATACACCTCCGTTACTTATTGTAAATGTCCCCCCTTGCAAATCTTCTATTGTTAAATTGCTATTTCTAGCTTTTTCAGAAATAATTTTTATATTTTTTTCAATTTCAGCAAAAGATAGTTCATCAGCTTTTTTTAAAACAGGAACTACTAAGCCTCTTTCGGTCCCTACTGCAAAACTAATATTATAATAATTTTTATATACTATTTCTTGACCTTCCACTTCTGCATTAATTGCTGGAAAGGATTTTAAAGCAACAATGCATGCTTTTACAAAAAATGACATGAATCCCAGTTTAACTCCAAATCTAGCTTGAAAATCATCTTGATTATCTTTTCTCATTGATATTATGTTTGTCATATCTACTTCGTTAAATGTGGTCAGCATTGCAGCATTTTCTTGTGCCTCTTTTAATCTTTTTGCTATTGTCTGTCTTAACCTTGTCATTTTAAATCTTTCTTCTGGCCCATATTTAATTTTTCTTTCGGAAGGTTTTGGATTTGCGCTCATTAAGTTAATTAAATCTCCTTTAACTATTCTTCCATCTTTTCCAGAGCCTGTAATTTCATCGGTATTGATTTTTTTTTCAGTTACTATTTTTCTTACAGCTGGTGATAAAATTTGACTTTTATTTAATTCTTTTTCTTCTTCTTTATTATTTAATACTAAAACTTCTTCATTAAGAATTAGAGGTTCTTCTTCAGCAGGATCTTTGTTGTCCTGTTGATTTTCATTTATTATGCCTATTTCATCAGCTTTTTCTTTTATGAAACTAATTTTTTGTTCAGTTTCTTTTGATGACTCTATATTCTTTACATTCGGTGTTTCGATATCAGATTTACTTTCACCTTCTGTTACAATTCCAAGTACAGCGCCTACTTTTACAGTATCGCCTTCTTTTGCTTTTTGTTCTGTAAAGACGCCATCAACCGGGGATGGAACTTCTAAGTTAACCTTGTCTGTTTCTAGTTCTACTACTGGATCATCTGCAGTTACTTTTTCTCCTGGTTTCTTTAACCATTTTGATACAGTGGCTTCCGTAATGCTTTCTCCAAGTGCTGGTACTAATATTTGTTCACTCATTATTTAAATACTTTATTTATGATTTCTTGTTGTTGAGCTAAATGTTTCTTAGCATATCCAGTAGCTGGAGATGCAGCTATATTTCTCCCAATATAAGAAATCTTATTATTACTAGCTCCTATATAATTTAAAGTCCATTGTATATAATCTCTTACTGAAAACCATGCTCCCATATTCTTTGGTTCTTCCTGGCACCAGTAAAATTTAGCATTTTTAGCATATTTTTTAATCTCTTTAACTAAAGGTTTGACTGGAAATGGGTAAAGTTGCTCTATTCTAAATATTACCACATCGTCAACCTTTAATTTTTCTCTAGCTTCTAATAAGTCAAAGTATACTTTTCCAGAGCACAAAATTACTTTTCTAATATTTTTACTTTCTTTAAGCTTAATAAATTTATTTTCCTTTGGATCAATAGAATGATCCCATAAAACTCTATGAAATGAGTTTTTTTTACTAAAGTCATCTAAGTTTGATACACAAAGTTTATTTCTTAATAAAGATTTTGGGGTCATAATTACAAGTGGTTTTCTAAAATCTCTATGGATTTGACGCCTCAAAGCATGAAAGTAATTTGCAGGAGTGGTACAATTCATTATTTGCAAATTATCTTGTCCGCATAATTGTAAAAATCTTTCTAATCTAGCAGAAGAATGTTCAGGACCTTGACCTTCATATCCATGAGGTAAAAGCATTACAAGTCCACTTGCTCTAGACCATTTTCTTTCTCCAGATGAAATAAATTGATCAATAATTACTTGAGCTCCATTGGCAAAATCTCCAAACTGAGCCTCCCAGATAGTTAAGGTGCTTGGCTCAACTAAACTATAACCATACTCAAATCCCAATACAGCTAATTCAGACAAAAAACTATCAACTATTTCGAATTTTTTTTGTGTATTTGAAATATTATTTAATGGTATGTATCTTGAATTGTTTTCTTGATTTCTTAGAACTGAATGTCTTTGGCTAAAAGTGCCTCTACCAGAGTCTTGTCCAACCAATCTAACTGGATATCCTTCTGCAAGAAGAGTAGCAAACGCTAGAGACTCTGCAGTAGACCAATCTATGCCTTTCTTTTTTAGAATTGACTGTCTTCTTAATTCCATAATTTTAGAAATTGTTTTGTGAACATTAATTTCTGAAGGAACGCTATTTATTTTTTCAGAAATAACTTCTATTTTTTTTAAATCAACTCCACTCTTACCTCTTTTATCTTTCCCTTTTTCAGGTTTATATCTTGACCACGTTCCTTCATACCACTCTATTTTTGGTTTATAATCTTTTGCAGTTTTGTACTGATTTTCTAAAAGATTTTTAAATTCATTTTGCATTCTTTCAAATTCATCTTTACTAATTGTTTTTTCTTTAACTAATTTGTTTCCATAAACATTAAGTGTAGTGGGATGTTCTCTTATTTTTTTATACATTAATGGTTGAGTAAATGATGGTTCGTCACCTTCATTATGACCAAATCTACGATAGCAAATAATATCAATGACTACGTCTTTGTTAAATTTTTGTCTAAATTCAATAGCAATTTTTGCACAATGAACAGCTGATTCTGGATCATCGCCATTGCAGTGTAAAATTGGTGCATCAACAATTTTTCCTAGATCTGAAGGATAAGGGCTTGATCTTGCAAACCTTGGACTCGTTGTAAATCCAATTTGATTATTAACAATAATATGTATTGTTCCTCCGGTGTTATGCCCCGGTAATCCTGACATAGCAAAACATTCTGCTACTACGCCTTGGCCAGCAAAAGCTGCATCACCATGAATTAATATTGGAATTACTTTGTTTCTTTTTAAATCATTATGAAAAAACTGTTTTGCTCTTGTTTGTCCTAGAACCACTGGATCAACAGCTTCTAAGTGTGAAGGATTATCAGTCAAGCTTACGTGCACAGAATTTCCATCAAACTCTCTATTTGATGATGCTCCTAAGTGATATTTAACATCTCCCGCAGATTCTTCGGGCGTGCTAGAAAATTCTCCTGCAAACTCATTAAATATTCTTTTGTATGATTTTTGTAAAATATTCGCCAAAAAATTTAATCTTCCTCTATGAGGCATGCCAATTTTTATTTCCTTAACTCCTAATTGACCGCCTCTTTTAATAATTTGCTCCATTGCTGGAATTAAAGACTCAGCTCCATCTAAACCAAATCTTTTCGTGCCAACATATTTTTTTGCTAAAAATTTCTCAAATCCTTCAGCTTGAATAATTTTATTTAATATTGCTTTTTTTCCATTTTTTGTAAATTGAGGTAAATTTTCCTCTTTTTCCATTCTATTTCTGAACCAAACTTTTTCTTCTGGGTCAGAAATATGCATATACTCTACACCTATTGTTGAGCAATAAACTTTTCTTACTTTTGATAATATTTCATTAATTGTTGCATACCCAGTATCCATATAAGATCCTAAAAAAATTTTTTTATTATAGTCGTCTTTTTTAAATCCATGATCTTCTGGATGTAGCTCATGCAGATATTTTCTTTCCATCATTCCTAGTGGGTCCAAATTTGCAATTAAATGACCTCTGATCCTATACGCTCTAATTAAAGCGATTGCTTTTATTGACTCACTTTTAGAACTTTCTGTGTCTTGGTTATTTTTATGATCTTGAATGTTATTTTTTGTTATTGATTTAATATCTATCTTATTTTTTTTAGGGTTCCATGTCGGTCCCTCAATTTCTTGAATTATTGACTGAATATCATCATCTAATGTTTCAAAGTAATTTTTCCATCCATCAGGTAAATTTGGATCTTTTTGCATGTATCTTACATACATTTCCTCTATAAAAGCACTATTCGATTTACTTAAAAAAGAAGTTTTTTCATATTTTAAGTTTGTTGATGAGCTCATTAATTTAATAATGTTACTATAGTATTTGTATTTGAAATTTTAAAGTGACAATTTGTTAAAGAGGGTATTTCCAATTTCTGCAGGCGATTCAGCTATAGTTATGCCTGCATCTTCCATAATTCTTATCTTTTCTTTTGCGCCTCCCTTGCCGCCTGAAATTATAGCTCCGGCATGACCCATTCTTCTACCAGATGGAGCTGTTATCCCAGCAATAAATCCAACTATTGGTTTTTTAATTTTATGATTTTTCACAAATTCAGATGCTTCTTCTTCTGCCGATCCTCCTATTTCACCTATCATCAATATAGATTCTGTGCCTGAATCATTTAAAAATAGATCTAGGCAATCAATGAAATTTGTTCCATTAATAGGGTCTCCTCCTATGCCTATACATGTAGACTGTCCTAATCCATTTGCTGTAGTTTGGGCAACTGCTTCATAAGTTAATGTTCCAGATCTTGAAACTATTCCTACAGTTCCTTTTTTGTGAATATTACCTGGCATAATTCCAATCTTACATTCATCTGGAGTTATTATTCCAGGACAGTTTGGACCAATTAATCTTGTATCAGAATTTAATAAATGTTTTTTAACTCGTATCATGTCCAAAACTGGAATCCCTTCAGTAATGCAAACTATAAGTTCAATTTTTGAGTCTATTGCCTCTATTATTGCGCTAGCTGCAAATTTAGCAGGAACATAAATCATGCTAGCGTTTGCATTTGTAGCTTCTTTGGCTTCAGCAACATTGTTAAATACCGGTCTATCAAGATGAGTTTGACCACCTTTATTAGGAGTTACACCACCCACCAAATTTGTTCCATATTTTATTGATTGTTCTGAATGGAAAGTGCCATGTGCTCCAGTAAATCCCTGACATATAACTTTTGTATCTTTGTTTATTAGTACCGACATATTATTTTACTTCCTTAACGATTTTTTTAGCTGCATCAGATAAATCTGATGCTGATATTATTTGTAATCCAGAATTATCTAGTATTTTTTTTCCTTGCTCAAAGTTAGTACCAGCCAATCTTACTACTATCGGTAAATTAATTTTTGTTTCCTTTGCTGCATCAACTACACCTTGGGCTAACACGTCACATTTCATAATTCCTCCAAATATATTAATCAAAATCCCTTTAACATTTTTGTCTGAAAGAATAATTTTAAAAGCTGCTGAAACTTTCTCTTTTGAAGCACCTCCTCCAACATCTAAAAAGTTTGCTGGCTCCTCACCATAAAGTTTTATAATGTCCATAGTTGCCATTGCTAATCCAGCGCCGTTAACCATGCATCCAATGTTTCCATCTAATTTAACGTATGACAAATCATGCTTACTTGCATCAATTTCTGTAGGATCCTCTTCACTTAAATCTCTTAATTCAAGTATTTCAGGATGCTTGTAAAGAGCATTATCATCAAAACTTATCTTAGCATCTAAACAGATAATATTTTTCTCTTTTGTTAAGATTAATGGGTTTATTTCAACAAGAGATGCATCATATTCAGTAAACATTTTATAAATTGATTTTATAAGATCTATTGCTTGCCCCTTTGCATTTGAATCTAATTTAAATATTTTAATTATTTTTTCACAATCAGTACTTAAAATATTTTTATTCAATTCGATTTGGGTTGTAGTTATTTTTTTAGGATTTTTTGCTGCAACTTCCTCAATATCCATACCTCCCTGGTCGCTAGATATAAAAGCAATTTTTGCTGCTGATCTATCTACCAAACAAGATAAATAAAATTCTTTATCAATTATTGAAGATTCTTCCACATATAATCTTTTTACTATCTTTCCTTCAGGGCCAGTTTGATTAGTAACTAATTTTTTTCCAAGCAAATCTGAAGATGCTTTTTTTAATTCTTCTAAATTACTTAGTATTTTTACACCTCCTGCTTTGCCTCTTCCTCCTGAGTGTATTTGCGCTTTTAATATGTATTTTTCTGTTTTTAGTGTTTTTGCTTTTTCAATCACTTCTTCAACAGAAAAACCATAGATACCTTTTGGAACTTTAACTCCAAATTTTTTTAGAATTTGTTTAGCTTGATGTTCATGAATATTCATTTAATTAATTCAGGGTCAATCTTAGATGCTGCTTGCCAAAGTTTTTTTACTGAGTCTACAGAATTCATAAATTGAGCTTTTTCTTTTTCATCTAGATCAACTTCATTAATTTTTTCTACCCCACTTTTTCCTATTATAACTGGAACGCCGGCATATATATTTTTTACACCATATTCTCCATTTAAATATGCTGCACAAGGCAATACTTTTTTTTCATCTCTTAAATAAGACTTTGCCATTTCAACTCCTGAAGCGGCAGGGGCATAAAATGCTGATCCTTTTTCTAAAAACTTGACTATTTCAGCTCCTCCGTCTCTTGTTCTTTGATTAATACTTTCTAGTTTTTCTAAAGATATTTTTTCTTCTTTAACAAGATCGTTAAGTGGTTTTCCTGAAATTTTTGTAAATCTAGGAAGTGGTACCATGGTATCACCATGACCTCCCATAACCATTGCATCAATTTCCTTAACGGGGATATTTAATTCTAAAGATAAAAATAATTTAAATCTTGAGCTATCTAAAATCCCTGCCATTCCAACAACTTTATTTGATTGAAGTCCAGAATATTTTTGAAATGCCATTACCATAACATCAAGAGGGTTGGTAATACATATTACAAATGCATCGGGTGAATTTTTTTTTATTCCTTCTGATACTTGTTTAATTATTTTTAAATTTATACCTAATAAATCATCTCTACTCATACCTGGTTTTCTTGGCACACCAGCTGTAATTATTATTACATCAGAATTTTTTATATCTTCATATTTATCGGTTCCTGAAAATTTTACATTATATCCATCAACTGAAGTTGATTGCGCAATATCTAAAGCTTTGCCTTTGGCTATCCCGCTTGCAACATCAAATAATACTACCTCTTGAACTAGTTCTTTAATTCCAATTAAATGGGCTAATGTTCCTCCGATTTGTCCTGCACCAATTAAAGAAATTTTTGACATTTTATTTCATTGTTGGCATTACAAATTCTGGATTCGATCTAATGCCTGATGGCCATCTTGATGTTATTGTTTTTAATTTAGTATAAAATCTTACTCCTTCTATACCATGCATATGTTGATCTCCAAATAAAGATCTTTTCCAACCTCCAAAACTATGAAAGGCAACAGGTACAGGTATTGGTATATTAATACCAACCATACCCACTTTAATTTTACTCGCAAAATTTCTACCTACATCACCATCTCTAGTATATATACTTGTTCCATTTCCAAATTCATGGTCATTGATAAGTTTTGTTGCTTCATCAAAATCTTTTACTCTAACTACTGAAAGTACAGGTCCAAATATTTCTTCTTTATAAATTCTCATATTTTTTTTTACATTATCAAACAGACATCCACCTATATAAAAACCATTTTCATAACCTTGTAACTTTATGTTTCTTCCATCTACCACTAATTTTGCTCCCTCTTTTACTCCAAGATCTACATATCCTTTAACTTTTTCTAGATGTTCTCTAGTAACTAATGGTCCCATTTCAGAACTTTTATCCATCCCAGGACCAATTTTAAGAGCTTCAACTTTTTTAGAAAGTTGATTAACTAAATTGTCTCCAATATCTCCTACTGCCACAGCAACTGACTGTGCCATACACCTTTCCCCTGCGGATCCATATGCTGCGCCCATCAATCCATTAACTGCTTGATCCAAATCACAGTCTGGCATTACAACACAATGATTCTTTGCTCCTCCAAGAGCCTGAACTCTTTTTTCATTTTTTGCTGCATTTTCATAAATATATTTTGCTATTGGAGTAGATCCTACAAAACTAACTGCCTGAATATCTTTATTTGTTAATATAGCATCTACCACTTCTTTATCTCCATTAACAACATTAAAAACTCCATCTGGTAAACCTGCTTCTTTAAATAATTCCGCTAACTTAATTGAGCATGAAGGATCTTTTTCTGATGGTTTTAATATAAAAGTATTTCCACATGCTATTGCCATAGGGAACATCCACATTGGAACCATAGCAGGAAAGTTAAATGGTGTTATGCCAGCACAAACACCTAGTGGCTGTCTAATTGACCAACTATCAATATCTGTGCCTACATTTTCGGTAAACTCTCCTTTTAAAACTTGCGGTATACCACATGCAAACTCAACTACTTCTAATCCTCTAACCAAAGAACCTTTTGCATCCTCATAGACTTTTCCATGTTCAGAAACAATCATTTTGGTAAGTTCATCAGAATTTTTTTCTATTAACTCTTTAAATTTGAACATTACTCTTGCTCTTTGTATTGGTGGCTTTAGTGACCATGTTTCAAAAGCTTTTTTTGCAATTTCTACAGCTTCATTTAAATCCGATTTTGTTCCTAAATTAACTTCAGATTTTTGATCTCCTGTAGCAGGGTTAAAGATTTTCCCTTTTCTTTTTGAATTTCCAGCAATTATTTTGCCATTAATGAAATGTTGAATTAAATTCATAGAAAAAATTATTTAATATAACTAGCTAGCTTGTTGCAAGCATTTTCTTTATAGATGCAATTGCCTTTGCTGGATTAAGTCCTTTTGGACAAGCATTTGTACAATTCATAATGGTATGACATCTGTAAAGTTTTAATTCATCTGCAACTTTCTTTAACCTTTCTTTTCTTTCTTCATCCCTGCTATCTATTATCCATCTGTAAGCTTGAAGTAATACAGCTGGTCCAAGATATTTGTCACCATTCCACCAATAACTAGGACATGAAGTTGAACAAC
>Ga0066836_10001796_pt1 | contig 11340 bp, 12 predicted proteins | sample ETNtaG_18_FD_71568 | JGI IMG/M metagenome (GOLD analysis project Ga0066836, IMG submission 71568) | Marine microbial and viral communities from oxygen minimum zone, Eastern Pacific Ocean - ETNP201302SV91 | ecosystem: Environmental > Aquatic > Marine > Oceanic | place: Pacific Ocean: Eastern...
GTGTGTTTAGGGTTGTTTGCTGCAAATAAAGCAGCCAGAGTTCTGCCATGAAAAGCTCCTTGGAAAGTAATAATTCTATTTTTTTCAGGTTTATCTATTTTATGAAAATATTTTCTAGCAATTTTTATACTTGCTTCTGTTGCCTCTGTTCCTGAATTTTGAAAACAAACAAAGTCTGCAAATGTATTTTCTGTCAATCTTTTAGCTAATCTTTCTTGTTCCAAAATTACAAAAGCGTTAGAAACGTGCCATAATTTTTCAGATTGATTTTGAATTGCTTTTACTAAATGCTCGTGACAATGTCCCAAAACATTTGTTGCAATTCCTTGAACAAAATCAAGATATTTGTCTCCATTTTGTGTAAATAAATAACTACCCTTTCCTTTGGTAAAAGAAATTGGTTTCCTTGCATATGTGCCAAGTACAGAACTCATAAATTAATTAAGATTTTATTTTATAACCTTTTTTAAACAATATATAGGCAGCAAACCAAGTGATAAAACTCAATATAATTAAGTAAAAAAGTCCAAATTGTATTGATCCATCAGACGTTCCTAAAAATCCGTATCTAAACCCGTCTATAATATAAAAAAATGGATTTGCTTCGCTTATATTTCTTAAAATATCAGGCAATTTATCAATTGAATAAAATGTACCTGATAAAAAAGAAAGAGGTACTATAATAAAGTTTGTTGCTGATGCCATATGATCAAATTTTTCTGCCCACAAACCTATAATAATGCCTATAGAGCTTAAAATAAAAGATCCTAAAAATGTGAAAATAAAAATATATAGAAAATTGTAAAATTCAAGCTCTACAAGAAAAGTAAACACAACGATTGAAGCAGCGGCAATCATGATGCTTCTTGTGCACGATGCTAAATTTATAGCTAGGGTAATTTCACCAGCAGTCATAGGAGCATACAAAATATCTACAATATTTCCTTGAATTTTTCCTATCATAATTGAGGAGGAAGAATGAGAAAAACCCTGTTGTATAACTTGCATAGCAATAAGACCAGGGGCAAGAAAGGTTATAAAAGGAAAACCGAGAACCTCTCCTCTGTCATTACCTATAGCCAAAGAAAGTACAAGTAAGAATAGAAGTGAAGTGACTAGTGGGGATATGACAGTTTGAATAATAACAATTAAAAATCTTAATACTTCTTTTTTATAAAGAGTCCAAAAGCCAATCCAATTGACATAATGAAACTTTTTCTCGTAAATTGTGTATTTATTATTAATTTCGGACATTTAAAAAACTTATATATTAATATATTAATTAATAGGGCCTCTCTTTAACCTAACTGTTGTTAATAACATATCCACATGAGGTGTCCTTTTCTGTTGCAAATACTATATATAGTAGCTTTAATTAAAATAATAAAAAAAATGAGCTGGACTGTAGAAAGAGAGAAAAAATTAAAAGAACTTTGGGGAAAAGGACATACTGCTAGTCAAATAGCAAATATGCTTGGTGACACAACAAGAAATGCAGTTATTGGTAAAGCGCATAGATTAAACTTAGAACATAGAGCAACATATAAAAAAATAAAAACTAAGACGAATATAGATAGCAATATCATTCCAACAAAAACTAAAACACCTAAGCTTGGCAGAAAAGCAAGCTTTAAAGCTCTATTGTTAGATAAAAATTTTGAACAAGAAAACCCAAAAAAACTTGAAGAATTAACGGATGAAACCTGCAGGTGGCCAATAGGACATCCTTACGAAAAAAATTTTTATTTTTGTGGAAGAAAACCTCTAGAAAAATTTAACTACTGCAAGTTACATGTTCTATATGCTTTTCAACCAAAGAATTCCAAAGAAGAAGATCAAATTACGGAGGATGATATTCCTAAATTTATCGAAAAGAAAATAAAATCAGCTTAACTATTTCTTAAATTAAAATTTTAGTTAACGGTTTTATCCAAACTGCCCGCCAGATCTAAATCTATAAATATACTTAGGTAATATATCACGAATATTTTTTCCTCTAATACCAAGATCTTGTAAAGTTGGATATTCTCCTGAAATAATATTATTATGTTTTAACATTTCAACCTGATCTGGAGTTAATGGTGGATTTGACATCATTTGGAAAAAGTAAGATTGAAACTTTGCTACACTAAAAGGAATAGATATAAAGAATCTTTTCTTTTTTATTTCATATAATAATATTTCCATAAGTTGTTTAAAAGTATAATTTTCGGGACCGCCCAGTTCATAAATTTCTGTATCTTCATTATTAATTTCTAAAGATTTAACTATTGCTTTAGATACATCGCCTACATAAACAGGTGAAAATTTTGTTTTTCCACCTCCAATTAGAGGAAGCAATGGCGAAAATTGAGAAAGTGATGCAAATGTATTAAAAAATTTATCGTCTGGTCCAAAAACTAATGAGGGTCTTAAAATAATTGATGATTTGAATTGATCTTGAATATTTTTTTCTCCTTTAATTTTAGATTGCATATATTTAGAAACATGTTTTTTTTCTGCTCCGAGCGCACTAATATGAATTAATTTTTTAACTCCTAATTCATTGCACAAATTACTCAATAAATATGGAAAATCTGCGTGAATTTCGTCAAATTTTTGTTTTCTTTTTTCGTGGAGAATTCCCACAAGATTGATCACATAGTCGCAATTTTTTAAAACTTTCTTAACATCGTCTGAATTAAAAATATTAGTTTTAAAAAGTTCAATCTGCCCTGGATTTCCTAAGGGTTTCAAATAACCAGTTAAGTATGGATTTCTGGTTGCCGCTTTAACTCGATAGTCAGATTGAGTTAAATGACGTATTAAATGTTTGCCAATAAATCCACTTGCCCCAAAAATTGCTATTATTTTTTGATTATTTTGCATTTTTCTTTTATTTTAAGAATACAATTATATATAAAGAAAACAACTATGCCAAAAATTCATATTCATACATGTAGAGATATACCAGATGAACTTGTTAAATCTTTAAGAAAAGATTGTATAGCAATGGTTGACTCAGAATTTACAGGACTGGATGTTGGTAAAAAAGGAACTGATCGTCTTTGCTTAATTCAAATCTGTGGAAAAGATAATAGTGAAGTTTACTTAGTTCAACCTAATAAAAATTTTGAAACCCCAAATCTTGTAAAAGTTTTAAATGATCCTAAAATTCAAATCGTAATACATTTTTCCAGAAAGGATAAAAGTGCAATTGAAAATTTCTTAAAGCCCAATTGTAAAATCACTAATCTTTTTGATACTAAAGTTTGTAGTAGACTGGCGCGGAAATATAGTAATGAACATGGTTTATCTGCTTTGTGTCAAGAATTTGCAGGAGTGCGTCTAGACAAGAAAGTAGCTTCATCTGACTGGGCAAAAGATATTTCGGAATATTCACAAAAAGAAAAAGAATATGCGGCTGGGGACGTTCAACATTTATTCTTAATTAAGACAAAGTTGGAAGTTATGTTAAAAAGAGAAAAAAAATACGATATTTTTATGAAGTGTATGGAGTTTGTTGATACACGAATTGAATTAGATAATCTGGGTATAGATAAAATTTTTGATCACTAATGAATAAAGATTTACAAATAGCAAAAAAAACTATTGATACTGAGATACAAGCTTTGAAGAAATTATCTAATAGTTTTAGTAAATCTTCAAATTTTTCAAAAGCAGTAAATTTAATTTCAAAAACAAAAGGTAAGTGTCTTGTGGTAGGAGTGGGCAAAAGCTATCTTATAGGTCTTAAAGTTTCCGCAACATTATCTAGTTTAGGTACACCAAGCATTGCTTTTTCTGCTAATGATTTACAGCATGGTGGTCTAGGAGCCATTCAAAAAAATCAGGACATACTTTTAGTATTTAGCGTTTCGGGAGAGTCTTCAGAATTAAATAGTATTATGAGATACGCTAATAGAAATAAAATTTCTGTTATAGGTGTAAGCTGTAAATCTTCTTCTATGTTGCTTCGTAATTCCACAGTAAAAATATTATTACCTAAAGTTGCTGAGGCAGGTCTTAGTTTGGCCCCAACTGCTTCTTCGCTAATTTTCCTTGCTTGGGGCGATTCTTTATCGATTGCGTGTATGGGGAAAAAAAGGTGGAGTAATAAAAAATTTATTTCAACTCATCCATCTGGTTCTTTAGCAACAGCCTTGATACAAGTGAAAGAAATAATGGCAACTGGAAATAAAATTCCCCTAGTTTTAGCCAACCATTCTATGCAGGATGCAATAAAAGAAATGTCTAAGAAAAAATTAGGAATCGTTTGTGTTAAAGAAAAGAATGGAAAAATAAGTTTAATTACTGACGGTGATATACGACGTAATAGCAATAATCTTTTTAAAAAAAAAATAGTTAAGATTTGTACTAAAAATCCTTGTTGGATTGGTGATGCAGAGACTGCCTTATCAGCGATTGAAAAAATGAATTCTTTTGAAATATCTACTCTTTTAGTTGCAAAAAACAAAGATGTTAAAAAGAAGATAAAAAAAATAGTCGGTGTAATACATCTTCATCACTGTCTCCGAAGGGGAATAAAATGAAAAAACAAGATAAAACTAAATTAATCCTTCTTTTAACAGGATTTGTTTTAATTATTTTAACATATTTTTATTATCCTAATTTAAATAAAAATGAGATTGTAGATAGTCAAATTATTGAGAAAGATTTTGAAGATAAGCTTGGTGAGGAACAAAGTACTGCTTTTGAAAATGTAAAATATAATGGTTTATATAATAATAACCCGTTTACCGTCCAAGCTAAAAAAGCAAAAATACTTAAAGAAGATGAATCTGTTGTTTATATGAATAGTATGCATGTAATCATCAATTTAAATGATGGTAGAGTTGTAAACATAACGTCCACCAAAGGTTCATTTAATAAAGAGACATATGACTGTTTTTTTGAAAATAATGTTTATGCTAATGATGGTGAAACAGAAATTTTTTCAGATAACTTGGATCTTTTGGCTACTGAAAATTCTGTAGAAATCTATAATAATGTAAAACTAGATTACACCACAGGGTCTCTTAGGGCAGATAAAATTGACTATGATTTTGAAACAAAATACTTCAAAGTTTCAATGTTTAATGATGAAAAAGTAAAAATGAAAGTAATTAAATGATAAATGCAAAGAAATTTAGAATTATAAAATTTAAATCTAAGCCTATATTATCCCTAAAAAATATATCCAAATCTTTTTCTGAAAGAATTATTTTAAGAAAAATTGACCTACATTTAAATAAAGGCGAAATGCTTGGTTTGTTAGGTAGTAATGGCGCTGGAAAAAGTACATGTATGAATATAGTTTTAGGATTATTAAGACCTGATTTTGGAGATATATTTATAAATAACACAAAACTAACCAATCTAGCTATTCACGAAAGATCAAAGTTAGGGATTGCTTACTTGCCTCAACAAACTTCAATTTTTCGAGGACTTACCGTTTATGAAAATTTACTAGCTATTGCACAAATCGTAAAAAAACACACATCGGAGCAAGAAGAAATTGTTGAAAAATTAATGGCTGAATTTTCAATAACACATTTAAGAGATGTTAAAGCGACAGCTTTGTCAGGTGGTGAAAGGCGTAGAACAGAAATAGCAAGATGTTTAGTAAATAATCCCAGTGTACTGCTGCTCGACGAACCCTTTGCCGGAGTAGATTTGCTTTCAATACAAGATATCAAAGCATTGCTATTAAAATTACAGGTTAGAGGTTGTGCAGTATTAGTTTCAGATCATAATGCTTCACAGCTTTTGAGTGTTGTTGATCGTGCATATGTAATTGCAAATGGAACTATTGTGGCTAATGGCACTCCTAGGCAAATTGTAAGCACGTCTGAAGCAAAAAAATTATATTTTGGTGAAGATTTTACCATCTAATATATAATGGAAAAAAAAACTGTTTTAATAAGCAATAAAATAAAAAAATTTACTAAAATAGTAAAAATTCCTGGAGATAAATCCTGTTCAATTAGAGCTTTGCTTTTAGCTTCGCAGTGTATAGGGGAGAGTAAAATTTATAATTTACTCGAATCAGCTGATGTTCTAGATTGTTTAAAAGTTCTTAAAGCATTAAATGTAAAAATAGTTAAGAAAAAAAATCACTATTCTGTTCGAGGCAATGGATTAAATTCTTTTAGGGTTAAAAAAAAAATAACTCGTCTTTATATTGGTAATTCTTTAACAACTGCAAGACTTCTTTCGGGATTACTTTCAACCATCCCTGCTAAGTTTTATATCTATGGAGATACATCTGCAAACCGTCGTGACTTTATGAGAGTTATCGAGCCATTAGAAAAAGTTGGAGCACATTTTTATCCCAGAAAAAAAAATTTACCACTTACAATAGAAGGAACTTCGTGGGCTCTTGCTCAAAGGCATAAAGAAAAAAGAGGTAGTAGCCAAGTAAAAGGATTAATACTTCTTTCAGCTTTATCAACGCCAGGAATAACTACTGTTGAGGAACTTAAAGAAAAAAGCTCGAGAACTCACACAGAAATATTTTTAAAAAAAATTGGTTGCGATATAAAAATAAATAAAACTAAAAAAACTAACCTTATACATTTGAGAGGGCAAAAGAATTTGTACTCTTTTAACTATTCAGTGGGTAATGATCCAAGTTCAGCAGCTTTTCTTATTTGTCTTGCTCTTTTAACTTCAGGTTCAAAATTAACGCTTCCAGGAATTTTGTGTGATGATAAAAGAATAGGTTTTATAAAGATATTAAAAAGAATGAATGGACGTGTTGAAATAAAAAATTTGAAAAAAGATTCAAGTTCTGGAGAGCTTGTGGGAACTGTTGTAGCCTACGGCAGCAAATTAAAACCAGTTACTGTTTCTGAAAATGTAGCAAAATTTATTGATGAATTACCTATTTTGTTTGCTTGCGCCGCAATGCAAGATGGAATTAGTAAGTTCCACCGATGCCAGGAATTAATTCACAAAGAAACGAACAGATTGTTAGAAATGAAAAAAATTTTAAATCAAATTGGCATAAAATGTAAAATTAAAAAAAATAACGTTATGATAATTTATGGCAAAAAAAATATAGAGACTAAAAATAAATCTTTAACTGTCAATATACCGGGTGATCACAGAATTAATCTTGTAGCAGCCATTATTTCGTTAGCCACAGGTATTAAAACAAAAATAAAAAGTTTTGATTCAACTTACACAAGCTTTCCTGGTTTTATTTCTATAATTAAAAATTTAGGAGGTAAAATTGTCATCAAATAAAGTATTATCTTTACGTGTAGCTTGTGATGGCGAGTCTGCTAGCGGTAAAAGTTTTTCTAGTAAAGTTATTGCTAAAAAATATAAGCTTTTTTGTATAAATTCAGGATTGCTTTTTCGTTATGCAAGCCTTTTAATTTTAAAACACAAACCAAAAAAAAAAATTCCATTTCTCAAAAAAAAATTTAAAAACTTAAATTATAAGAAAATAACTAGGCTTGATTTACATAATCAAAAAATTAGTGATCATGTTGCTGTTTTATCCCAAAATAAAAACGTGCGCGCCATAACAAAAGCATTTCAAAAGAAAATTATCAAAAAATATCCCAAAGTTTTATGTGAAGGTCGTGATGCAGCGAGCACAATATTGAAAAAAAAACCTCGTTATGACGTAGCTTTTTATTTTAAATGTAATTTAAATACTGCTAGCCTAAGAAGGTGGCGTGATTTAAAAAAGAAAGTACCTTTAAAAATTGTAAAAGATAGTCTCCAAAGCAGGACTCGCATGGATAAATCAAGGAAAAATAGCCCTTTGAAAAAAATGCGCGATGCTGTACTAATACGGACCGACGTTTTAAGCAAAAAAGTCGTGATAGCTAAAATGTCAAAATATATTGAAAGAAAATTATTATTAAAATATGGAAGAAATAGTAAAACAAGATAAAAGTGGTTCCCGTAAGGAGTTTGAAACACTACTGTCAGAAGATCTTGGAAATAGAAAATTCAAAGAAGGTGAAATAGCAACTGCAATCGTAGAAGAAATTGGAAAAAAATTTGTTTTTGTAGATTTGGGATTAAAAAGTTCTGGTGCTATACCAATAGAAGAATTTAGACTTACAGAAGAAATAAATAAAATTCAGATTGGATCAAAAGTAGATGTTCTCTTAGAAAAAATTGAGAACAGAGATGGAGAGATTGTTGTTAGTAGAGAAAAGGCTAGACGAGCAAAATCCTGGAAAAAAATGGAAAAAGCTTTTGAAAAAAAAGAAGATGTTAAAGGTTCTATAATCTCAAGATGTAAAGGAGGCTTTATTGTAAACGTTGATTCATGTCTTTGCTTCCTGCCTGGTTCTCAAGTCGATCTGAGGCCATTAAAAAACTTTGATCATTTAATGAATACCCCACAAACCTTTGAATGCGTAAAACTTGATAAGAAGAGAGGTAACATTGTTTTATCTAGACGAGCCATCATGGAAAGAATTAGAGACAAAGATAGAGATAAAATTATTGCAAAAATAAAAGAAGGTGATGTTATTCAGGGTATTGTAAAAAATCTTACTGATTGGGGTGTATTCGTCGATCTGAATGGTGTGGATGCACTTTTACATATCACAGATATTTCTTGGAGCAGAATTAATAAACCATCAGAATTATTATCAATTGGACAAACAATAAAAGTTAAAGTCACTAAAATTGAAACAGAAAAAAAGAAAATTAGCGTAAGTATAAAACATCTTACAGAGGACCCTTATTCAAAAATAATAAATAAATATGAAATCGGCAAAAAATACGATGCAGTTGTAAGCAAAGTAATGGACTATGGCGTTTTTTGTAAACTAGAAGAAGGGTTAGAAGGGTTAATTCATCAATCAGAATTATCTTGGACAAAAAAAAATATACATCCAGGAAAAATATTATCAACATCTGAAAAAGTAAAAGTTGAGCTTTTAGAAAAAGATATTGAAAAAAGAAGGCTTTCTCTAAGTTACAAAAATACGCAAATTAACCCATGGATAAAATTTGCTCAGGATCATAAAGTTGGAGATCAGTTTGAAGGTTCAGTAAAAAATATCACTGACTATGGGTTATTTGTATCAATAAAAGATACGGAGTTAGATGGAATGATTCACTATAAAGATCTAAGCTGGCAAGAAAAGGATACGGAGTTAGAAAAATATAAAAAAAATCAATTAATTAAATTCAAAATATTAGAAATAAACCAGGAAAGTGAAAAGATAAGGCTGGGAATAAAACAACTTACTGACGATCCATTTGAATTCTTCATGAACAAAAACGTAAATGATGTAATTACCGTGATTGTTGCTAGCACTTCAAAAAATGGAATTTATGTTAGTACAGGAAGTAAAAACTTTCCTGTATTAATTAAAAAAAATCATTTAGCAAAAGAATCTGAAAATGCACGTCCTTCTAGATTTTCAGGGGGGGAGAAAGTAGATGTAATGATTGTTGAATTGGACAAAAATAAAAAGAAAGTAGTGCTATCGATTAAAGCTCTGGAAGAACAACAAACTAAAGAAGCTGTAAAAAAATATGGCTCTAAAGACTCTGGTGGGGTATTAGGAGAAATACTTGGACCTCTAATGAAAAAGAAAGATAAAAAATAACTTTATTATAAATTTATGGTTAGATCGGAATTGTTGCAAAAAATGTGCAACCTCCATCCAAACATCCTTCGTAGAGATATGGAGAAAATTTTAGATATTGTTTTTCATGAATTGGTGGAGGCTCTTTGTAGAGGAGAAAATATAGAAATTAGAGGTTTTGGAATTTTTAAAACAACTCTAAGAAAAGCCAGAGCCGGTAGAAACCCAAAAAATTCGGCCGTAGTTCAAATACCTGAAAAAAAGGCTATTAAATGGAAAATGGGCAAAACTCTTTTTAATCAACTAAACAAAAATTTTACTGAAAACAAAATATCTGATACTAATTAAAATATAATTAGAAATCAGTGAACAAAATTATTCTTGCTTTAGATACCACAAACCTAGAAGAAGCAATTAATATTACAAAAATAGTAAAAGGCAAAATTTTTACCATTAAACTTGGCTTAGAATTTTTTAATGCTCATGGAAAAACGGGAGTAAAAAAATTTAATGAAATAGGCATAACAAACTTAATGTTGGATCTAAAATTAAAAGATATTCCTGAAACAGTTTATAAAGCAATTAAAGCTCTAGATGGTATAGATTTTGGATTTATAACTGTGCATGGGCAAGGTGGAAAAGAAATGATAGAAAGTGCTAAAAAAGCAACAAGCGAAATAAAATCTAAACCAAAAATAATGATGGTTACTATTCTAACAGCTTTGAATGATAGTGATTTAAAAAATATGGGTAACAACAATTCGGTAACCCAACAAGTCGAAAGCTTAGCGAAAATTGCCAGTGAAACGAAGGTGGGCGTTATATGTTCAGGTCATGAAGCTAAAATTGTTAGAAAAATATTAGGTAATGAACTACTAATTTTTACTCCAGGAATCCGTATGAAAGCTGACTCAAAAGATGATCAAAAGAGAATTTGTGATCCAAAAGAAAGTATAAATAATGGAGCAAATAAAATAATTATGGGAAGAAGTTTGATTAAAGGAAATATTGAAGAAAACATAAATAAAGTGTCTAATTCTATCAAAGAATAATTTAATGACCAAAATAAAAAAAGGTATACCTTTAATTGACCAACACGATAAAAATGGTTTTTGGGGGAAATTTGGTGGAAACTTTATACCAGAAACTTTAAAAAAACCTGTAGATGATCTTGCTAGCTTATTTAATCAGTTAAGAAAAAATAAAAAATTTATTAAGGAAAGAGATTATTATTTCAAAAATTGGGTGGGTTCACCAACTCCCTTTATAAAACTTGAAAACTTAACAAGATATTTGGGTGGAGCTCAAATATGGACAAAAGTTGTGTCCGAAGCTAACGGAGGCGCTCATAAAATATATAATGCTACTGTTCATAGCCTTATCGCGAAGCAAGCAGGTAAAAAATATATAGTTGGAGATACGGGTGCTGGTTACGCTGGAAAAATGTTAAGCATGGCAGCAAAAAAATTCGGTTTAAAATGTAAAATATTTATGGGTGTAAAAGATATTAAAAGACAAAAACCTAATTGTGACGCAATGAGAAAAAATGGTGCAGAAATTGTTCCAGTTTATACTGGCAGTCAAACTCTTGTGGATGCAGTTAGCGAATGCATGAGATATTGGGTATCAAATTGTGATACTACCCATATGTGTGTGGGTTCAACCGTAGGCCCTAACATTTTTGTAAAAATTTGTGGATGGAGTACATCCCAAATTTCTAGAGAACTTTCTATACAATTAAAACAAGAGTTTGGAAAAATTCCAAAAAAATTAAAATTAATAAATTGCG
>Ga0066836_10001797_pt1 | contig 11336 bp, 9 predicted proteins | sample ETNtaG_18_FD_71568 | JGI IMG/M metagenome (GOLD analysis project Ga0066836, IMG submission 71568) | Marine microbial and viral communities from oxygen minimum zone, Eastern Pacific Ocean - ETNP201302SV91 | ecosystem: Environmental > Aquatic > Marine > Oceanic | place: Pacific Ocean: Eastern...
TCTTTAAATAATTTTTTAAAATTTTTATTTATCATTTTTCTTCTGTTTGAAAATAGAACTCTAGTTACTTTTTCAAGATTTTGAGGATTTTTTAAATTTATCAAGTTAATTTTTTTTGGTTTAAATGATAGTAGAGTTGAACTAACCTTGGGTTTAGGAAAAAAGCAGTTTCTTGATACTAAAAAATGTTTTTTTATTTCCAATCTCCAATTTGCCAAAACTGTTAATCGACTAAATTCTTTAGTGTGTGTTTTAGCAATAATTCTGTCAGCTACTTCTTTTTGAAACATTAATATCAAAACGTCATACCAAGGAGGCCATTTTTTTAACATTACAAGAGAAGCGAGTATTTTAGTAGAAATATTGTATGGAAGATTACCAAATACAACAACATCATTTTCTGGATTGTTCTCTTTAACTACATCTAAAAAATCTCTATTAATTATTTTTATATTTTTTAATTCTTTGAATTTTTTTTTTAAATGAGAATATAATTTCTTATCTTTTTCAATAGCAAAAATTTTTTTAGGTTCCATAGAAATAATACCATCTGTTAAACTTCCATATCCAGGACCTATTTCTAAAACTATTTTATTTTTATTAATATTTCCAATCTTAACTATTTTGTTAATAATATTTTGATCTGTTAAAAAATTTTGCCCCAAACTTTTTTTTGCAATGTCTATATTAAGCATTAATCAATTTATGTAATTAAAAAATTTAATAGATTCAATCAAACTTTTTGGATTTGAAATTTTTTTACCTAAAATATTTACAGCAACCCCATGATCTGGGGATATTCTAATATATGGCAAACCTAATGTAATATTTATTGCATCAAAATTATATAAAGTTTTAAATGGAGCGAGAACTTGGTCATGATACATTCCAACTATTACATCAAATTTATATTTTTTAAAAACTACAAAGCTAGAATCAGCGGAAACAGGTCCTTTAGCTTTTATACCTGATTTAACTAAATTTTTTATGGCTTTTTCTATAATATTTTTTTCTTCAGATTTTTTTAATCCAGAAAAGTTATGTGGATTTAATCCCAAAATAGCAATGTTGGGTTTTTTTCCTAAAAATTTTTTATAAAAGTTGTTAATAGTTTTTACTTTTTTAACAATTTTATTTTTATTAATTTTTTTACTTACCATATTCAAAGGTATGTGAGTGGTAATAGGGGATACCGATAATTTTTTATTATAAATTAACATTACTTCATTATTTTTTTTATTAGATTTATTTGAAAGAAATTCTGTAATGCCTTGATACTTATTTTTAAATAGGTGTTCTTTTGAAATAGGGCAGTTTATAAAACCAACAATTTTTTTTTCTTTTATGAATTTTAGCGCTATATCAAAACATTTAAATATATATTTATTTGACTCAATTGATATTTTCCCAAAGGGTTTTTTTTGATTATATTCAATATCATAAATTGGCAATTCTCTTCCTTTTAAATCACTTGTCTTAAAATTTTTATTAATTTTTTTTATTTTTATTTTATATTTTAATTTTTTCATTTGTAAATTTAAAAGTTTAAAACTTCCAATAATAAAATAAGGTTTATGAATATATTCTTTTTTTAATTTCCAAGATTTGAATATAATTTCAGAGGAAATGCTATTTGGTTCGCCAGCAATTATTGCTACAGGTGTGCTCATTGGTAAAATTTTACTGAAATAGATCTTCTTACTTTATCATAGTGAGATTTTGAGTGCATTTGGAGTATTTTTGTTTTTTCATTAGCTACTAATCTATTTTTCATATCTTCTAGAGTTAAATTACTGTCAATTTCCCTTCTATCTCTAACTTTAAAAAATAAAACTCCATCGGGCAGCTGAATTGGATTTGAAAGATTACCAACTGGAGTACTAATCAATACTGATTTCACTTGATCAGAAACTATATTTTCATTTATCCATCCCAAATCGCCACCTTTTATACTAGATTCAGAAATACTTATATCCTTAGCGACATTTTCAAATCCTTCAATTTCTATTCTATTTTTTATTTCTTTTATTTTAGATTCTAATTCATCTCCTTGAATACTATTAATAATAATTTCGGAAATTAAATACTCTTCCACTTTTTTTGAATTTTGCATTAGTTTTAATTGTTCTTCTATCTGCTCTTGATTGATTGTTAGTCTACTTTTATACATTTCATAAATTAGACCATTCCAGGCAAGTTCAACTTGTACCTGTCTTTCAATTATAGAAAAATCTAATTCATTTGATGCACAAATATTTTTTAAAGTATCTAAGTCTACAAATATATCAGTAGCTAATTTGTTTAATTCATTATTAAAATCTTCGTTATTAAATCTAAAAAAATTATTTCTAGCAAGCTCTATTTCTTTAATATTTCTTTTTGTTGTTGATCGAACTGCTATCTCATGCAATCGGTCTCTTTTGTCGTCAGAATAACTTTCGTTATTTAAAATTAATATTATTTTAATTTCGTTAACAATATCAGATTTTGTTATAGGTATATTTCCAACAGTCATAAACAACGCATCATTTATTTCTGAATTTCCTTTTACAAAAAAAGTAAATGATAAAAGAACTAAAAGGATTATTTTTTTTATTTTTATCACTATCTTGCAGTTGGTACGTTCATTTTAGCAAATGGAACAAATCTAATAGTGAACATTAAAGTATCTTTTGGCTCTAGGTCATCAGCATCTTGATAAAATTCTCTTCTATAACCTATGCCAGCGGTTAGACAATCAATTCCATATTGATAACTGATGTCGTATAATTCTGTGCTTTCAGTCTTAAAATTCTTTTTCGTGCTAAAACTTAATTTATTATAATCATCAAAATTTAAAGTTATACCTGAGCTTGCATAGTGTTCTTCACCAATATGATTTTGTTGTTCTAAATAATTTAAATTAAATTGAACTGTGCCAAAATTTAATTCTGTCGAAACATTATTATAATTAAAGTCATTTATGTTATGATCAAGTGAGAATTTGTAATCAATTTTTCCAATTTCAGAAAAATTATAATTAATTTCACCAACTAAATCCGAAGAACCTTGGTCCAAAGAACTTCTTGAAGGCATATCTTTGTTTTCTTCATGATTAAATACTTGACCTACTGATAGTGAAAATTTTTCTCTTTCGGTATTGTCATCTTTTTTTTCATTAACCTTAAAGTCAATACCTAAAACTGCGCTTAAACCACTATCCACTTCTGAAGTTTTGTTTAGTGAATATAAATTCGTATAATTTAACAAGACATCCTTTTTGCTCAAATTTCTCATATGCCCTGGCGCATATCTTAGCATAAAGTTAGGTGAAAAAAGATTTGAATAATTAATGCCTTTTTTCTTCATTGGCAATGAAGCTCTATATCCTAAAGCTCCATTCAATTCATTTATTGTACGATCATCTTTATAATCACCTGTTTTTTTTGTTTCATAGTTTGTGTTTCTTAATATTCCTTCTAATGTATTAACAAAACCATTTTTTGTAATTAGATTAGAGGGACTCCAAATAATATCATTAGTTAAAAATGTTTTGTGTTTATTTGTTTCGTAATTACTATAAATAGCATTCGATTGAAGATCTACAGTGCCGAATTTTTCACTAAAAAATGTTTTTCCATAAATTATATTAGGCAAAATATATTCATATCTATCAGAATTTTTTCCCCCTCTTAAATTTTCAAAGACACTTGCGTTAATATCTATGTACATATTGGATTTATTAAAGCTATATTTTAATTCATTTTCCAAGGTAGTTTGTTCACTATCAACCAAGGCAGTATTGATATCATGGACTCTAAAATAAGTATCATTAGATGTTCTCTGAACTTTTAAAAATAAATTACTATTGTAAGATTCATCTTGACTAAAATTTAAATCAAGATTGGCACAAATATGATTTCTAGATCCAGGAGTTTTCGTTGTCGAAGTATTTTTATAACCTTCGGTAAAACTAGTATCCAAAGTTAAAAATCCATTTTTAAATGCTTGTCTATATTCATTTAATATCAATATACTTTCTTGAGTGTAAATTTTTGGAGTAAAAGTAAGATCTTTACTGTCAGAAATTGCCCAGTAATATGGAGTAGCAGATCCAGTTCCATTCGTATTTGTGTTTGTAAAGAAAGGAGCTAAAAAACCAGATTGTCTTTTTACAGTTGGGTCGGGGTGAAAAAATTTTGGAAAATAAAATATTGGTATATCGTAAACTTTTAAGGTCGCACTATCATAATATATAGTTTTTTTTATTCTATCGTGTCTTATTTTTTTTGCTTTTAAAGACCATGGAGGGCATCTGCCTTCTCTTATTTTACACACTGTAAAAACACCTTTTGATAAACTAGTTTCATCTTTTGTTATCAAGATGTTATTTGCAACAAGACGTGGGTCATTTTTATCTGTTAGACCAAAATTTTCCTGATCTAAAATTACACTAGCGTTTGATCCAACCATCTCTTTTTTTTTAGTATCTATATGAAGTTCTTTAAAAAAATACTTATTTTTGTTTATATCAATGATTTTTATTTTACCTACTGAAGAAAACAAGTTGCTATTTATTAGATATTCAAACATGCTGGTTTCAATAATATTTCCATCACTATCACTTATAAACGAATCTTGATTTGAATTTAATTTTTTTTCTTTAGAATCGTACACAATATTTTTTGTTAAAAGCCTATAACCTTCCTTTAATATTAATTCAGTATTTTCGTAAGTATTAATTAATTCGTTTTTTTTGTCATATGTAGCTTTATTTGCTTTTAAAATATTTCCTTCAATATCAGAAATTTTTACATTTCCTTCAGCTAGCAAAAATTTTTTTGTTTTTTTGTAAGTAATTTTATCCGCATATACAATTTTGCCCTCAGAATCTATTGCTTCAACTGATCCTTTTCCTATGAGAATTTTATTTTCTTTATCAACTATAATTTCATTTGCAGTAATATTAAATTCGTCAGCCTTAATAAAAGTAGTATTAAAGGCTAAAAAGGTTAACAAAAAGAAAAGTGTTAATATTTTTCTATTTTTGATTTGCATATATAATTCCTACCGCGCTAAAGATAAATATAATTATTATTGGCATCCAAACAGCTATTTCTACTGTTAATTTTTCTGTTGTGCCTAATGCTGCTGAAAAATCATTAAAGAAATAAATTAAAACACAAGAAATTATTGCAAAAAATACATAAGCAAAGTTGTTCTCTTTAAAATTTGTTCCTAAAGTAAATACACCACTTAAAAGAACCATAGAAAAAAGAAAAAAGGGAAAAGCCAAAGATCTCTGAAATTTTGTTTCTATTTCACTTGTAGAATAGCCTCTTTCTTCTAAGAGCTTTATTTCATTACCAATATTCCAAAAAGAAATAGTCTCTAGATTTGAATAAAGACTCTTGATTTTTTCAAAATCATAAATGCTAACATATTTTATGGTATCAATATTTTCTGAAAGAATTTTACCACTATCATCTATTATTTTTACATTTCTTAAATTCCACTTTAAGGAAGATATATCTGCAGATCCAGCCTCAATTCTTTTTGTAAAATTATTATTTTGGTCGAATTCATAAATAGTTACATTCATTAAATTTTTATTCTGCAAATGAGAAGATCTTATAATATTATTTTTATTTTCACTTTTTTCTTTGATCCATATTCCATTTTTCGTAATTGCGGCAAGATAATCTTGATCTCTATCGTAACCACCTTTGATATTTTCATATTTTGTAACCAAAATTGAAGTTATTGGATTGAGAGAAGTTACAAAAACTATTCCTATTGCAACTGATATTATGCTTGGAATTAAAATTACAGAAAAATTTGACATCCCAGAAACTTTCATAGCTGTAATTTCATCACTTTTTCTTATTTTTAAAAAAAACCAAATTCCAGATATTAAAACTACGAAAGGCAGCATATTATAAAGCAAACTTGGAACTATAAGCGCAGACAATAACATGGGAAGATAAATTTTAACTTCTAAATCTTTAAAGTAATTTATCTCTTCAAATAAATTCATAATGTAGCCTAAACAGAAAAAAATTAAAATAGCATTAATAACAATTTTTAAAAATTCTTTGGCAAGATATTTATTTATTGTAAAAGATCTAATCATAATATTTAAAATAAATTTTCATATTTAAATTTTCTTATTAAAAAAATATAAAATATCGGAATCACCAATAAAGGGAAAAAATAATAAATAGCCGTGTGAGTCCATGAAGAACCAGAATATCTAACTATAAGTTCTGATAAAACAAGAATTACAAAACCAAGAGAAAAATAAATATATTTATTATATGCATAAATTTTTTGATCTTTACGTGTTGACAAGAGGAAACAACATACCAGTGCAATAACTGGAATATAAATAGGCATACCAAATCTTTTATTAAATTCAATTTTAGTATCCATTAAAGATTTTTTATTTTGTTCACAGTTATGCATATTTACATTTTTTTTTATTATGCAATTTAAAATTTTTAATGTAGAAGTTTCTTGTATTTTTGGCTCCGATATACTTTTTGTAGAAATATCAGAAAGATCTAATATAGTTTTTTTAAATTTAACAATATTTATATTTCCATCTTGACTTAAGCGTTGGATATTACCGTTATATAGAATTAGGAATTTTTCATCGTCACTTATATATCCAGACTTAGCAAAAATTGAGGAAGATTCATCGTTTCCTATCATAGATAAAATTTTTCCTTCATCTCTTATTAAAATATTATGATATACTTTATTTAAATCTTTTTTTTCAACAAATATTGTGAGACCCTGTACTGTATCATTGAATTGCTTTTCCCTCATCAATGAAGGCACAAATTGCAATTGAGAATTTTTAATTATATCTCTAGACAAATTTAAAAATGAAGGATTTACAATATTTGTAAAGAAAAGTTGTACTAACATTATCAGTAAAGATATGCGAAATATAAGATTTACAATATAAATTTTATTTAAGCCCGCTGTCCAAATTGCTATTGTTTCATTATCCTTTTCTAATTTTGAAATGGTTAAAACCATGGCTAACATAAAACAAAAAGGAATTAACTTTGTAATGACCTTGGATAACGTTAAGATTGAGTAAGTAAAGTAAGTTGCGAATGCATGACCATCTTCAGTAACAAGATCAAGGAAATTTACTGATTGAATCGTCCAGACTAGTATTGTTAAAGCGAATGTGGTGATTAAAAAGTATCTTAAAAATTCAGAAAAAATATATTTGTAAATTGTATTTTTCATTGTAAAAGTTGTATATATAGTTAATAAATCAACTTTGGATAGAATTCAATTTATACGTTAAAGAAAGGAAAAATGTTAAGTTTTACAAGCAGTTTAAGTCCTAACAGCAAGGCATTTGCTATATTTGTTTCTGAAAAATATGGTTACAAGAACAATAAGAACGCTATACCAAATAATACGGTTAAAAAAATTAACTCATTTATCAGCATACAAAAGGAAAAAAAAAAGAAAGAAGATATAAGTTCTTTTGATATTTCAGATAGCTTAAAGTGTTTTGTCATTAAAGTAAAAAACAAATATGAAAGTTATCTTCCGCAGGAAATAGGAGGGTGTTTTTTTTCATATGTAAATAAATTTAAAGATATTGGTAAAATAGACTTATTTCCTGACAGTTTAGATTTTGATAAACAAAAATTAACAAGTTTTTTTTCACAATTTATTTTTGGTTTTAATTTAAAAAGTTATACATTTCATAAATATAAAACTTTAAATAAAGAAGAGATTAATAAAAAAATTAATTTCACAATAATTACTTCAAACAAGGATTTAATAGAAAAAAAATATAAATACTATCATTCTATAAAAGAAGGTATATTTTTAAGCAGAGATTTGGTTTCAGAACCACCAAATGTTTTAAATCCAAAAGCATATGCGCAAGAAATAAAAAAACTTTCTAAATTTGGACTTAAAATTAAAACTTATGATGAGAAAGAATTAAAAAAATTGGGACTAAATGCTTTGCTCGGTGTAGGCAAAGGAAGTAGTAACGAAACATATTTAGTAACAATTGAATGGAATGGTAAAAAAAATTCTTTAAAAAATCCACTTACCTTTGTTGGAAAAGGTGTGTGTTTTGATACAGGTGGTATTTCACTAAAACCAGCAAAATTTATGGAAGAGATGAAATATGATATGGCAGGTTCTGCTGTCGTCGTAGGTTTATTAAAATCTCTAGCGTTAAGAAAAGCAAAAGTAAATGCTGTTGGCGTAGTAGGTTTAGTTGAAAATATGCCTGGGGGCAACGCACAAAGACCTGGTGATATTGTAAAATCTTATTCTGGTAAGACGATTGAAGTGCTTAATACCGATGCAGAGGGACGACTTGTATTAGCAGATGCACTGAGCTTTACAGAAAAAAAATATAGACCAAAATTTATTATTGATCTAGCAACATTGACAGGGGCAATAATTATTAGCCTAGGAGAAGAGTATGCGGGTTTATTTTCAAATAACGATGAACTTTCAAAAAATATTTTTAAAGCTAGTGAAAATGTAAATGAAAAAGTATGGAGATTACCTCTACATAAAAATTATGATAAACTAATGGACTCAAATATTGCTGATGTTCAAAATATTAACTACGCTGGAGGAGCAGGATCAATTACTGCTGCACAATTTTTACAAAGGTTTATAATAAACAAAACTCCATGGGCGCATTTAGATATTGCTGGAATGGCATTTTCTAAAAAAGCTGCAAATTTAAACCCCGGAGGTGCGACAGGGTTTGGAGTTCAATTGTTAAATAATCTAATAAAAGAATTTTACGAATAAAATTATGGTTGAGCAAACTTTATCAATTATTAAACCTGATGCTGTTGAGAGAAATCTAGAAAAAGAAATAAAATCTTTTTTCCAAGAAAATAATTTAAAAATTTTAAAAAGCAAGAAAGTGAAAATCTCTAAGGAAGAAGCTTCTGAATTTTATAAGGTACACCAAACGAAGCCGTTTTATGAAAAACTATGTAACTATCTATCATCTGGGCCAATAGTAGTGATGGTATTAGAAGGCGAAGATGCAATAGCAAAAAATAGAAAGCTAATGGGTGCAACAGATCCTTTAAAATCTGAAGAAGGAACTTTGAGAAAAATGTATGGTATTTCGATTGATAAAAATTCTGTTCATGGATCAGATAGTTTAGAGAATAGTAAAATAGAAATAGATTTTTTCTTTAAATAAAATTACTTAAATACTGATATTATTGATTTGGGATATATCTTGTGTTCTTGAGTAAGAACTTTTTTTTTCAGAGATTCTTCTGTTTCATTTTTATTTATAAACACTTTTTTTTGCAAAATAATTTTACCTGAATCTAGTTTATTGGTAACAAAGTGGACAGTGCATCCAGAGTATTTTTCGCTATTTTTTAGAACTCTTTTATGAGTATTCAAACCTTTATATTTTGGAAGCAAAGAGGGATGTATATTAATAATTTTGTAACCAAAAGTTTTTATAAAATTATTTGATAATACTTTCATAAATCCAGCTAAACACAAAAATTTAATTTTTCTTTTTTTAATTTCAAATAGTGAATTTCTTTCAAAGGTTTTAATGTTTTTTGAAGAGAAAAATTTGCAAGGAATAGCATATTTATTTGCTAATTTGATACCCCTGGCATTTATATTATTTGATATAATTAATTCTATTTTTATTGGAAAATTATAATCTCTAGAACTTTTTATTATAGACTCCAAGTTAGATCCTCTGCCAGAGATTAAAACACAAGTCTTTATTTTATTTACCATTTCAATTTTCCAAAAGTTGTAATTTTCGATTTTCCTTTAGTTATAAAGCCGATTTCATAAGGCATATATTCTTTTGAAAATATTTTTTTTATTTTTTTTACGTTTTTCTTTTCAGCGATTAGACAAAACCCGACCCCACAATTAAAAGTTTTAAGCATTTCTGAGTCTTTTACATTATTTTTTTTCAACCATTTAAAAATCATTTTTGTTTTAATTTTAGATAAATTAATATTTAGGGATAATTTATTTGGAACAATTCTAATTAAATTATCCAATAGACCGCCCCCTGTTATATTTGCACAACCGTTGATTAAATTTCTATTATTAATTTTATTTAATTCTTTTACATAAATTTTTGTTGGTTTAATTAATTCTTTTTTTATTATTTTAGATAAATAAGAATTTTTATTTTTTTTTAAAATGTGTCGTACTAATGAATATCCATTTGAATGAATTCCGGATGATGGAACAGCCAAAATTATATTATTTAATTTAATTTTATTTTTAGTTAGTAGTTTTTTTTTCTCTACAGCACCGACAGCAAATCCAGCTAGATCAAATTTATTTTTTTCATAAGTTCCTGGCATTTCAGCCGTTTCACCACCTACCAAGGCGCAGTCTGCCAATTTACATCCGACAACAATTCCATCTAAAATTTTTTTAATTTTATTTAGTACAAGCTTATTTGTTGCGATATAATCTAAGAAAAAAATTGGTTTAGCTCCTTGGACCAGAAGATCATTTACACACATTGCAACCAAATCAATACCAATTGTGTTATATTTTTTAAATTCATTTGCTATTTCAATTTTAGTTCCAACACCATCAGTAGATGATACAATAAGGGGATTCTTCATTTTTAATTGAGATAAATTGAAAATTGACCCAAAACTACCAATGTTTCTAAAGGATTTTGTTTCTGTATTTTTTTTATAAGTTTTTCTTGATATTTTAGATATGTAATTTACTAATTTATTAGCAGCTGCCATATTAACACCGCTTTTTTTATAAGTATTATAGGAATTCTTCATGAGAAATTATTTTTTGTCAAAATATTTTATAACTATTTTAAAAAAAAATATTTTAATATTTTTAATGATCATTATATTTCTATTTATCCCATTTACAAAAAGTTTTGGAGAAGAAAATGTATTTACTATACACAATGTTAAAGTCAAAGGCGCAATTAATGTAAATTTTTCCAGAGAAAAATATCTTGACAGGGCTTTTTCAAATTCTTTCGAAATGCTTATGAACAAAATTCTACTTACAAGGGATTTAAAAAAAGTAAAAAAAGTAAAATTGAAGCAAATAAAAAATTTAATAAGCAGTTTCCAAATTATAGAGGAGAGCTACCGTGAAGATATATATAGAGCCAATATTAAAATTTTTTATAGCGAAGAAAGAATAAAAAATTTTTTAAGCAAAAGAAATATACCTTTTTCGAGTCCAGAAAATATTTCTGCAGTTTTTTTTCCAGTATTTTATATAAATAATGAAATTCAAAGTTTTAGTGAGAATTTTTTTTACTCACAATGGTTAGAGGTTGAAATAAATAATGAATTAAT
>Ga0066836_10001800_pt1 | contig 11322 bp, 12 predicted proteins | sample ETNtaG_18_FD_71568 | JGI IMG/M metagenome (GOLD analysis project Ga0066836, IMG submission 71568) | Marine microbial and viral communities from oxygen minimum zone, Eastern Pacific Ocean - ETNP201302SV91 | ecosystem: Environmental > Aquatic > Marine > Oceanic | place: Pacific Ocean: Eastern...
TCAGGAATTGGCCGTGAAGCTGGTACCGAAGGTTTAATAGAATTTTTAGAATTAAAAACAGTTGGAGGGTGGAATTAAAATTAATTTACAGAAGATTTATTTTTTATTCCTTCTAAAAGTTTTAAACATTTTTTTAGCTCATCTAGTTTTATAAATTCATCAATTTTGTGTGCTTGCTCTACAGAGCCAGGACCGCATACAGCTGTACTTATACCAACTTCTTGAAATAATCCTGCTTCAGTTCCAAACGAAACAACTTCTTTTGAATTATCTCCAGTAATACTTGAAACGAACTCACATGCTTCAGATTTTTCAACACGGTCAAAACCTATAACTTCACCTATAATTTTTTTTGTTATTTTAGAATTAGGAAAAACTTTTTTCATTTCAGGTAAAAGTTTTTCATTAGCAAATTTATCAAGTTCAGTGTTTAAAAATATTCCATCATCTTTTACAACAGGTCTAGTTTCCCAATTAACATAACATTTATCTGCTATAACATTATGTGCTATGCCACCAAAAATTCCTCCAATTTGAAGAGTAGAAAAAGGTGGATCAAAAATTGAATCTTTAGGAACTCTTTCCTTAAGTTTGTTTCTTAATTCAATTAATTTATTGACATATCTTGCGGCATATTCTACTGCACTTACACCTTTATGAGGTGTTGAACTGTGACCAGCCAAACCTTCAAAAAAAGTTGTATATTCATAACATCCTTTATGTGCATCAATTATTTTCATATTTGTAGGTTCACCAATTATACAAATTCCATTAGTAATTTTTTTTTTCTTTAGTTCTTCAATTAGTAAAGGAGCTCCCAAACAAGCTGTTTCCTCATCAAAAGTAAATGAAAAATGAATGTCCCTATCTAAATTTGAAGAAGAAAAAATAGGAGCATAAGCAAGCGTACATGCGATAAAACCTTTCATATCACAAGATCCTCTACCATAAAGTTTGTCATCTTTTACTACTGCTTTGAATGGATCAGAAGACCATCCTTTTGATACAGGAACAACATCTGTATGGCCAGATAAAATAATTGGCAATTTTCCATTGGGTTTTTTTGCTTTTATAGTAGCAAATAAGTTAACCCTTTTTTTATCTTCATCAAAAATTCTAAATGATGTAGCACCAATTTTTTTTAAAATTTCATCACAATAGTCAATTAATTCATTATTATTTTCACCAGAAATCGTTTTAAAAGATATTAAGTCTTTTAAAATTTTAAGAGAGTTTTCATAAACTATATTGTTATTATTTTCTGTACTCATAAATATAATCGATTATATATTAAAAATATGAAAGAACAAATAACCTATGATATATTTGATAAAGTTGATATTCGTTTAGGAACTGTTGTTTCCGTTAAAAAAAACGAAAAAGCAAGAAAACCTTCTTTAGTCGTTGAGGTAGATTTTGGAAAAGAGATAGGTATAAAACAATCTTCAGCTCAGATAACTCACTATTACAATGAGGAAAATTTGAAAGGCAAACAAGTTATAGCAGTATGTAACTTTCCAGAAAAAAATATCGCTGGTGTTGTTTCACAAGTATTAATCTTGGGATCAGTAGACCAAGAGGGAAAAGTTACTTTAGTTCATCCATCACAAAAAGCTGAAAACGGTTTGCCAATAGCTTAAAAATAAATGCATCCAGAAATATTATCAATGTCGTTATTTATGCTAGTTACTAGTTGTTCACCAGGACCAAACAATATTGTAGCTTCATACTCAGCATTCAATTTTGGAATAATGAAAACAATTCCACATATGTGCGGTGTAATTTTTGGATTTACTACTTTGGTAGCGGTAGTAAATTTTGGTTTAATAAAGATATTTAAAATGTATCCCCTTATTCAAGAAATATTAAAATACGGTGGATCAATTTTTTTAATATATCTTGCTTATAAAATTTCATTTTCTAAAACTAATTCTAGCGATTCAAAAGAAAATCCAGTTAAATTTATAGAGACGTTTTTTTTTCAATTTTTAAATCCAAAAGCAGTTATAGTATCAATAATAATAGTATCGACTTACGTAGATAGTGGAGAATATTTTATTAACCATTCTTTGTGGGTATTATCGGTAGCTTTTATATTCGCATGTTTCAGTATTTTTTTTTGGTCTTTAATAGGTAAATTTTTAAGAAGATTCGCGACAAATGAGAAATTTATAAAACGATTTAATTATGTTATGTCATCTCTTCTAATAGGGTGTATAGCAACATTTTATTTGTAAATTTAATTCATAATTTAGTCTAAATAAAATATATAATATAAATTTATGAAACCAGGCAATAAGAATTCTTACGATACATTAAAATCTATAAATATAAAAAATAGTAGCTATAAGTATTATTCTTTAAAAGAAGCAGAAAAAAATGGTTTAACGAATATTTCGAAATTACCTAAATCTTTAAAAGTTCTTTTGGAAAATTTACTTAGATATGAGGATGGTTTGTCTGTTACAAAAAATCAAATAGATGCAATTAAAAATTGGTTAATAGAAAAAAAATCAAACACAGAAATTGCATACAGGCCTGCAAGAGTTTTATTACAAGATTATACTGGAATACCAGCGGTTGCAGATCTTGCGGCAATGAGAGAAGCAGTCAAAGAAAAAAATAAAGATCCAAATACTATTAACCCTCTTTCTAAGGTTGATTTAGTTATAGACCATTCTGTTCAAGTTGATAAATCTGCAAAACCAGATGCTTTTGAAAGCAATGTTGATATTGAATTTAAAAGAAATGGAGAAAGATATTCTTTTTTAAAATGGGGTCAGCAAGCTTTTAATAATTTTAGGATTGTTCCACCAGGAACAGGTATTTGTCATCAGGTTAATTTAGAGTATTTGTCCAAAGTTGTTTGGTCTGAAAAATATAAAGAAGATATTTATTTATTTCCAGATACCTTAGTAGGAACAGATAGCCATACTACAATGGTTAATGGATTGTCAGTTCTTGGATGGGGAGTCGGTGGAATAGAAGCTGAAGCAGGAATGCTTGGACAACCAATTTCAATGTTAATACCAGAAGTAATTGGTTTTGAATTTACAAAAAAAATGCCTGAGGGTAGTACTGCTACAGATTTAGTTTTAACAGTGGTAAAGATGTTAAGAGATAAAGGGGTTGTTGGAAAATTTGTTGAATTTTATGGAGAAGGCTTAAAAAATTTAACTCTTGCAGATAGAGCAACTATTGCAAATATGGCACCAGAATATGGAGCTACCTGTGGCTTTTTTCCAATTGATGATGAGACTTTAAAATATTTAAAAACATCAGGAAGAGATAGTACTGTAATATCCATTGTTGAAAATTATGCAAAAGAACAAGGTTTGTGGGCAAGTAATAATATTGAATTTACGGACACGATTTCACTTGATATGTCAACAGTCGTACCAACAATTTCTGGTCCAAAGAGACCTCAGGATAAAGTTTTTTTAAATGAAGCTTCATCAGAATTTAAAAAGGTATTTAAAAGCATAACTGGAAAAAATAAAAATAGTGTATCAAAAGTTAATGGAGCTGAATTTGAAATTAAAGATGGCTCTATACTTATTGCGGCAATAACATCTTGTACAAATACTTCTAATCCAAATGTTTTAATTGGAGCAGGTTTGCTTGCAAAAAAAGCTAGTGAATGCGGATTAAAAACTAAACCTTGGGTTAAAACTTCACTGGCCCCAGGATCTAAGGTTGTAACTGATTATTTAGAAAAATCTGGCCTTAATAAATATTTAGATGAATTAGGTTTTAATCTTGTGGGTTACGGATGTACAACATGCATTGGAAATTCCGGTCCACTACCAGAAAATATTGTTGAAGCAATTGAAAAAGAAAACATTTACGCCGTATCTGTTTTATCTGGTAATAGAAATTTTGAAGGCCGTATTTCACCACATATAAAAGCAAATTATCTAGCTTCACCTCCATTAGTTGTTGCGTATGCCTTGGCAGGCCATATGGAATTTGATTTTTACAATAATTCTTTAGGAAAAGATAAAAATGGTAAAGAAATATATTTAAAAGATATTTGGCCTTCAAATAAAGAAATAGAAGAAACTTTAAAAAACTCATTAAATGCAGATATGTTCATAAAAAGATATTCCAATATTTCAGAAGGTCCAATTCAATGGCAAAAAATACAAACTAAGAAAAGTAGTATTTATAATTGGGATGAAGGATCAACTTATGTAAAAAAACCACCATTCTTTGACAATCTTCCAGACAAACCAGAAGGATTTAAAGAGATTATTAATGCAAGACCTTTGTTAATTTTAGGAGACATGGTTACTACTGACCATATTTCTCCAGCAGGATCTATTCAGCAAGAAAGTCCGACAGGCGAATACTTTATGAAACACCAAATTTTACCCAAAGATTATAACTCTTATGGATCAAGAAGAGGAAATCATGAAGTGATGATGAGAGGTACATTTGGAAATATAAGAATTAGGAACGAAATGGCACCAGGAACAGAGGGAGGATTTACAAAACTATATCCAGAGGAAAAAGTAATGTCCATATTTGATGCCGTTGTTGAGTATAAAAAAAGAGAAACAGATTTAGTTGTCATTGGTGGAAAAGAATATGGTACCGGTTCATCTAGAGACTGGGCAGCCAAAGGAACAAAATTACTTGGCGTTAAACTTGTTATAGCAGAAAGTTTTGAACGAATTCATAGATCAAACTTAGTTGGAATGGGTATTCTTCCACTTCAGTTTATAGATAATACTGATAGAAAGAATTTAAATTTAATAGGATCTGAGCTAATAAGTGTTCTAGATATAAAAAAAGGGGTTAATCCAGGAGATAAATTAACTGTAGAAATTAAATATGCTTCAGGTGATAGTAAAAAAATAAAAACACTTTGTAGAATAGATACTAAGAATGAATTAGAATATTATAAAAATGGAGGCATTCTACAATTTGTTCTTAGAAATATGATTTAATATATGGATCAAGAAACAGAAATAGTTACCCAAGACACGAGATTAGAAAAAATTAGAACTTTTTTTCTTAGCAATAAAAAAAGTTTAATATCAATCTTAATAATTATAATTTTAAGCTTATTTGGATATTTTTTTTATGTAGATTATCAAAAAAAACAGAAAATAACATTGGGTAATAAGTATAACAATGTTTTGATAAAATTTGATCAATCCAATAAACCAGAAATGATTGGTGTACTAAAAGAAATAATAATGGAAAAAGATAACACATATTCTCCATTGGCACTTTATTATTTAATAGACAATTCATTAATAAAATCAAGAGATGAGATAAATGAATTATTTGATATCGTTATAGAAAAAACAAAACTTGAAAAAGAAATAAAAAATTTAATTATTTATAAAAAAGGAATTTATAATTCTGAAATTAAAAAAGAGAATGAGCTAATTAAAATTTTAAACCCATTACTAAATTCAGAAAGTGTCTGGAAACCACATGCATTATATTTATTAGCAGAGTATTTTTATTCTAAAGGAGAAAAACAAAAATCGAGAGAGTTTTTTCAAAATATTATAGATATAGAAAATGTAGATAAAAATATATTAATTAAAGCTCAAAAAAGAATACAACGAGATTTCAGTGAATAGAATTTTATATTTAAGTCTATTATTGATACTATTTTCAAATTGTTCTTTTAATTCAAAATCAAATTTTTGGACAAAGGAAAAAAAACTTATAGAAGAAAAAAAAAACGTAACAATTTATAAGTTTTCGAAAGATAAAAAAAATTCAATAAAGGAATTAAATAAAAATGTTAAATTAAAAATAAATTCAAAGTTATCAAATGATACGACTGTTAATAATTTAGATAATAATGATGGAATGATTAATTTTGATGGAAATTTAACTAATTCATCTAAATATAAATTCTCTAAAATTAAAAATTTTAATAAACTAGAACCAGATTTAATATTTCATGAAAATGGACTATTTTTTTTTGACAACAAAGGAACTATTTTAAAATTCGATAATAATTCTAAATTGATCTGGAAAAAAAACATATATACAAGAAAAGAAAAAAAACTTAATCCAATATTATTTTTTGCCAGTGATAAAAAAAATCTTATAGTTACCGATAGTATAGGAAACTATTATTCATTAGATTCTACAAATGGAAAACTTCTATGGAAAAATATGCATTCATCACCATTTAATTCTCAAATTAAAATATATGATGATAGATTTTTCACAGTAGATTTTGAAAGTACTTTAAATTGTTATTCTATAGTAAATGGAAATAAGCTCTGGGAAGTTAAAACTGAAGATACTTTTGCAAAATCAATTAAAAAAATTTCATTAATAATAAAAAATAATTTAGTTATTTTTAATAATGCGATAGGCGATATCACGGCTGTAGATACTAAAACAGGAAGTTTGATCTGGCAAACACCAACCCAAAGCTCAACTATATATGCTGAAGCTTTTAAATTAAAAATTTCTGATATAATTTCAGAGTCAAACTCAATTTATTTTTCAAATAATATGGATGAATTTTATTCTTTGGATTTAGAATCCGGATTAGTAAAATGGAAGCAAAATATTAATTCCACTTTAAGGCCGACTGTAATTAAAAATCTGATATTTACAATTTCTACAAATGGCTTTCTAGTTGTTATGGAAAAAAAAACCGGAAAAATAGTAAGAGTTACAGATGTGTTTATTGATTTAAAAGACAATGAAAGAAAAAAAATTAAACCAATTGGATTTATAATTGGAAAGAAAATAATATATTTAACCAGTAGTAATGGAAAGTTGTTTGTTATTGATATTGAAAATGGAAAAACAAAAAAAATATTAAAAGTTGATAATCATAAAATATCTAGACCTTTATTTTTAAAAAATAGTCTTTATATAGCTAAGGATAATTCAATAATTAAGTTAAATTAATAAATGCTTTTAAGTTTATTAGAAAAGATAGGAAGAAAAAAAACAGTTTTAGATAGAGGTCCTTCCCATCCTAATTTTAAAGATGCAAAACCATGGTTAAATAGATACTACATATTATTTAGATATAGACCAAAGTGGTTTCCTTTTAATATTATTATTCATGAAATGCTTGATGATGATCATGGAGCAGGTGTACATAATCATTTATGTCCTTTTATGACAATTATTTTACGTGGAGGTTATTGGGAAACATTAAAGAGTGGAAGACATTGGAGAAACCCTGGTTACATTGGTTTTAGATCAGCAAATGATTTTCATAGAGTGGATTTAAAACCTGGTACAAAACCATTAACCCTTTTTATTCCTGGTCCATTTGGTCTAAGAAAAGGACCAAGATCAGAATATGGTATAGATTTTAAAACAAAGATTGAATGATCCAAAAGTTTTTCACACTCGAAGTTAAAACAAATGGTCAAAAACTATATGAATTTACTGACAAAACACTTTTTTGGATAAAAGATTCAAAATTAAAAAATGGTATATTAAATATAAGTATTCAGCACACCAGTGCATCATTAATTGTCCAAGAAAATGCTGATCCAGATGTTCAAACAGACTTAATAAATTATTTTAATAAATTGGTTCCGATGGATGAGAAGCTTTATATACATTCTTCAGAAGGAAGAGATGATATGCCAGCACATATTAAATCAGCATTAACTAATAATCAAATATCTTTAAGTTTAAAAGATGGAAAACTTTTATTAGGAACATGGCAAGGCTTGTATTTATTTGAACATAGGCTAGCTAATCACAATAGAAAAGTTATTCATCACTTCCTTGGAGAATAATTAAATAAAAGGATCATACGACCATTGTAAAATTGCTTGACGTTGCCTTTTTCTGCAAGCAAAGTCCCCTTCATCACAATTTTTTTTAATGGCCATTATATGTCTTTTAAAGTTTTTCCATCTTTTTATTTGAATTTGATCTATATGAGGAATACGTCTTCCCATTGAAAATCTGCAATACCATTGAAACCAACCCAAAGGATCTTCTTTAAAAATCCATCCTTTTTTTATCCAATGGTCTCTAGAAAGTCCAGATTCAGTTTTAAAACAGTTTAAATTTACATTAAAATTTTTGCTTAACTTAGCTTTTTTGAACCATGACTTTGGGTATTCATTTATTTTCATACCAAAATAAGATCCACCAAAAACCCCTAATTCCAACATTTTTTTTGGTGTTAATTCAGGTTTAAAAATTTTATAAAAATCTTTTTTAACAATCAAGAGTGTTTTTTCTTTCCCACTCCGTAATTTCTTTTCTTTTGTCAAAGACTTCATCTTTATTAAATTCATCAATTTCCTGTTTTTTTAATTTTAAATAACTATTTATTACATCTTCTCCAAAAGCTTCTTTTAAAACTCTGTTTTCTGCTAGTTTTTCCAAAGCATCTTCCAAATCATCTGGAAGTCTACTTAAATCAGGGTAATTTTTATAATCAGTATACATGTTACATTGCAAGGGTTGTCCGGGGTCTACTTTGTTTTCCATACCATACAAACCTGAAGCTATTATTCCAGCTTGAAGTAAATATGGGTTTACAGATCCATCCATTAATCTAAGTTCAAATCTACCAGGATCAGGAATTCTGATCATATGAGTTCTGTTATTTCCAGTATAAGAAATGCTGCTAGGTGACCAACTAGCTCCAGATTTTGTTGGAGGAGCATTAATTCTTCTATAACTATTTAAGGTAGGATTAAAAAAAGCAGCTAAAGACTGTGCATTTTTCATCAATCCCCCCAAGAAATGATAAGCTATCTTGCTTAAACCAAATCTATCTCCTTTATCTAAAAATTTATTATTATTTGATCCCCATAAAGATACATGTGCATGACATCCATTTCCTGTGAGATTTTCAAAAGGCTTTGGCATAAAAGTTGCTCTTAAACCATGTTTTTCTGCTAAACTTTTTACCATAAATTTAAAAAAAGTATGCCTATCTGCTGTAACTAAACAATTATCGTAATTCCAATTCATTTCAAACTGGCCATTTGCATCTTCATGATCATTTTGGTAAGGGCCCCATCCAAGTGATAACATGCTATCACAAATTTCTTTAATTAAATCATATCTTCTCATCAAAGCAGATTGGTCATAACAAGGCTTTGACTGTATATCTCTAGTATCGGCAATTCCTGAAGCGTCTTGAGAGATCAAAAAATATTCACATTCTACGCCAGATTTCATTGTAAGACTTCTTTTAGAAAGTTTTTTTATTTGTTCTTTGAGCATTACTCTTGGTGAAGCTTTTACCTGTTTTCCATTCATCCATAGATCGGATGCAAGCCAACCAACTTCTTTGTTCCAAGGAATTTGAATTAAGCTATCAGGATCAGGTATAGCAAACATATCTGCATCTGCTGGAGTCATATCTAACCAAGTAGCAAAACCAGCAAAACCAGCGCCGTTTTTTTGCATTTCTCCTATTGCCTGAGTTGGAACTAATTTAGACCTTAATACTCCAAACAAATCTACAAAACTTATTAAAAAATATTTTATTTTTTTTGCTTTAGCTATTTTTTCAAGACTTTTTGACATGAATAATCATAGCATAATTTTATTTAAATATAGATAAAAAGAAATCTTTATAATAAATTAAATTTACTGATATTATTATTATTATAGCTAGTATTACTCCATATTTAGCCTTTGGCCAAGCCAGTCTAGCCATTTTGCTTGGTACTTTATTTTGATTTGTGTCTTGATTATTTTCTTCCATCGAACTTATATTGTGGGCGTATCTTATTAAAATAAAATACGCCCATCAAAATTGTTTACAATTTACCAGTCAGTAACATTGCTCTTGTATGAGTTTGGCCCATGTCTTTTCCTTGCAAGTTTCTCAAGTTTTTCATTTTCTTGCATTGCAGAAACTACATGCCAACCTATCCAAAGTACAAAGGCAATTAGAACCAATATTCCTTCGGATCCAACTCCAGGATAAACTGCTCCTGCAACTTCCTTGGCACTTAAATGATCTATCCAATTTGTTACCATATTATCCTCCTTTTACCTTGTTGCGGACGATACCGCTTTTTCATCACTCTTAGACGCTTCTAACATGTCGTAGTCTAATCCAGCTAACTCAGCTTCTCTTGGAATTCTTAATTTACCCATTCCATGAAGAACTTTAGCTATAGTCCAACCTGGAATAAATCCAAGTACCACGAACATTATTAATGCACCTATGAACATACCTAGTGGATTAATGGCAGCATAATCTGTTCCAACCCACATAGATCCAACGCTGTAACCAGACGATGGATAACCATTTAACACGAATCCACAGATAACAAGACCTGCAAACCCAGCATAACCATGTACCGCTACTGCTCCAACAGCATCATCGATTTTGAACTTACGTTCAACCCAGTAATGCAATTTGTAAGCAATAACAACACCGATCATACCTATGATCATTGATTGTATTGGATGATATAAGTCATTTCCTGCTGATGCACAAATTACTCCAGCTAGTCCACTTGAGTATGTCCAGAATGGATCACCTTTGGCGATCACATATCCAGCTAATAAACCTCCTGATAAAGACATCAAGAAGTTAAAAGTAATACCACTAAGTGTAGTAGGAGTTACATATATATTTGTTGCGGTCCAGTAGGTCACGCCTTCCATACCGTATTCTGGTCCAAGATTGAAAATTGGGATATTACAAGCTGCGTAAAAACCCCAGAAGCCAGTATAAATTAAAAATAATCCAACTGTTACTAGCCACGGATTTCTTGGTCCAATATTTCTTGGTTCACCACTAGAAGAAAATTTACCAATTCTAGGTCCTAAAACTGCTAGAATTCCTAATGCAAATCCTCCTGCTACTGCGTGAATTACACCTGATGCATATGCATCATGGTATCCAAGTATTTTTAACATCCATCCATCAAAATGCCATCCCCACGCAGCATCTATTGTCCAGAATACTGAACCAATAGCAATTGCTAGAATACCAAATGCGAAAGTTGTTATTCTTTCGATTACGGCACCAGAAACAATTGAAGCAGCTGTCCATGAGAACAATAAAAACGCTGCCCAAAACACTCCGCTAATATGATCACCTAAATTTACTGCCATGATATCACTATTTGGTTGATACCATTTAGCACTAAAAGTAGATTCATCTGTGATTAGTGCAGCACTTTCGTTCATAATTGAAGGTGCAAATCCTGGTCCCGTAGGGAACGCCCAGTAAATCCACCAACCAAATAGGAACCAAGTAACTGTTACCAAAGGTATAAGCATTGTGTTCTTCATTAATGTATGTTGATGATGTTTGTATCTTGAAGCTCCAACTTCATACATACAGAATCCCACGTGAATTAAGAACATGAGTACTACTGT
>Ga0066836_10001806_pt1 | contig 11310 bp, 7 predicted proteins | sample ETNtaG_18_FD_71568 | JGI IMG/M metagenome (GOLD analysis project Ga0066836, IMG submission 71568) | Marine microbial and viral communities from oxygen minimum zone, Eastern Pacific Ocean - ETNP201302SV91 | ecosystem: Environmental > Aquatic > Marine > Oceanic | place: Pacific Ocean: Eastern...
TGTCAAGTGCTGAAATGCAGTTCAGTAGGGTCGTTTTACCGGAGCCTGATGGTCCTAGTAAGATGATCCTCTCACCCTCGCTTATATCCAAATCGATTCCATCTAGGGCTCTGACTGTGCCTGAGGCCATGTGATAATGCCTCTCCAGTCCATTCATACTAACCAATGGTCTAGACATCCGAACTACTCCGTAGTTCGTGCGAGCAGGGTGCACTAATCAACTAGTCGGAGACGCCCGAGAAGAAGGCCATCGAGTCTCTGAACAGCTCTTCTCTGCGTCTGATTCTGTTATCTCTAATCTTCAACCAAGTAAAAGCCACAGCGATTAGCAAGATGACTGGGATGATAGCCTCAGCGTGATATCGCTCCATGAATTCAATTATCCCCCTCGCGGTATATGCCCATGTCAGAGAGGCTGCTGTACCTCCAATCATGCAAGCTGCAAGCACCCTCTCAAAGGGCATTCTGGCCACTAGCCCTAGCATGGCTCCGACAAGGACTCCACTAGCCATGAACGGAATCCAGACGAATACGATTAGGCCCCAGTATCCGTACTTGTCGATGCGATCCTGATTCTTGTGAGCCACATACTCGACAGAAGAGAGGATGTCACCCATGAACGGGTTCTGTAGGAGAGCTCCGGCGATCCCTCCGCGCTTGGCCACCATCGCTTCACCGGTGAACTCGTTGACGCCCTGCTCAACCCTACCTGCTACTGCCCTATCTGCGAGAGTTGACTTCTCGTTACGTGCGCTGACCACTAGGGATCGGCCTGCTAGGTGTTGAGCGAGGTCAGACCTGAGGTGCTCCTCTAAGTCGTCTTGGAGGTCCTTGTAGGTGGGCTTGAACAGGAAGTATGCGAAGCGTTGCACTGGATGGTAAATCGCCCTGATAAAGACCGCGTCCTCGTCGGCCATAACCGCTGAGCCGAAGTCGACGAGGTCGTGCTTGCGGAACCAGCGAGCTAGGCTCTCATGCGTAGCGGTGTCTAGGCGGCCGAATGCACTTACATTGGAGAAGAAGGGAGCGTAGTCTTCAGTCAGAGGGACTTGAGAGGAGCCGCTGTAGAAGAACTCGGGGCCCAATGAAGTCAGGTCTGCTGAGGTAGTGGAATCTGTGCAGACCACCTTGAGTTGTAGAGGTCGCATCTCGCCGAATACGGCGAACTCCTCAAGCAGTTCCTTGGTTATCTCAGCTCTGACATCTATTGGTGAGGCTATGGTCTTGCCAGTAGTCTTGTACGGGACGATTACATCGATCGAAATCGGTCTGTCTTGCAGCCTCATCTGGTCGAAGTCGACCTTGCAACGCAGCTCACCCTCGATTGAGGCTATGGTGCGTTCAATCAGTCTCTTGGTCTGCGCCTTGCTAAGTAAATCGTCTGCATCTCTGTGATACAGCCTGTGCATCAGAGGATACTGGACACATAGGAAAAATACCGACATCCCAAGAGAGACGAGGGCCAGCCACCAAGCAGGAGCCCCTTCATCTGATCCGAATAGCATTGCAGTCTCTCTGCCCCCCACCCACTCAGCACCCATCAGGAGCCAGCCCATAGTGCCGAAATCCTGAATCGACAAACAGGTTCTAGGTTCGTCATCCGTGACTACTACCTCGACAGATTCTGCTCTATTGAACAAGCCCCCTGCCTTGACTGTCTTGATCTCAACGGGGAATTGTTTCGAATTGAGGTTAGTCAGAGAATCTGAAATCGAAAGAAATGAGCTCTCATTGTCTATGTCTTCGAATGAATCCTCGGCTTCTGAGTAGAACAATGTGGCAGTCAGAAGATAGTGTCCATCGGAGGCGGAATCATCAATCTCTATCTCTGAGCGAATATCTGCAATTCCGCCATGATAAGAAGAAATCAGTGGATTGGTATCATCCTCAGGAGTCAAGTGAGCAACCAGAACTGTTCCGGCAGCGGGAGCGTTGTTGGACTTGACAACCAAGATATCGTGGTCGCCGTATGCTTGGATCCAAACCTCTCCCTTCTGGTCTTGGCATTCGCCCCCAGGGTCGATTGGGGTCTTGGAGAGAGTCTGGTCCAATGTTATTGAATCGGCAGCAATCATTCCGGAAGACAATACCATCATCCCGCCGAAGAAAACGATTCCTGAGATTACTCCGACTAATAGGGTCCAGTCATCGAAGGTTCCTCTGAAGAACCTCCTCTGCCCTGTTCGGCGCTGGCGAATACGGTCGAGCTCTCTGTCTAGAGGATCTTCTTCCACTTCTTCTCCGGCGGCTTCTGCCACTTCCGCTGCCGTCACGGTACAGCCACGAGAGAGGGGCCTCATAGCCCTGTCCCCAACAGGGGACAGGGGTTACGGGCTTTCGGTATGTTCAGTCACGGCGGGTCGCGAAAGCTGCACCGAGTAGTACGGTAAGTGCCATCACCGCGCCGAAGCCCGGTAGCACATCAGCAGTTGCGAACGATTCTGAAGTGTACTGGTCTGCCCAGGTGTCGTACAGCTCAACCCGGACGTCTGGCCAGAGATTGTCAATGACCAAGGTGTCCATGTCTGAAATCAAGCCATCACCGTCGTAGTCTAGGTACTCGTAGGTGAATTCGTACTCGGTGAGCGTGGGATCGACCGTAGCTGAGCCCTCGGTAAGTCCGTTCGAGGCGGCGATTGAGCAATCCGAGGGAGTGATTTCGTCCTCCTCATCTTCAGGCTCACGGCAATCGAAAAGGAACCTGACCTCGAAGTCCGAGATAGGGGCGTTCAGGGTCTGGTCAATGACCATCATGGTGACTCGGAATGACCCGTCTTCGCCCTCATCATCGCCGTTGTCATCGTCATCGCCGGAGGATTCAAACAATTGCGTAAATTCTTCGAGGCTGAGTAGGTCGTCCCCATCGGTATCGCCGCTGTAGAACCAGTTAGCCGTTCCCTCCTCGTCCTCGCTGGACATAGGTTCCTCCCCGTTCTGCTCCCTGTCATTGTTGAGGAAATCGATGAGTTCCTGCAGGCTCAGATAGCCGTCGTCGTCAGTGTCCATGTAGTCCATCATCTGCTCTGGATCCTCATCGTCACGATCGTCACCAAAGCCGCCCAACATGGCCCCGATGCCGTCGATGAAGCACTGCATCTCGTCGATGTCAATCAGGTCGTTGCCGTCATAGTCGCAATCATCGAACAGGATTGTGACCTCGTCGTAGTCGAGTTCGGGGTTTTCTGGATCGGAATCCCAGGCGTCCTGGAACTCTTGGTAGTCCATGTAGCCGTCACCGTCGGTGTCTACGTCATACATGGCCTCTTCAGGGGTTGGTGGCCCATTGTCATCATCGCCGCCATCATCTTGGTAGTACCACTGCTCATCAGAGCCGTCTGGGCAGTCCTCTTCCCAGTCATTGACCCATGAGAACGGGATTACGGTGCCGTCCATGCAGACGAACTCCGAGGTCTCTTCTCCTTGGCCTGGCTCGTCTGAGCCATCCTCACAATCCTCCCATCCATCGTCATAGGCCCATTCGTGGACAATTTGGCCATTGTCGCATTGCAATCCATATTCGGCGTTAACACGGAATCCGCTACCAGTTGAAGCGTCGTAGAAGTAGAAATCCAACACCCAGTCACCATCATCTAGCAAAAGAGCTCCTCCATCAGCATCCATGATTACGGCCCAAATCGTAGTGCAGATGTCCTCATCTGCATCATACGAGCCCTCGGTCCAATCCGTGCAGTACATGCTAGCCTCATCTTCGTCTGATGCTCCGGATTCTTCCATCCAGTTGTGGATGGGGTCAAGCAAGTGGGTTTCATTCCTCGTCATTTCGATTATCAGAGTACAGACATCGTTATCGGCATCGTATGAGCCACCTTCGTATTCACAATAGTCACCAGTATCATCGCCAGTCATTTCAGACCAACCTTCCTCGGAGATAATCGTTGAGATTGAGTATGGAGCTGTGACAGGGGTATCTCCAATCACATAGTCGTCGTAGTACTCAGTCGACTCACCGCCGCAATCACTCATGTCGAGATTGGTTCCATCCCACTCATCTGCGGCATCATTCTGCACCATGCTGGTGTTCATGAACTGCCAGCAGTCAAGGTATGAGACGAAGTTGGGTTCGCCGACCTCTCCATCTTCGTAAGTTGCCTCGTCAGATTCGTCGTAGCAATCAGGGTATCCATCGTTAACCCAGTCGAAAGGAATCTCTTCGCCATCATCACAGATGTAAACGACTTCGTCGCCGCCACCATCGTCAGACTCGTCAGAGCCGTCGCCACAGTCGTCCCAGCCATCGTCAACATAGTCCCACGGGATCTCATTGCCGTTGTCGCAAAGGAAGAGATCGTTGTCGCCACCATCGTCCTCGGGCATACCCTCGACGTGGAAAACGATTGGTATCGAGGTCCTTGGTAGGGTGTCGTCGACCTCAATCACCACGGCGTCTCCCCACATGACGGTGTAGCTGCACGAGCTACTGGCAGAGCCGTTGTCAGTTGACATGACATAGGACATGAGGTCCTCGTTGTCGTCGATTAAAGTGACGATTGAGATGTCGTGCCCGGTGTCGTTGGTGTACTCGAGGGTCATGGTCTGGACCCCGGTCATACCCTCGTAGACAATCACCGGTTCAGCATCGGCAGGCATGTCGCTGGACATGTCGCTAACATCGCACGACGGGATTTCGAGGAGATCTCCAAATGACGAGATTATCGACTCACCATTAGTGAGGTCGTAGTCTTCCATAATATTAGGGTCTGCATCTCTGGTCTGATACGAACCCATTCCGGCGTTCTCGGCTGCCATCATCCCGCCCACGGTGTAGTGGGCGTTGACGAGTTCACCGACCTGGACCTGGGTGTACTCGGAGGTCATGAAAGGCACCATCGATATGCCCATCTTGAGGTATGCTGAATCGGTATCCAAATCGACCATTACCATCTCTTCGATAATCGTGTCCATTTGCATGCCCATTTCGGCATTAAATTCACTCGACATGACTGTAAATGAGAATCCCGCGCGCGGCATAATTTCGAGCATCTCATCTATCTCCATCTGCTCGGTCATGGCGTTCATGAAGATCTCCATCGAGGCTAGGTAGATACAGTCACCTAACAGCTCGGCGGTAGCGTTCTCCGCATAGTTCTCGGCGTTCTCGTCCATACAACCGAAAATGTCGTCAACGATTTCTTCAATTTCGGGGCTGGAAGTGCATCCGGCCAACGGAGTGGCTATCAATAGTAGGCTCGCAAGCAAGGCATACGCTCGTGTCATTGAAGCGCACCCAAGGTACAGCGTTTATGAATCATGGGGCGGCATCAGTCGGAATCAAATCCCAGGATCCTTGTACATCCATCCACATGAGGGATGCAAGTGCATCCAATCCGGTTTGCATTCCTGCTTCAAAACCGGACCTGCCTCCTGCTAGTGAGTAGACCACATCCACTCTATCAGTGGGGGCATGTTTGGGAGATTGTTCACAGGTGTCGTCCTCTTCCTGGAGATACTCATGCATACCACGGAACCAAGTCGCAGGCCAACCTCGCGAGATGAAGTTGTAGTGATCCGAGTTGCCCTTGGTGTCATCTAGAACGACGACCCATTCAGACGGATACTGCAACTCCTCGTGTAGCACGAATCCGAGTCTTTCCTGCAAAAGAGTTGCTTGCTCTCGCATCTCATCGGTGACATTCAGGCCCCTGTCCTCATAGTAAGACCAGTCGTCAACTGGTGATGTGAACAGATAGAGATGGAAGTAGTCCTCATCACAGCCACTGAGTTGACTTACTAACTGAGTCTCAACTGGCCAGTTGAGTCCATACATGTCGAGATTGATGTATGTGGCAATCTCTACTCCATCTGGCAGTGTGGTGACGAATGTCTCGCTGCCGTATCCTGCTCCCTCCGGAGACCCACTTCCCTGCCACTCCTCGTAGTCCCAAGCTGCAAACTTCCATGTGTGCTTAGGCTTCAGTTCTATGTCCAACTCATCCCAAGCCAACTGTTGCCACTCCTTCATCAACCGGGCCAGTTCCAGCACCGATGCAACGCCCGTGGCATCGTCATATGCTCCCTGAGAAGTGCAACCTGGATACTCTATTCCGATGATTATCTGCTGGCTGTAGCAGATTGCATCGTAATGGCCTCCCACAACAATCCACGAGTCTGGGTTCTCACCCTCTATGGTCGCCACATAATTTCGGCAATCCTCGCATAGCTCTGTTGTGAAGTTCTGGACCTCAACCTCGTAGCCGAGGTCCTCGAACCTGAATTGGATGAAGTCTCCCGCATTGGAGTGAGCGACGGTGTCGATCTTACGATAGCCGAAGTCAGCGAGTGTCTCGATATCATTCACAACATCTGAGGGTATTGGCCAAGTTGGAGGTGGGATTTCCTTCAGTTCTTCTTCCAACAACTGATCCTCCATCGAATCGAGCCAGTTGATGCTCAGGAAAACTACAGCCGCCAAGAACCCGGCGAGAACCACAATACCAGTGATGAGGATAGATGTCACTTTACGCGCGGACACGGCCTGCATATGCTGGGCGCTCTGTTCTTCCACAACCGATGGAAGAGGGCACATCAGGAAAGTGTTCTGCCGCCAGGAGAAAGAGATGGTGCAGGGGACAGGATTCGAACCTGCGAAGCACTACGCACAGCGACCTGAACGCTGCCCCTTTGACCGCTCGGGAACCCCTGCTTGGGGTATCGACGGATTTTCGCCATATTTCAGAATGGCGAAGACTGAGTAGAGGCCTTAGGCTCAAGTCAATAGTGGTGCAGGGAGTAGGATTCGAACCTACGAAGCACTACGCACTGGGACCTAAACCCAGCCCCTTTGACCACTCGGGTACCCCTGCTCTTTACGGCGCGAGGTATTTTCCATCAATAAGGCAACGCCTCAGTTGGTCACCCCCCCATAGGGTCATAACAGGCTGGTCAGGCCCAATGTTCGTCAATATGGCACGTATAGGAGTAGTTGGTCTGGGCAACTGGGGGACTGCCCTCGGATACGCCTGGTGCGAGGATGGTCACAACGTACTTGGTTGGACCATTGAGCAGGAAGTCTACGAGTCTATGATGACCAATAGTGAGAATCGCAAGTATCTGTCTGGATACCAGATTCCGAGGATGCAGGTGACCATGGAACTCTCAGACATCACCTCGGGGTGCGAGATTATCGTGCTCGCGCTACCTAGTGGAGTAATCCTGTCTGTGGTCGATGATTTGATTCCTCATCTCAGGCCCTCACATGTGCTAATCGATCTGGCCAAGGGACTGGCTCCCTCAGAGGAAGGAGGTTCCGGGATGATTTCCGATGCGATAGAAAGGCGGCTGCAGGAGGCTGGCAAGTCCAATCCCGTAGTCGTGATGACCGGGCCAACTATTGCACCCGAGGTCGCTCGGGGTGTGATGACTACTGCACTAGTAGCCTGTCACGACCGCAGTGTAGCGGACAGAATCGCTGATCGTCTGTCTACCAGCAATCTATTGCTCAAAGCCGCTGATGATCCCATTGGGGCAGAACTCTGGGGTGCTTACAAAAACACCGTTGCTCTAGCTTGTGGGCTTGTCGATGGGCTTCATCCAGAAGGCGGTGACAACCTCAAGGCCGCTCTGGTGTTATCGGGCTTCAGTGAGGGAATCATGCTACTCGAAGCGATGGGGGCCGAGACTGGCACGGCATTCGGACCGGCCGGAATTGGCGATCTGTATGTCACTTCGACCAGTCCCCGCAGCAGGAATCGAACTCTAGGAGAGAAATTGGGTTCTGGGCTCTCACTAGAGGAATCTCAAGGCGAGATGCATATGGTTGCAGAAGGGGTTCGTGCGTGCAGGATGTTCAACAACAGAGCTCGTAGGCTTGGGGTCGCAGTCCCGTTCATTGCCGCGCTTGAAGGGCTTTTGGATGGTGACTTATCTGTCGAAGATGCAGTCCACCGGATGGTCGACTCGTATGAGGGCTAATCTCGGCAAGGATTGATTGGCCAGTTGCACTCTCAGGGGTCGAAGCGGATGGCGTTCGAGGACCTCACCGAGTTTGAGTTGCGGCTTCTGAAGTGGATATCTGCTTCTGACTTCGTAGAGGTGCCTTGGTCTACCAAGCGTGCCGCGGACGCTTTCAAGGTCGGTGAGCGAGAGGTCTACGAGGCTCTTGCTTCACTGACTGCCAAAGTCCGTGACAACATCCACATCTACTACGACGAAGGTGCAATCAGAATCACTGCGGACGATTCGCCCTCAGCTTAGTGACCAGGTCTGCTGGAAGTAGTACTCCCCACCAAGATGGCCTCTTTACATCGTTTTCTTCAGTGAAGAATGAACGAGCGTAGATCGAAAGGAAGTCGATCAATAGTACAACAGCAAAGATGATGATTAGATATGCGACTACTTTGTCGTACTGAAGGAATCTGAGATAGAGATTGATGTAATATCCAATTCCCCCAGCCCCTACTATTCCAATAACTGTCCCATGCCTAACATTGTACTCAAACATGAAGATGGCTTGTGAAATCAGATTATTTGCGGATTCGGGTATTACCACGCCAATGGCTGTCTCCAACTTAGACAGGCCCATCGAACCAGCAGCCTCCAAGGGTGTGCTCGACATTCCTTCGATAGATTCATACTGGAGTTTTCCGAGATAACCGACAGTATAGATTGTCATTGCAAGGACTCCAGATAGTGGACCGAATCCAACCAGAATTACAAAGAAAATAGCCCAAATGATACTCGGTAAACTTCTACTTGCAGCAAGGAAGAACCTTGCAATGAAAGATACAGTCTTTGAGTTTAGATTTCGAGCAGCCAATAATCCGATTGGTAGAGAGATTAACATCCCCAATACTGTTGAAACAAAAGCGATTTTTATTGTCTCGACCATGCCTATCCATGCTGTAGAGCAAGTGAAGTCGAAAATTGGGTATGCTGTACATACTGGATAGGCTTGGGGTTCTATTACACTCCAATTTGGAGGCCAAAGAGATTCTTGGAAAAATATGATCAGATTTTCTCCACTGCCAGATAGTCTGCCCCAATCATCAACCAATCCATCCATGACCCAGACTGCAAAGACGATTACGAGAAGGAAGTAAAGCGAAGCCTTACTGAATCCAGTAATCATACTCTGACCTCAACTGCTGTAGTCCCAGAGAGGAATGGGTTTACCCTTCCATCATCAATCACAAGTAGTCTGTCTGCCATTGACTTGGCCCTAGAAACATCATGCTCTACCACAATCAAGGCTGCGCCACTGGATCGCACATAGCCAGTTACCTCAGACAGGACGCTATCTAGTGTCTCCTCGTCTAGCTCACTTAGGAACTCGTCCGCCATAATCAGTTTGGGAGCCTGTGCCAGTGTCCTAGCAGTTGCAACTCTTCTCTGTTGGCCTCCAGAAAGCCTTCTGATAGGTTCCTTTGTCTTGTCCGTTAGGCCCATTCTCTCGATAGAATACAGAGTATGGTCAATTACTTCTGAAGACGGGAGTAAAGAGAGTGAACTAGTATGCCCTGCCCTAGCTCCTAGCATAACATTGTGTCTCACACTAGCATGCCTAACTAAGCCTAGCCTCTGAGGGATGTATCCTACTGATCCACGTGGTGGTTTAGATGGTAAAGTCGAGTTGCAAACTCTGATAGTTCCTGAGATTGGCTTTATCAGTCCTGCAATTGTCCTTAGGAGAGTTGTCTTTCCTACTCCAGAAGAGCCTGTGATGGCTACGATCTCACCAGATTTAATCGATAAATCTGGCACTCGGACGAGAGGATTATTGGAGTCGTATCCAATAACTACTCCCTCTAACCTGACTACATAGTCATCTGGGAGTTGCCCCTCATCTTCACTCATAGGGGCACCATACTTTCCAATCCATCAAGTGATGCCAAACTTGTCATCGTAATAAGAAGAAATACCTGGGATATTTCTGATTAATTCTGAATAACTACCCAAATGCTGCTGTGAGGTCGCCCTTACGATTCCAGGAGTGTTAAGGACATTTGACAGGATTTCAGAACCGCATTTATTTCGGGGAGATTCCTCATCAATCACATGTACGGAAATATCGTAACATCCAGTGAATGATTGTCCCATTGTGGTATAATTTTCAACATAGCTCTCGAAGTTTAGAGACATTAAGGCGTTGAGAATCGCAGTTCTTGTCTGGACATCCAGCAACTCTGGATTGTACATCACTGGGTGACTGGGGGCCTTGCCAAATGTCGGAAGAGCGACATACTGATCCCTTTCTAGGCACCACTCTTCGTTGTCTTCCTCTACATCATTACCACAGTAAGAGTCCACCGTGCTGTCCTTGGCGAAGGCGACATCTCCGGTGCCGTCTGAAAGGCACTTCACTGCTCCCGAGTACCCGTAGTAGGGAGTTCCGGAATCTGGAATTGAAGCATCATCGTTGAAGAAATTGTAGATTGTGTTCCTTAGGGAATCGATATCGTTTGAATCACCCACTACTTCGGCGTAGCCATTACCAATCAGATAGCCCATTGGAAGTAGCATTCCTGCGGACTTGAGCCACCCTGTATGGCATGATGTCTTACCCTCAAGGAGGGCGAACGGATCAGTACTTGGATCGCCATCAAGGTGCGCTGCAGCCATCTCACTGTCTGCTCTCACCCACGCGTGAGCATTGTAGTAGGTTCTCTCGTCGGATTTCTGATCAGCGGCCATAACTGCCAAATCGTATTCCTTCCAACCTACCCAAGCGGCTCCTCCGTCCATGAATGCAATATCTGCATGCCCAAATCGGAGAGCCTCTATGATGGCCCCCTCAGAATCGACATTGTACAGTTCAACATCTACGCCGAGGGTCTCCTCGAGGTAATCAGCTAACAACTGAGGATTCTCATCTATGTTCTCGTAATCAGCCTTGACCTCAAATGCGATTCTTATTTGATCAACAGTAGGAGAAACTGTCTCATTAATCGTAAACTTGTTGCTGTAATATGCGGAGATTCCCGGAATGTTGGAAACTAGTGAAGAATAGCTAGACATGTGATTCTCAGCATTCGTTGCGACTATTCCAGGAGTATTCAGTACACTTTCTAGAATCTCGCTTCCCTCGGTGTCGTCACTCATTTGAATTAGTACTTCGGTAACCTCGGAAACCACTGTGGCGTCCAGCAACTCTGGATTGTACATCACTGGATGACTGGGGGCCTTGCCAAATTCCGGAAGGGCAACATACTGGTCCCTTTCTAGACACCACTCTTCGTTGTCTGCCTCTATCACATTCGCACAGTAGGAGTCCACCGTGCTGTCCTTGGCGAAGGCGACATCTCCAGTGCCATCTGAAAGGCACTTCACTGCTCCCGAGTACCCGTAGTAGGGAGT
>Ga0066836_10001807_pt1 | contig 11310 bp, 9 predicted proteins | sample ETNtaG_18_FD_71568 | JGI IMG/M metagenome (GOLD analysis project Ga0066836, IMG submission 71568) | Marine microbial and viral communities from oxygen minimum zone, Eastern Pacific Ocean - ETNP201302SV91 | ecosystem: Environmental > Aquatic > Marine > Oceanic | place: Pacific Ocean: Eastern...
AAAAAGCTTATACCTTGCAGACCGATTTGGTGATTCTACAATAACGAAGATCTTGAATTACCGCAATAGTGCGGGACTTTTATTTTTTGAAAATTCATTTAAAAAACACACAGGTATCAAGTTAAAACAATTCAACGAAGATTGGCGTCGCCATATGAATACTTTTTTTTATGGTCAGAGAGCACAGAAAGAAAGATTAATAGATGTTGGTCGTGTCCACAAACTACCTATGAAAAAAGTTGTAACCTTCGATTATTTCCCTGACAGTATGCGTATTGCAATGATTGGGAGGTTATCCAAAGGGCAGGGAGACTTATCACTGGTTATTGCAACGAGAGATACTGCAAAAGAAAAAAAAATATGGAAAGAGAGAGTTAAGAAAGCAAAGAAAAAAAATGAAAAACCTAAAAGGGTAAAACATAAATGGAAACTCAAAGAGTTAGATTATGGTGTTTTTGGTGAATTAATTATGAATCTTGATGTTTCCCCGGATAATAAATCTATTGTCTATCCTAAGTATCGCTATGGTAAAAACCAGTCACTTATTTATGATGTGTGGAAAATTGATATAGAAACAAAGAAAAAATCACTCCTTACCTACTCTATGAGGGCAAATTATCCAAAGTTTTCTCCTGATGGGGAATCGATTTTATTTGTTGCGCATAAAAATTCAATCTCCCAATTGTATATTATGGATACCAATGGGAAAAATGTAAAACAAATCACAAAAAATGGAATGAACACGCAGGTTATAACACCTTTCTGGAGTCCGAACGGGAAAGAAGTAGTTTTTTCGAAATCTGGTCCTGATGGATTAATGGATATCTATATTGTGGAAATTAAAACAGGTGAGTCAAAAAAAATCACCAATTCTAATGAAGGCGACTATTTACCAATTTGGCATCCTAACGGCGAAAAAATTTCATATACAGGTTTATATGAATATACCCCGAACCTATTCACATATGATTTGAAAACTGGAGCTACAATCCAGAACACAGATGTTGGAGATGTGGTGATAGGGACACAGTGGAATAATACAACATCGACAATTACTGCAATGACATTAAATACTGTAGATTCTGCTAGGGTAGTATCTGTTGACCCTAAAAGGGTTGCAAATAAAACTACAATAAATATTAATAATGGGTTTTCATCTTGGCGTGAAAAGAGACCGGACTATCCAATAAAAAATATTGACCCTGATCTAACAGTTAATATAATCGATGAAACAAATTATAAGTTTTACAAAAACATGAAACATCTCGGCAGTATTGTGTTGCCTGACGTTGAATCTTTTTTGTATAATGGTGCTTTTACAGATGCCTTAGGCCGGCATACCTTTGCTATGTTTTATGGTGCAACTTGGGGTGCTGAGAGCACTTTACATAGTACATATATAGGATATCAAAATTCTTCGGGCTTCCCCTTTAGAGGTTTCTGGGGAATAGACATTTATAAGGATAGTAATTTTCAATTACAGTTTTTAAACCAAGAACAGTCTTTTATCGAAAGTTTTAATGGGTTTACTATATGGGGTAGATCTCCATATAATTTTGGCAAATCTCTTTCTGCAAACCATGCTTTAACATATTCTTTACAACTGGTTAATAGAAAAATTTATATGCAAGATAGCCTCCCCTCAGAAACATCCATATTCTCAAATCTTGAATCAGCACGCACAGGAGAAGATGAAGGGAGCATTAATCTGAAATATACTTTTGTTAATAAAAGGAAGCACAGAGTAAACATGCTATCTCCGAGACAGGGGCATGGACTAACGGCAGTTTTTAAACATGCTACGAAAAAACTATGGGGCAATTTTGATTACACTAAAATAGAGCTTGATAGTTATGCAAATAATAAACTTGGTCCATTTACACTTTATGGACGTTTGAGATACGAAACAATCAATGGAACACCACCAACCCAGGATTCTTTGGGAATTTTTAATATCCCGAATTTCTATTTGATGGGTAGTGTGACTCCAGGACGCGAGTATATGTCTCCAAGAGGTTATTCAGGCAGTAGATTTGGGACTGAGGCATTTTTGGGTACTTTTGAATTTAGATTGCCAATAGTACCGATTAATATTATAGAAGCTTTTAGGGTATTAAAACTAGGCATGCCAACATTTGCATTAATTACTGATTTTGGTAACGCATGGAGTAACACCAAAGAAACAGAAGAAATAATCATTACTACTGGAGCTGAGTTTAGATTTTCAATTAATTTGGCAGCAGCTCCTATTTTTATTTTTAGTTATGGCTGGGCGCAAGAGCCAAAAGAATGGGAGGCGGATAATACTCCAAATCCTTATTTGCAATTAACACTTATCAACCCATTTTAATTAAAGCCTCTAGTGGTTTATAGTTTGATTAATAATTATAATATTACATGTCCCAATTAAGTGACTCTGAGACTGCAAGGGCAAGAAAAACAGAAGGGTTAAGATCGTCATTATGGATGTCACAGGTGAACCCAGTGATTATACCTGAGTTTTTTCGAAGATTCCATTTTAATTCAGTTAAAATTTGAAATCTAGAAAGATTTGTTGAATCAACAATATTACTGACTTGGTGATAATAATCTATTTCGCATTTACCTGAAAATTTATTTAAATCTTGATCTATAGAGTACGCTGTTCTTATGTAAGCAGTTTTTTGTTCGTTATTCAAATAATCAGAATTATCAAAAGCCACCCCAATTTCTAAGGTCATGTTTCCCGACTCTCTATTTTTTAAGAAATATCCGAGTCCTTGATTATAATGATAACGCAGATCAACATTTATAATAGTATTTTTTTCATAAATTAATGTATTAAAAGAATAAAATTTATCCAAAGTCAGGAAACGCCGGCTAGATTTATGGCGTATTTTTATCTCAGTGTCATTCTTAAATATATGAGCAAATAATCGGACATCATGAAAAGTATGTTTTGTTGTCCGTTTTAATCTAGTGTACCCAGCCGTTCCAAATTTTGGGGTTTCTGAAAATACAGATCCAAATCGATAATAATATTTCCAATTTAATTCTTCTTTATTTGGATCATGCGTAAAAACAACAGACATAAATAATAGAAGGAGTAAATAATTTTTCATTGTTTTATTTTTTTCCCACTTTGCATAAGTAGGATTGATGCTAATGTGAAAACTACAGTAAGAATAATAGCCATAAATATGCTAATCTCTATTTTTGAATCACTTATACCCAAAATAGTATAACGAATACCATTAATCATATAATATATAGGATTAATATAACTGAGAGTCTGTGCCCAAGCAGGCAGCATTTTTATAGAATAGAATATCCCTCCGAGGAAGCTAAGAGGTGTAAGAAAAAAGTTTTGCATCATGGCTAATTGATCCCAACTGTCAGCGAGTTGTCCTAGCAGGAGTCCCATGCTAGAGAATGCCCAAGAGACTAACAGTATAAATAGCACAGTACCTATTGGATCTTTTACAGGCATACCAATTAGAAATATTCCTAAAATCAAAACTAGGACACCATTGACTAATCCTCGAACTGTGCCACCAATAATGTAGGCCAATGAAATTTCAAAACCAGATAATGGAGCAGTTAGAAGGTCTGGTAATTGTTGAAGTAGTTTCATTTGTAACATAGAAGATGATGTGTTGGATGTTGCATTGGTAAGTGTATTCATCATAATTAGCCCTGGTAAAATAAACATAGTATAGGGAATCCCCTGTATTTCTGCTATTCGCTGCTCTAATGTAAACCCAAAAATAGCAATATAAAGAGCTGTTGTGATTAGTCCTGGTAAAACAGTTTGCCTATATACAGAAAAAAAACGACCGACTTCTCGATAAATCAGTGTATTTAAACCTACCCAATTCATTCATTAATTCCTTTCCCGGTTAGATTTAAGAATACATCTTCTAATGATGATTTGTTCGATTTAATGCTCTGGATATGGATATTTTCTTTTGACAAGATTTGTATAATCTTAGGTAGCGCCTGATCGGGGTCTTTTACTGAAAAATGCAGTCTATTTTCTTTTTGAGTGAATTTATATTCTTTCAATTCATTTTTAATCTGGTTATGTGAATCTCCAAGATTGACTGTAATACCGGCGGTCCCTAATTCTCGAGTAAGCATTTTAGGTGATCCTTTTTTTAAAATTGATCCTCGATCAATAATGGCGACGTTTTCACATAGTAACTCTGCTTCTTCTATATAATGAGTGGTTAATAAAATAGTTTTACCTTCAGAATGTAAATCTCGAAGGTATTGCCAGAGATCTCTTCGTAATTCAACATCCACACCTGCTGTGGGCTCATCAAGAATAATAATATCAGGATTATGCACGAGTGCCTTAGCAATTTGAAAGCGTCTTTTCATTCCTCCTGATAGCTGACGCAATCGAGAGTTTCTTTTTTTTGAAAGTCCCAAGCGTTCTAATAAAACATTAACCATTGGCATGGCATCATGTTTTTTAATGCCATAGTAGCCGGCTTGAAATAAAAGAAGTTTTTCAATTGGGAAAAACCAATCAACTGAAAATTCCTGTGCTGCTATCCCAATTTTTGACCTTGTAAAACGAAAATCTCGTATAGTGTCTTTGCCAAAAACCTTTGTAGATCCTTTATCTCTAAAAACTAATCCTGTTAGAATATTAATTGTTGTGGTTTTACCTGCGCCATTTGGCCCTAATAACCCATAGAATTCGCCTCTTTTAATCTGAATGTCAACGCCATTTAGAGCGAGTACATCCCCATAGGATTTAGTTAATCCTTTTATTTCTATTGCTGCTGGTGACATTAAAGTATTAGAAGCCTATCGGATGTTTGAATGGAGAAGGGAAGTCAAACCCCTCTGCACCAGGAAAATGAGCAATGGAGATAATAAATACCCATGGGATGAGGATTGATGCCTCTAGTGTTTTTGCATCCCCTTTCGTTTTAAAATCAGGGACTTGAAACTCTGGGTGATGGATCCACATACCATTTTCATCATAGCCTTTTATTTGCGCATATATTTTATCTTGGTCAATGCCTATTTTTTTTAATGGTTCATGGTTATCTAAAACTAGTAAGATCACATCTCCTACTACTTCTTCTATTTTCATCATGGTGTTTTTACTTTTAATTAGAGATGAATTTATAGATAGTCCCTAAATAATCCACTACATACAATTCCCCCATATTGTCTTCACCAATAGAAGAAATATATAGGGGGAGACTCTTACTCCATCTTTTTAATTCAGGCAGTAAATTTATAAACGATATTATTTTACCATTAATTTGTTTTAAAGCCCATATCTGACCACTACAATAATCACCAAATACATACATTCCTTGTAAAGAAGAATGTTTGTTTCCTCTATAAACATGCCCCCCGGATACCGAACATCCTGTTGTTTCTTTTTCATTCATAGCCAAAATTCGCGGTAGATAGGCAAGGTTATTTGAAGAGTATGCATGTATTGGTAAAATAAGACTCTTTGTTTCACAAAAAGCTTCAGAATCAAAGCAATGTTTTCCCTCCATAATAGGCCATCCAAAATTACCGCCTTTAGACTTGTCCCAGGTAACCCAGTTAACCTCTTCCCATGAATTTTTACTAGCATCATTGATAATTAAATCGTTTGTTTTACTATCAAATGAAAATCGCAATGGATTTTTTAATCCATAACAAAATATTTCAGGCCGCAAATTTTTTTTACTGGCGAATGGATTATCAAAAGGGATTCCATATGGATCATCATTATCAACATCAATACGTAATATGGATCCCAGTAATGTTCCTAAGTTTTGGGAGTTATTATATGGATCAGCGTATTTACCACCATCACCGAAGCTTATATATAACATACCATCTACAGGTCCAAATGCGAGATGTCCACCGTTATGATTATCAAATGGTTGGGTAAGGCTTAAAAGTTTTTTTTCTGAATTTTTATCGGCTTTATTCAAATCGTCTTTAACAGAAAACCTTGAAACAACAGAATTATTATTTTTATCTATATAATTCAAATAAAAATATCCATTCTTTTGATAATTTGGGTGAAATGCAAGACCAGTGAGCCCTTCTTCACTTTCTAGAGTTAAAGGAGCATGAACTCTATCTGAAATATCAAGGAATGGTTGCGTAAGTGTTTCCCCTTTATATATTATGTGAATTAATCCTCTTTGATTGATAACAAAAAGACGCTCCTTTTCATTTTTAGGTTGCGTTATGTAAAGTGCTTTTTGGGGTACATCAGCTAATTTTATTAGAGCAAGATTTTCAGCATTTAGAGGAAAAATTAATTTTAAAAAAAAAATAACTGATAATTTTTTCATAAAAAATTTAGTCTAATCAATTTTATCATTATTGATAATTCTTAAAAATTCACTTTCGGTGATGATAGGAACATTGAGTTTTTTTGCTTTGTTTATTTTAGAGCCTGAATCTGAACCAGAGACTACATAATTTGTTTTTTTACTTATAGAGCTCGATGTTTTAGCTCCTAATGCAGATACTCGCTCTTTAGCTTCACTACGAGTAAATTGTTTTAGCGAACCTGTAAAAACGAATATTTGGCTTAATAAAGGGTCATATAAATTCTCTTTAAATGCGGCTATTTTAACTCCTTGATTAAGGCAGTTTTGTATAATTTTTATATTTGATTGATTGGAAAAAAATTGGATTATTTCAGTAGCAACAATTGAGCCTATTCCTTCGATTGTTTCCAGTTCTTCTTTTGATGTTAAAATAAATATTCTCAGATTACCTTTAAAATATTTTTCCAAAATTTTTGCAATATGTTCTCCGACATTTCTGATTCCGAGTCCATATACAAATCTTGAAAAAGATGTATTTTTTGATTTTTGAATTGATAAAATCAAATTTTCTGCCGATTTAGATCCGAATCTATCTAGAGATTCTAATTGTTCTTTTTTTAATGCAAAAATGCTATCTATAGAACTCAGTCTTCTTTCTTCCACTAGCTGGTCAATAATTTTCACCCCCAGTCCATCAATATTTAGTGCCATTTTAGATGCAAAGTGTTCAATCTTTCCTTTAATCTGTTTAGGGCATGCAATATTGCCACATCTCCAGATGGCTTTACCTGCTTGACGATATGATTTATGGCTACAGATAGGACAATCCTTAGGTATGCGAAATGGTGTCACATTATCTGGCCGTTTTTCTTTTATAACTTTTACAATTTTGGGGATAACATCACCTGCACGTTCAATTAAAACAGTATCTCCAATACAAATTCCTTTTCGATCAATCTCATCCTGATTGTGTAAGGTTGCTTTTTTAACTGTGACTCCTGAAATAAAAATTGGATCGAGCGTTGCAACTGGAGTCAGTGCTCCTGTTCGACCAACTTGTACCTCGATATTTTTGATAATTGTTGTTGCTTGTTGTGCCTTGAATTTTCCTGCGACTGCCCACCGAGGAGAGCGGCTTCGGCTACCTAATTTTTTTCTTTGAGCGTAATCATTAATTTTAAATACACTACCATCAATTTCATAAGGTAATTGATTTCTTTGCTGTTCAAGTCTTTTATGGTATTTAATAACTTCGTGATAATTATTAACTATTTGAATCAATGGATTTACCGGCAGGCCCCATATTCTAAGTGCTTCTAGAAAATGTAAATGGCTTTCAAAAGTTTCACCATTTATTAATCCTGATTCATAACAAAAAATAGAAAGAGGTCTAGTGGATGTCACAGCTGGGTCAAGCTGCCTAAGGCTACCAGCGGCAGCATTTCTTGGATTAGCAAATGGAACTTTATTTTCTTTTTGACGTCTTTTATTCAGTTGAAGAAAATCATTTTTCTCAATAAAAACTTCACCTCTTACTTCTATTAACGCAGGTGGGGTTTTTTCTTTTTCCCTTAGTTTTAGAGGAATTGCACGAATCGTTTTTAAATTATGGGTAATATCCTCACCAGTGGTACCATCCCCCCTTGTTGAACCATTAACCAGATAACCATCTTTATATACTAATTCCACTCCTAATCCATCTAGTTTTGGCTCTGCTACATATGTGAGGGGTTCTAATTGCAATGATTTTGCAGTACGATTATGAAAAGCAATCAGTTCTTCTTGGTTCATCGCGTTTGCAAGCGAAAGCATTGGCACTTCATGCTTTACGGTGGCGAACTCGCCAATGGGAGTAGATCCCACCCTTTGGGTTGGAGATTGGGCATTAAGATATTGAGGATGTTCTTTCTCTAAAGATTCAAGCTCACGAAAAAGGATATCATATTCCCCATCTGAAATAACGGGGTTATTTAGAATATAGTATCTATAATTATGATCTCGAATTATTTCTAATAAATCAGCAATTCTCTGCGCAGGTTTCATTTATTTAACCGTGCTTGTTGTTTATAATACTGTACAGGATCAACAAGCAATTTTTTAATTGGTTTAAGATCACCATTGCCATCCACCGGTGTACCAAAGATTCGATCTTTTGTTGTAACTATGAAATAATATTCTATATGACGACCAGGGTGAATTCTAGGGTCATAGCTGAAACGAAATAATCCATGAGATAACTCAAGCTGGTATTCTTGGAAGGAAGACTTGGAATTCATTTTCAAAAAAAGAGTCCCAGATACTATGGAATCGGCAGAGATATCAGTGATAAAATCTAAATTGTGTATCCGACCTTTGAAAAAAGGTTTAGGCGGAGAATGAAAAAGATGCTGGTTTATAAATAAATCAGGTCTATCATCTCGAACTTGCTTTTCAATTTGTCCTGATAAAATTAACGGAATAAAAAAGAAAAGGTTAAAATAATATTTTTTTACCATTTTGAGGTTTGATTCATACAATCTTAACTAGATTAAGGTTTTACAATTGTAAGTTTAAAATAATATTTATCCTATTAATTGTTTTGAATAAATAAACAATTTTTTCGCCATTGATACTTGCTGTATTCATTATCAATAAAATACTTATTTGAGCATGCTAATTCTACCTTTGTAATAATTGGTAAGGCATTAATTTTAAAATGCATTATAACAATAGCGTGTGTAAAATTTCTTTTTGATACATTGGTAAGTTGGCTGATAATATCAAAACTGAAAAACATATCATCATTCATGTTATATTTGTCTGTTTCTATCTCAATTTGAAAAATTACTTTATCCTTATTTTTATAAAAATAATGACCTAATAATTTATTTTCACCCTTTGTCACATTAAAATGATTGTTTAAAAGGGTAACGATCTGGTTATCCCCATAATGTGGTGAATTACCTGCGATACTTTTGATCAATAATGAAAAAATAAAAATTTTTATTATCATATTAGTTTAAACTATTATGCATTTGTGAAATTTTAAAATATAACATTTGGTTTTAAAAACAACCTCTTTCCCAATGCACAATTATGATAATGTAAAAATATTTGTAAGTAATTCCTGATAGATTTATTTAATGAATGAAAAAAATTAAATATTTAAGATTGTTTTTTGTGCAGTTGCACAACGATGTACAAAATTGGTACTTTCCCCTACTTACAGTTGAGGTTCTATGGTTAAATACCTATCAATTTTTTTGTTAATAACAAATAATCTTCTAGCAGTTGATTCACCTTCAGCATGTGTAGTGCGCACAGATCATGGATTTATTGATTATGCAAACCGAGTTATTATCTCCCGTGGTACCGCTTCGGTGGTTGCTAAAGAAATTTCACAAGGGGATCTCCAATTAGTAGAAAAGAATTTAAAATTATCTAAGGGTGAAGCAAGAGCAAGAGCTAGAGAAAATTTATTAGAGCTTGTAAAGCTTGTGAACTATGATGGCAGGACAGTAGGGGAAATTATGCTCGAAGATGCGCTAACAGATAGCCGTATAGCAACTTTAGTGAGTAGCGCATATCAGCAAGGGGAAATAGAGTATTTAGAGCGGAACGAGGTTGCTATCGCACTTGCTGTAAAAATGTCAGGTATAGCTGAAATTCTAGTTGATGCTAGTGGTCACATGAATGAAAATTTAGCCCAATCTACTTTTCTTATGACCCGCAGCTCTATCCCAAAGGCTGAAAGAATATCGGGAGTAGTAATTGATGCAAGAAATATTTATCATATTCCAGCAATGGTACCAAAAGTGTTTAATGAAGATGACAAGCTTATATATGGACCTCGACACTATACGCGATCAAGATCTGTTAACAGAGGACCTATTGGTTATGCTCATACTATGAAAGATGGGAATGTCCGACGCAGGGTAGGGAATAACCCGATTATGATTGAAGCTGTTAGTAGTAATGATACTGTGAATCTAACTATTTCAAATATTGATGCTGAACACATCAGAGCCGTGGAAAAAAAATTTGGTTTATTAACTGACTGCAAAGTTCTTGTTTTATTAAAATAGTATATTAGTTAGTTACTCATGTTTTGATTCGAAATCCTTCTGGATGAATTTTATATTCTTTCTATAATGATTATTCTAATCCATTGAATAACTTTTGTGAGTTTTCCCATTTAGTTTTTATTTACATTTATACTTATGAATGAAGCTTTTCTTCTTTTATCTGATGGGACTTTATTTAAAGGTTTTTCATTTGGTTATCCTGGTGAAACGATTGGTGAAGTATGTTTTAATACAGGGATGACGGGCTATCAGGAAATTCTTACAGACCCATCTTATTGTAGGCAGATTGTGACAATGACAGCACCACATATAGGGAATTATGGTGTTAATACAGAAGATGTGGAATCTAATAGAATTCAAGTTGCTGGTTTTGTCGTGAAGGAGGAGAGTCTAGTCCCATCTAATTGGAGAGCGAAAAGATCAATCGGTGACTATTTGCAGAATGAAAAAATTATTGGAATTCAGGGAGTAGATACTCGCGCGATTACAAGACATATTCGAGATAATGGGACAATGAATGGAATTATTTCCACAGTAGATACAAATGTATCATCCCTTAAGAAAAAATTGGATTCTGCGCCTACCATAATTGGCTTAGATCTAGCTAGAAAAGTGAGTTGTAAAAAAGCATACCGATGGACAAAAGATAAAGTAGAGGGATTCAAAGTCGCTGTAATTGATTTTGGAATTAAATACAATATATTGCGTCTACTTGAAGACCATGATTGTAATCTTACTATTTTCCCGGCTAATGTTTCTCCTTTAGCAATTCTCGATTTTAATCCTGATGGTGTATTTCTTTCAAATGGGCCAGGTGATCCCGCAGCTGTAACCTATGGTATAGAAACAGTCAGGGCTCTTCTTAGCAAAGTTCCAATTTTTGGGATATGTTTGGGTCATCAGATTCTGGCAATTGCACTTGGGGCAAAAACCTTTAAACTTAAATTTGGGCATAGAGG
>Ga0066836_10001812_pt1 | contig 11304 bp, 9 predicted proteins | sample ETNtaG_18_FD_71568 | JGI IMG/M metagenome (GOLD analysis project Ga0066836, IMG submission 71568) | Marine microbial and viral communities from oxygen minimum zone, Eastern Pacific Ocean - ETNP201302SV91 | ecosystem: Environmental > Aquatic > Marine > Oceanic | place: Pacific Ocean: Eastern...
TAAAAACATATTGAACCAGCCATTAGACCTATCAATAAAGCGCCTTCCGGTCCAACACTTCCAGCTGCAGGAGTTATGGTAGCTAACCCAGCAACCATACCTGTAGCTATACCTACAATTGTTGGCTTTCCTCCTTTGATCCATTCTATTGCCATCCAGGTTAATGCTCCTGTTGCAGCACTTATATGAGTTACTAGCATTGCCATCCCAGCTAAGCCATCAGCAGCCCAAGAACTTCCAGCATTAAAGCCGAACCATCCTACCCAAAGCATTGCTGCTCCGGTTACTACCATTGTTCTGTTATGTGGAGGCATGGCCGTAGAAGGGAATCCTTTTCTTGGACCTAAGACTAGAGCAATAACTAAAGCACCAACGCCACAAGTAAGGTGAACAACCAATCCTCCAGCAAAATCTTTTACGTCAGCTAAATAACCTCCGCCCCATATCATATGGCAAGCTGGTATATAAACTGCTGTAAACCACAGTAATGAGAATAAACACATTGCACCAAATTTCATTCTTTCAGCAAAAGCTCCAACCACTAAGGCAGGTGTAATAATTGCAAAGGTCATTTGAAATATCACAAATAAAGAATGAGGCATTGTTGTGTCAGGGGCTAAAGTATCTCTTCCTATCCCAGACAAGAAAAACGCACTTGTTCCACCTATAAATGCATTTCCTTCAGTAAAGGCGAGACTGTAACCATAAACAACCCATGCTATAGAAACGATGCAAGCAATTGCAAAACATTGCATTAAGACGGATATGGCGTTTTTACTTCTAACCAATCCTGCATAAAAAAGTGACAAGCCAGGTAATGTCATAAACAGAACAAGGGCAGTGGAAGTTAATATCCAAGCCGTATCTCCAGAATCCAATCCATCTGCATAAAGATTAATGGAGAGGAAAGAGAATAGTGTTATCAATAATGTTTTTTTCATCATATGGTTACCTTTAATAATTTATAGTGCGTCTTCGTTTAATTCTCCCGTCCTGATTCTTACAACTTGTTCTAAGGAGGAAATAAAGATTTTTCCATCTCCAATTTTTCCAGTATTAGAAACCTTCGAAATAGCATCTATAACTGATTCAGCGTTATCATCGCTAACTGCCACTTCAACCTTAGTTTTAGGTAAGAAATCAACCACGTACTCAGAACCTCTATAAAGTTCAGTGTGTCCTTTCTGCCTTCCAAAACCCTTTACGTCAGTAATAGTAAGACCTGTAACTCCTACTTCGGATAAGGCCTCTCTTACTTCGTCTAATTTAAAAGGTTTTATAATTGCTGTTATTAGTTTCATATTTATCTCCAAAATTTAATTAAGTCATCTTAAAAAAACTTCAATAATAAGGACACATATTTATTGGTTCTATGTATTTATATATGCAATTTACATGCCAATTATAAGAAAGCGTAAACAATAACCTTAAAGACAGCTGATTGTTTATAAGAGGTCTAAAAAAGTGCGTTATCGAATCAAGCGCACCAAGATAAGGCCTATTAGACTTATAACAGTTCCAATAAGTTTTTTGTAATAATATCTATAGCCCCTCTATTCTTCATAAAGATGTTTTTTGAGGCTTGGCCAGTTTTTTGTGAATTAATTTCGTCATTAATTAGATCTATAAAGTAATTAGCTAATTCATTCTTATTTTTAATAATCTTTAGACCTCGAGCATTCTTTAGTTGCTCGGATATTTCAACAAAATTCCTTACACTAGGTCCTGAACATAATGGTAATCCTTGAGCAGCTGGTTCAAGAAGATTCTGCCCTCCATGATCTATCAAGCTTCCGCCAACAAAAGCTACATCCGACACAGAATATAGAAAGTTTAATTCCCCCATGGTGTCACCTAGCAAAACTTGCACATCATTAGTTACGTCTTCTTTTTTAGACCTTGAAGAGCAGTTGAAACCTTGATCCTCTATCAAAGATTTAACTCTATTAAATCTTTCAAGATGTCTTGGGACAATTATAAGTAACGCATCAGTTATTTTTTCTAAGATTGTTTTAAAAGCCTCTAGAACTATGGCTTCCTCTCCTTCATGAGTACTAGCAGCTATCAGTGTAGGCCTTCTCTTTCCTTCTATAGACCACGAATCTCTGATGGATCCCGAAATACTTTCTAACTCTTCAGGTATGTCTTGATCAAATTTAAGATTCCCGCAAAGATTTATCTCTTTTTTAGCCACAATCTCATTAAAGCGACTTGCATCAGATTCATACTGAGCCAGAATAAGGTCTATTGAATGAATGGCAGGCTGAATTAGTGAGCTAAATCGCAAGTATTTCGATTTAGATTTTTCAGAGAGCCTTGCGTTAACTAAAGAGGTAACAATTCCTTTCTTCTTACAGCAATGAATAATATTTGGCCATATCTCAGTTTCCAGTAATATCAATGCCTTTGGTTTCCAAGTATTTATAAATAAGTTTATACAAATCGGTATATCAATAGGAACGTATTGATGCTTTATCTTATTGCCTAGCTTTGAAAGGAGAATGTCTGAACCAGTGGGCGTTGAGGTTGTGACCAAAAATTCTGAATCTGGGTATTCTTCCATTAACACTCTTAGAAGTGGAATTGAGGCATTCACTTCTCCTACTGAAACAGCATGCACCCAAACAATTGACTTGTCTTTAGTAGGTCTAACGTTGGCTATGCCTAATCGTTCACCCCATCTCTGTAGATATTTCTTATTACCTATTCCGCGCCAAGTTAGCCTAATAAAATAAGCAGGAATAAGGGCTATGAATAAGGCCGTATAAATAATTCTCGGCATCTGCGTATGCTAACATAGCTGCAAATAATAAAATAAAACTCAAAAAATGATTGTAGTCACTGGCAGTAACGGTTTTATAGGCTCAAATCTTATAAGAAATCTTAATTCATTAGGTATTTATGATATTTTGGCTGTAGACAATCACGACAATGAAGATCTCCAAGAAAATATAAAAAATTGTCAAATTAAGGAATGCTTGGGTATTGAAGAATTTTTGAAATCAATCAAGAAGAGGGAAATCAACTCCTCTGATATCAAAATAATTTTTCACCAAGGGGCCTGCTCGGATACCATGGAATGGGATGCCGAGTACCTTTTTCAAAATAACCTACTTTACTCAAAAGAATTATTGGAATTTTGCACAGAAGGCTCCACTCCGTTTATATACGCTTCTTCTGCATCTGTTTACGGCTCTGGAAATAAATTTAAAGAAGAGTTGGAAAATGAATCTCCAATTAATCTTTATGCTTACTCAAAATACTTATTCGATCAAGTTGTAAGGAAACATTTAGGGAGTAATGAATCTCAGATAGCAGGGTTAAGATATTTTAATGTTTATGGTCCAAATGAAGTCCACAAAGAAAGCATGGCCAGTGTTGCGTACCATCTCCATCAGCAACTTAAAATGACCGACCATGTCAACTTATTTAAAGGTTCAGATGGATTTAGTAATGGAGAACAAAGAAGGGACTTTATACACGTAGATGATGTGGTGAATGTTAATTTATGGTTTATGAATAATCCTAGCGTCTCAGGTATTTTTAACGTGGGGACAGGAAAGAGTCAAACTTTCAATGAAGTTGCGAACGCAGTAATAGAATGGAATCAGAAAGGGCATATAAATTATATTGATTTCCCTGAGAATCTAAAAGGTGCTTATCAAAGCTTTACCGAAGCTGATATTGGTGCATTAAGAAAGGCTGGTTACACGCAAGAATTTCTAGATGTGAATAGTGGCGTAAAGAAATATTTAGACGTCTTATCGGGTTGGCCGAAAAATGAATACTAAAAAAACTTCACCTCACAATCAAGATCCTAACTTTAAGTTATTGCTCTTGCATCCGAAATACTTACCAACATGGCTTGGAATGGGTTTTATCTATTTATGCAGATTTCTTCCTTATAAAGTAATAATGTTTTTGGGTTCTTTACTAGGTTATTTGCTTCATGGTGTCAGTCCTCACAGAAAACAGATTGCAAAGGTGAATATGCAACTTTGCTTTCCGGATAAAGATGAAGAGGAAATTCATGATTTGGTTAAAGTCCATTTTAAAAATATGGGTATTGGTGTTTTTGAGATAGCAATTGCATGGTGGTCTTCTAAAAGAACCATTAATAAGTTAAAACTAAATTCAAATAACGTAAATATTTTTAAGGAATTAGATAAAAACCAAGGAGTTCTGATACTGATTAAACACTCTACTCATGTTGAGCTAGACATCAGGTTAATGGCTGAAGAATTAGAAATAGGAGGTATGTATAAACCCCAATCAAATGAAGTAATGAACTATCTTATGATCAGGGCCAGAAATAGATACGTTACTGGAGCTATACACAACCATCAAGCCAAAGAAGCCATGCAGTGGATTAATAATGGGCAAAAGTTTCTATACGCAGCAGATCAAGATTATGGAGAAAAGAATTCCCAATTTATACCCTTCTTTGGTGTGGATGCGGCAACCATTACTTTTCCTGAGAGATTATCTAAATCAGGTGTGAAGATAGTGATGGCTAATGTAGGCAGGTATAAAAAAGGTTTCCATCTTGAGTTTCATGAAATCTCTGATTACAAAGAAGAAGGATCCGTTCTAAAAGAAATGAATGAATTTTATGAGAAATTCATATTAAACTCGCCGGAGAATTTCTTATGGACCCATAGACGCTTCAAATCAAGACCTCAAGGAGAAGTGCCTATATATTCTGAATGGAAAAGTCGAGAAAAAAGAAGAAAGAAAAAGCGAGAATCAAGGAAATAGATCTTTATCTTAATTTTTTAATAATTTTTGTAGTAGATAATCCAGGGACCAAAGGAATAGTCTTAACTTCTCCTCCCCAAGATTTTATCTCCTTGTGGCCTACAATATCCTTAATCTTGTAATCCCCTCCTTTCACTAAAACATCTGGCTTAATAGCTTTAATAAGTTTTATAGGTGTTTCATCTGAGAAAGAGACAACCTTATCAACACACTGCAAAGAAGATAGCACCTTGACTCTTTGCTCTAAATTATTAATGGGCCTACCCGCACCCTTTAATGCTTTCACTGAAGAATCGCTATTTAGACCGACCACTAGCTCGTCCCCCAATTTTTTTGCCTTTTCTAAATAATAAACATGCCCTGCATGCAGAATATCAAAGCAACCATTCGTAAAAACTATCTTTTTTCTATTTTGTCTAAGTGCAGATGAGTGTCTTTTTACTTCACTAAGGCTAAGCATTAATTCTTCTCCAGAAAAATGAGGTTCTATTTCTGATAAAGAAGCGGTAGCAGTACCAGATTTTCCTACCACTATACCGGCAGCAACATTTGCTAGTTTTACTGCAGATGAAATATCAAATCCCGTTGATAAAGCAGCAGCAAGACTTGCGATAACTGTATCTCCAGCACCAGATACATCAAAAACCTCTTTAGCTTGCGTCGGGAAATCAGACCTAATGATTTTACTCTTTTCTTTATTGAATAATGTCATGCCTTCAGAACCTCTAGTTACCAACAGGGCCCCTAAATTAAGTGATTTTATTAGCGCCTTAGCTTTTGTATTTATTTCTCTCTCGCTTTTTACAGATCCAACTTCCCCAATAAATTCAGAGAAATTAGGGGTGATAATGTCCGCTCCTTTATATTTAGAAAAATTATCACCTTTAGGATCTACTAACACTGTCTTTCTTAATTTCTTTGCTTTTCGAATTACTGCAGGAATATCCTGTACGGTTCCTTTGCCATAATCTGAAATAATTAATAAATTATTACTCTTTAGCGCGATAGATTTATCAAACCTTCTTTTTACAGATTTCCAGTCTTCTTTTGTAAATTCTTCTTCGTGATCTACTCTTAATAATTGCTGCTTAGATGAAAGTAATCTTAATTTGGTAATAGTTGGCAAGCTTGATCTAACCAATTCATTCTTAATCTTATTCTCTTTAAGTAAATTAAAAATTTGTGTAGAAGATGAATCTTTTCCAGATATGCCTACGATACTCACTTTTGAACCTAATGAAGATAAGTTCAAGGCTACATTGGCTGCTCCTCCTAACCTAACCTCTTCTTTTATGGGCTTCAAAACAGGTACAGGAGCTTCAGGCGAAACTCTATCTACAGATCCTGAAACATATCTATCCAACATCACATCACCGAAGACTAGGATGTTAGATTTGCTTAATAATTTTAAGTTCATAACTTAGATATATTTATTTACTCACGAATTGATTCATTAGGTCAATGTAAGTTTAGAATAATTCTTACTTTTTGATTTATTTTGTTAGCATTGAATTATGGATATGGAACTAAAAATTGAACCTGATTCTATAAAAGGGTTTATTGAAGAAAAGGAAGGTGAAGCTTTATATCGATATGCCCTCGAGTACTCAAAAAAAGGTAATTGTCTAGAAATAGGAAGCTATTGTGGCAAATCAGCCTTATACATTGGCTCCGCTGTTCAAATAAACTCTAAATTGCTCTATTCCGTTGACCACCACCAAGGATCAGAAGAACAACAACCTGGTGAAGAGTACCATGACCCTGAATTAATCAATCTTTCGGGAGATGGGATAAACACCCTACCTTTTTTTATAGAAACATTAGAGAGGTCGCAATTAAAGGAAACAGTTATTCCAATTATTTCTAGTTCAGAAGAGGCATTTGTAAACTTAGATGGGCCATTTAGTATGGTTTTTATAGACGGAGGTCACAGCAAAGAAGCTGCTGTAACTGACTATAAACTTTGGTCTTCAAAGTTAACTAAAGGAGGGCTATTGGCTATACATGATGTCTTCCCTAACCCTGATGACGGCGGCAGACCTCCATATGACATATTTTGCATGGCTATAGAAAGTAATAATTTTGAAAAAATTGATCTAATAGGGTCACTGGGTCTTTTAAAGAAGGTAAATTAAATATCTAAGTTAAGTCGATCAAGAATAGTTCAGATGCTTCAGTAAATTTATATATTGAATCAGCAGCCAAGAGAACTGCTCCTGCAGTCCAAGTAGGCTTTTCTACTGGCCAATACTTTTTATCCGTATAAACATAGCCCGTCCAATACAGACCATCATCTTCATCCCTCCATTGATGCAAACACTCGAATAAAGATTTTGCTTTATCTTCTAAACCTATCCTCATCAAAGCCATAACAAGTTCGCAACTTTCTGCAATAGTCACCCAAGGCTCCTCAGAAACGCACTTACAACCCTTTCCTTCAACAATAAATTCATCCCATTTCTTTTCTATTCTTTTTTTAGCAGTCTCTCTATTCAAAAGTCCGCATAGGATTGGGTAGTACCAATCCATGCTATATCGAGATTTGCTTGCCCAAGTGCGGTCATATCTTTCAGGTTTATTGATAAGTGAATCCTTTAATAAATCTTTTGCATTTTCTATATGACTATTTTCTTCATCTAATAAATTGAATATCAGAGCTGCGCACTCCAAGCTTTTATAAATAGAACTACTTCCAGTTATCAAAGAATCATCCAAATCATTTTTTCCTTCTTCAGAAGCCCAGCAGATATCTCCTTGATCAGTTTGCATAGATAGAACAAAATCAACAGATTGTTTAACTGTTGGGAAGATTTTTTTTAAAAAGTTTTGATCTCTGTATATTAAGTAATGATGTAGAGCTCCTGTAGAAATATAGGCAATAAAATTAGTTTCTTTTCTTTTCGTTACTGGAATTGAATTTTTATATTCAGCAAACCAAGAACCGTCAGGTTCTTGTACCGTTGCTAACCAAAAATAGGCTTTTTCTGCTTCTTCTCTCATGCCCCCTATAGATAGGCCCATTGCGGCTTCAATATGATCCCACGGATCAAGTTTTCTATTTATTTCCCAAGGGATAGAGCCATCTTGACGTTGGACACTGAGAATATATGAAATAGATTTTTTATAGAAATTTAGACTTGAAGAGCTCATTGTCTAAGAATGCTTCCTAAAATACATAACTACACTCTTGCCCATCAAGGGCTGAAGTATAAACTCTAGAGTCTTAGTCAATAATGGTTTCTTCATTAGGTCCCACACTAAAAACTGATGATATTTCTTAACCAAGAAAGAATTTTCTTTATTCTTCCAAAAAAGACATTGCAACCACCAATAAGGTGAATGTAGAGCATGGGCCCAATGGAAAGAGAGATAACTTAGCCCCTCTCTAGTAGCTAATCTTTTTAACTGGTTGTGTCTAAATATCCTCACATGCCCTCCTGGCATTTCCTGGTAATCCTTACTTAAGGTCCAACAAACTAATTCGGGGAAAAACCTAGGAACACTTAAAGCGAGAACTCCTCCTGGTTTTAAAACTCTTATGAGTTCTTTTATTGAATCTTCAGGAGAATCTACATGTTCTAGGACTTCACTACAAATAACAGCGTCATAAGACTCATCCTTAAAAGGTAAATTATCTATATCCCCAACACCAAACTGACATATCTCTTTCTTACTTGAGACATCGAAATCATTTAATCTCTCTTTTGCTATTTTTAAGTCTTTATAAGATAAATCAAAACCGAAAGAATTAACTGGGTTTTCAATATAAGCTCCAATAGTGTGACGACCTTCTCCGCAACCCATATCCAAAAGAAGATCGTTCTTTTTAAGATTTAATTTATTAAAACTAATTGTTTGCACTTTTATGGGCGTTTATTGTTTCTTCAAAAACTTTAACATAGTTTAAAGCCGATATTTTCCAATCAAATAAATCTTCCATTCTTTTCCTTCCTTTTAAAGAAAGTTGTTCTCTTTTTTTGGGGTCCTTAAATAAAGTAATAATTTCATTTTCAATTTCTTTAATAGATCCTGAAGTAATCTTTATAGCACTATCTCCTATTACGTCTTTTAGACCTCCTGAATCAGTACTTATTAGTGGAGTTCCGCAAGCCATTGCTTCGCCTGCACCAAAACCAAAACCTTCATACAAAGATGGAATAACGGCTATTTGTGATGTGTGATAAATATCTACTATCTCTTCTTCTGATAGATTAGATTTGAAAGAAATTCTTTCGTTGAGATTAAGATCATCAATAAGTTTCCTAATTTTGCTTTCATTTGGAGACTTCCCAATAACCGTTAGATGAGTCTCAGGAAAATCTTTTAATACTCTCGGTAAGGCGTTAATCAGGAATCTAAGGCCTTTTAGTGGTATGTCGGCACTGGCGGTAGTGACTATCCTATTTTCTATAACCTTAATACTAGAGTCAGGTTTAAATGTTTCTATATCTATTCCATTAAGAATAACCTCCACATTTTCTGGATTTACTAGAAATTCTTCGACTACATCCTGTTTTGAGGGACCGCTTACACAAATTATTTTATTAAGTTTAGAAGAAACTTTCTTTTGCATGGGAAGAAAATTGTGCCAGCGCCTAGAAGACAACTTTTCTTTCCAATTAGAAGCATTTTCCATTTCTAATCTATGATCTTTCGTTATCGGATGATGAATGGTAACTGCAAGAGGGTATAATTTCTGTATATCTAAAAGCGAATAACACAGGGATTGATTATCTAAAATAACATCAAACTCACGTTTGGATATTTTTAAATGTTTTAAAACTCTTCTACCAAAAGTATATGGCTCGGGAAACCCTCCTGTCATCACAGAAACCCATTCATAAAGATCAACTGGAGAAAGAAGAAGGCTGAATTTAAATTCTTTAATTCTATCTTCAACTCCAAATAGATCTAAGCTGGGAATCTTTTCTAACTTAATTGCAGGATCCAGCTGAGGATAAGGAGGGCCTGACAAAACTGTTACTTCATGACCTAATCTTTGCAGGGCCTTACTGAGATGTCTTGCGTAGATTCCTTGACCACCTGAATAAGGGTGACTCCTATAACTAAGAATTCCTATTTTCAATCTTACTTCCCTTTAAAACGCAATTTAAGAGCTTCGGTTATTTTTACTGAATCTTCGAAACTTCTTAAAATTCTTTTTTTATCTTTTTCAATTTTCTTTGTTAATGATCTTTGTGAGTGCCTCTTCGAACTATCTAGATCAAAGGCAACTAATCTATCTTTACTTATATAAAAATTAGAAGATTTAGCATCTCCGTGATTAAATCCTATCCATTTCATTCTTTTAAAAAAATTATAAATAGAAGAAGCTATTTTAATAAAATCCTCTTTCTCTTGAATTTTATGGTCCAAACGTTTTCCTTCTATTTCTTCGGTGACCAATAAAGAGTTAAGAGCTCCGCTTAGTCCCAATTCCTCATATATTAAGACTGGCTGCATAGTCCTTATGCCTGCGGAATTAAACCAATGCAGAGCCTCCCAAGCATTCCTTGCTCGTGTTTTACTAAAAATTTTTCTGATCATATGGAAAAAATTCTTAATTCTATATTTTTTGACGAAATAGTTTCTTCCAGATAAATTAATTTTTACCACTAAATGACCTTCTTCATTTTTAATAACTTCTCCTCGGGACAATAAAGCCTCTTCATCTTTTATTAACTTCAATAAATCTTCAGAAATTTTATTTTTTAAACCTATCCACCTGAAGTCTTTCTTAATGACTTTTTTATATAGAGACTGATTAGACAATGGTTCTTTAGAACTGACATCTAACTCAGCCATCAAAGGTTTCATATACATTGAAAATGCTCTGTTTCTTGTCTTCTCCAGAAAGTTTTGATACTTAGAAAATAGATCTCTTAATGAACAGTTAAAATAAATCATCAAAAATCTATAACAATCTCTTTCAGTTAATCCAAATTGGATTGCTGAATGGTATAAGCCTCCGATATCCTTCACTAACCATCTTTCAGGAACTTCATTTCTAATCTGCGCTCTATGCAAGTCAATAAGTGATAAATTTATTTTGTTAAAATCTGTGTTGATATCTAGATGGTAGTGACAAAGATATAAATCTCTATGATTAATTCCGCTTTGATGCAGCTTCCTCGTAATGTTTGCAATAGAATTAAGAAGATTGTTTTTTTGTATAAAAGATAGCTTTATTTGTTTTCTTTCCAAAAAGAAATCCTCTAAAGAAATTGTATCTTTAAGCTCTTTAGTTATTAAGAATGAACTTTTATTAGAAGGATTAAAGCCTTTCGAATGATAATATTTTACTTTTGGTCCATTGATTCCTAACTGATGCATGCGAGAAAGTGCTAAATACTCTTGTTTGGCTCCAATAATTGGAGGCTTAAGTAAAATTAGGTTCTTTATGATTTCTTTCCATCCCACAGGACCGTGAAATTTTAAAAAATAGTTTTGGTTATTAAGCTTAATTCTTTTTGTAACCCTATTCTCATACTCCCTAAAAACCTCTCCTTCTATGTTCTTAGCCTCAGATATGAAGTCATCTGATGA
>Ga0066836_10001813_pt1 | contig 11298 bp, 9 predicted proteins | sample ETNtaG_18_FD_71568 | JGI IMG/M metagenome (GOLD analysis project Ga0066836, IMG submission 71568) | Marine microbial and viral communities from oxygen minimum zone, Eastern Pacific Ocean - ETNP201302SV91 | ecosystem: Environmental > Aquatic > Marine > Oceanic | place: Pacific Ocean: Eastern...
AAAAAAAGATCGGCCGCCGGCAAGGGGATGGGTGTGGAGGTTGCCGACGACCTACGACCCATGGCGGGGATGGGAGGGGATGCCACGGGTCGATAGCCCGCAAATCTAACCTTTTTTGGCGTTAAAGCAATCCCTGAAAATTAATTAATATAAAGGAAGTTTTGATAAATATTATAATTTATCAAGCAACCGGTTCTTGCTCTCTACTTAGAGGGGCTCCTTGAAAATGAAGCGCCATCCCTTCAAATATTTTTATCCCACCTTCCTCCCCTAAAATGCTTTCACTAGCTCTCTCAGGATGAGGCATCATCCCGCAAACATTTCGGGCTTCATTACATATTCCCGCTATGTTCAGCAGCGACCCATTAGGATTAGAGTCATCTGTAATTTCCCCATCTAACGAAGCATATTGAAACAAAATCTGATCGCTAGCCTTTAATTTTTCCAATGTCTCATCATCTGCAAAATAACATCCTTCCCCATGAGCAATAGGCACCCTTATCACATCTTCCACAGCGATTTCCCTAGTGAAAGGCGAATCCTGTGTGGGGACTTTAAGATATACCTGTTCACATCGAAACTGTAAGGATCGATTGCGCACTAAGGCTCCAGGAAGTAAGCCGGTTTCACACAATATTTGGAACCCATTACAGATGCCGATTACCAGCCCACCTTCATTAGCAAATTTTTTGACTGCATTCATTACAGGACTGAACTGAGCAATTGATCCCGTACGAAGATAATCTCCATAACTAAACCCACCAGGGACAACTACTGCATCTGCGTTCCCAAGTGACTCTTCCTTATGCCAAAGGTAGTCAGCTTGGTGCCCGAGTACATCACTCAAAACATGGACGCAATCCTGATCACAATTTGACCCTGGAAACTGAAGTACGGAGAAATGCATGATTACTCTATTGTGAACTCATAATCCTCAATAACTGGATTACTAAATAGCTTGTGACAGGCTTCTTCAATTTTTGGCTTCCATGCTTCTGCATCATCTCCTTCCAAATCAACCTCAATATACTTGCCGACATGGACGTCAGTGACCCCTTCATAGCCCATTTGCTCCAACGCGGCCTGTACCGTTTTTCCCTGCGGATCAAGTACCGCCTTCTTAGGGGTTATGACAATTTTGGCTTTCATTCCAATGCGCGCGATAGGCGCTTCACGACATCCTCAGGCCTAGGGCGACGCTGAACCAGTTTATTTTGTTAACAGAGAAAAAAACGTTTAGCGCTAACTTAGACTTTATGGGATATCTGGTGGTTATCAACGATGCCTCTGAACAAATAATATCCCCTTATTTTACAAAATTATTATTAATTGCACTGAATTGTCTACTTGGCCAATCTATGGGCATGAAAATCTCCTTCCATGGCGCGGTGCGAACTACAACGGGATCACAGCACTTATTAGAAGTTAATGGAATCCGATTACTGTTGGATTGCGGTTTATTTCAGGGCAAAAGGCAGGAATCCATAGATCGAAATCAAAACTTTCCGTTCGATCCCAAGTCCGTCGACGCTGTGATTTTAAGCCACGCGCATATCGACCATATCGGGAACCTCCCAAATTTGTATAAACAGGGCTTTGAGGGAAATGTTTATTGTACTTTCGCTACCCGAGATCTCGCAGCAATTATGCTGGAAGACTCAGCAGAAATACAAATGTCCGACGCTGCTTATGTTTCCAAGAAGCACAAAAAAAAGGGGCTTCCTCCGGTCGAGCCCCTTTACACACCTGAAGATGCCGAACGCGCAGTACGGCAATTTGTAGCGCTAGGATACGATCGACCTATTCCTGTTGGGAATGGCATAAATCTGAGTTTCCGTGATGCAGGCCACATTCTTGGCTCTGCTCAAGTAATCCTCGATATTGATGAAAGCGGCAACAAACGACGACTACTTTTTAGTGGAGATATTGGACGTGGCAATCACGCCATTTTACGTGACCCACAACCAGTTGAAGACGTCGATGTGCTCCTGGTTGAAAGTACATATGGCAATCGAAACCATACTGCTCAATCTGGATTGTCCGACGAAATTGAATCAATGCTTTCTGGAACATTGAACGGCGGCGGCAAAGTCATCATCCCCGCATTCTCTGTAGGGCGAACTCAATTGCTCGTCTATACATTGCATCAATTGGTAGACGCCGGAAAACTGCCAGACTTTCCTATTTACGTGGACAGCCCTCTCAGTGTTAATGCTACCGAGGTGTTCCGTCTTCACCCGGAATGTTTCAATCGAGACATTTATAACTTTCTTCGGGAAAAAGATAACCCGTTTGGTATGGACAACCTGACCTATATTCGAAAGGCCTCAGAGTCGATCAAGTTGAACGACCTTGATGGCCCAGCAATCATTATTAGCTCTAGTGGTATGTGCGAAGCCGGACGGATCCGACACCACCTGAAGAATAATATTAGCGATCCGAAGGATCTTATCCTATTCGTCGGCTACTGCGCCTACAACACTCTAGGATCTGTGATACGCGCTGGGATAGATCCAGTGTACATATTCGGCGAACCTCATGAAGTTAAAGCCAAAATTGCTAGCTTCGATGGCTTCTCCGGCCATGCAGACAAAAATGAATTGTCTAAATATGTTGAGTCGCTCACAGGGAACATAGAAAACATCTATGTCGTTCACGGGGAAGAAGATTCCAGTCTCGCCTTTGCAGATACGCTGCGAAGCATTAAACCAAAAGCTGACGTGGTCGTCCCGGAATTAAACGAATCGTTCGAGCTTTAAAACAAGTCCGATAATCCTATTCAAATTAAGCTGCGAGAATTCCTATAGAGCGACGTTTATATAGAAACTCAAACATATTCCCCTCATGTGGCTGATCCCATGAGATTTTCATTGTGGAAATTGGGCCTAGATTAAGGCGCTCAATGAGTGGCGATGATAGCAGCGCCTCGTGAAACTCCTTATCTTTGGTTATTGCAGTGACTACCAAAGATTCTCCCATTTGGTTTAGCATTTCTGATTGAGGCACCTCTACTACGCTAGCGTACGGACAAAGAAATTCTCGGTTAGCTAAAGGATGCTCAAATGAGTCACAGTAAACAATAGTCGGCCGGAGGTACGTGCCTCCATCGGTGACTACCTTCCGTTCTCCATCTCGATACTTAGCTGTCATCTCCTCGCACCCAGACTCCAAAAGATCGGCGTCAATGGCGCCATCAATCCACTCTCCCATTTTAGGGTTAGCAAAGCCCGAAAGCTTCGCCTCTGGATCATCAACTGTTGTGGGCTTGACCGGGCCTAGTTTCTTAGCAAGGGCTTCAGCAATTTCACGACCATACTTAGGCACGACTACTGCTGAAGCATTTACGCAAGAACGACCACCATTGTCGGCAATTGACCCCGCAATCAGATCAATATGATCTTTCCAATTTTCAATCTCGTCTTCTCCGATAAGAACCTTACTCCACCCAGGGCCATGAATTTGAATAGCAGGATTATTGGCATACTGATCTGTAGTGCTCTTGTCCCCGAAAATCAGCGCGCGCCCACAACGATTCAAAATATCCGCCGCCCCCTCGTAATCAGTCGGATAAAAACTAAACGCCTCCTTAGGGCAACCAGCTTGAATAAAGGATTGAATAAGACGGTATGGCGTCCACGGTTCATCTCGGCCAGGCTTCATGACGATTGGAGTCTTAAGTGCAATAGCCGGCAACCAGAGTGAGTTCACAGCTGGCGAATTACTCGGCATTACCAATCCCAGAGCTTTTGATGTTGGATAAAAACAAACCTGAGTCCCGAATTGCTCCCCTACTCCGGCATCGAGAATCGGAAGATCAATGCCACGCGTTAGGCCATTAAGAACCACCTGCATATTGCACAACGCATAGTGAATCTTATCCATATTGCGCTTAACCATGACATGCGGAAGGCCACTAGTTGAAGAGAGCGTTTCAACATATTGCTGCGGCGATTGCATTTCACCATCAACACCAATCTGAACTTCTCCATTTAGGAAAATTTCACCGGCCTTCGCGCCGATTTCGACTAGTTCGGCCGTTGTGAATTTGCGCAATGCGGCGCGGGCCTCATCGATGCGCTTTAGGTCTCGCCTAACAACACCAGCATTAACCTGACTAACTGTGGCCTTGGTGTCGCCACTACGATAATCTGCCACTTCAATCTTATTGAGGCTTACATAGGGATCCCCCAAACGTAGACAGGGAATGTGCGGAATAGCCATATTAGTAAACCCCTTCCACAATTTTTTTCTCCATCGCTCCAAAAGGGCGAACTTCGGCAACTCCGTCCCAAGGGCAATTTTCCCAAGGCGAACGACGGATTGCTTCATCCCTTTCAAGGAACCTTGGCATAAAAAACTCTTTAGTGAGAGTCGTCAATTCCACCCTTCCCCAAGCATCATAATCGACAAGGGTTTCGGTCTTCTTTGGATCCACTACCCTCAAAACCGCTCTAGGTTGAGGAGCATGATATGTAATCGAATAATCATTCTCTGGGCCAAACGGGCGGTGACGAGCCAATCCCATAAGCGTGTTGCCGTATGTCGGAACAAAGCCAATTTGGTTTTCGCATATCTCCTCAACTAGAAAGCGTGTGTACTGCTGATCCATGGTCGTCCCGCCACAGAACACGCCTTTTATCCCAGCTTTGATTAAGTCCATTCGTTCAGCCAAGGCTTCGAGTAATTTAGGCGTAGTAAAAAGCGCACTAACTTTTCGGTTTTTGAGAATTGTAACAGCTTGGTCGATTACGTGGTCCATGTACGCACGGGCCTGATCAAACTGTTTGCCGGCTATAAGCCTCTTCACCCAACGCGGATCAAGATCGACAAAATACGTTGAACAACCTCTGACATTAGCCAGATGCTCAATAGAAAGGCGCAAGCGGCGCGGGCCTGTTGGTCCAACCATCATCCAGTAATGATCACGAGGAAAATAGTCGTCATCGAGTGTCTCGGAAAACTCACTGTAATCGATTTTGTAATCCTCCCAGCCAATACGTTGCTTAGGCATGCCAGTAGTGCCTCCCGTTTCAAAAATGCTGAAAGGCCTGCCCTCATAGGCCTTTGGCCGCCAGATTTCATTCGGCATGTCCCGCAGCCACTCATCCTGGAAGTGAGGGAATTTACCGATGATATCATCAAAGCATGAGATATCCTCGGCGGGATTCCAGCCCGCCTTCTCCGCCCAATCCAGCCAAAATGGTGAGCCCGTGTCTGGCGAAAAATGCCATTTTACAATTTCCACAGCATGCGCATCCAACTGCGCCTTGGCCTCCTGAATGTTTTGATCCAAGTTAGACATTAATATTATTTAAAGTTAATAGCCGATTTCGAATTAGGCTTTCTTGATAGGAAAGAAGCGATCAATCGTCGCCTGACTTGGCGCTTTAGTCACAAGCGAAACCCCGACCAACGCAACCAAGGAAGCCAGACAAATGAAAGTCACAGGCATCACTCCCGCAATGAGGTACTCTCCTCCGTGAACTTCCCCAAACCATTTTTCACCCTTATTCCCAAGTGCATCATAAATAAACAAGGCCCAAGTAATGGCAGTTGCTAAAACACTTGCTATTACTCCAGCCTTGGTCAAACGCTTCCAATAAACTGATGCAAAGGCAATTGGAAACAGTGCGGAAAACCCACTGAAACACCATACCCCTAGATTGAATACACTGGTCGGCTTAAATATAGAAATTATGTAGGTGATGAAAACGATGAAAACGATAAATCCGCGTCCTAGCCACACCTTTTGCTTATCACTTACTTCACCCTTCAGCGGCACAATAAAATCATTAGTAAACATGCTGCCTATACATACAAACTGAGAGTCAAGAGAGCTCATAATAGCTGCCAGCACCCCGGCAGAAAACAGGCCTATGAGTATTGGGCTATCCATGAAACTTTTAACCATTACACTAAGCACAGCGTTGGCATTAGGCTTACCATTCGGTAATTGTGGGACACGAAGTTCTCCTGCCTCATAAAGCCCGGCAGCCCATATTCCGATCAAAATACAAGGGACCCAAACAATCATAATGCAGATCGGATGGGCGATGACAGTCAGCCTAAACGACTTTGCGCTCTTTGCCGTCAGCCAGTGCTGGAACAAGTGAGGAAACATCCCAACGCTTAGCGGCACTAACATGTAGCTCATAAAATGGGCTGGGGTCATCAGCCCTTCTCGGGCAAGTTTCTTTGGAGCATTCTCCAGCGCCTGTTGTGAGGCAGCTTCAAGGCCGCCTAGTCCCTTGGCAATAACCAGAAAGCCAACCAATCCCATAACCATGAACACAATCGTTTGGAATGTGTTCGCCCAAACGGCGGACCGCACGCCGCCAAAAAACACATAAAACAGCACTACCATGCAAATGACTAAACCCGATAGCTCTATAGGGATTGCTCCATTCTCAAACGTGCCCGGAAACATTCCCCGAGTCACCCCACCAATATAAATGCCCGCACCAATCAATCCCACCAACAAGTAAGGAATAATCAGGCCTACAAGAATTGGGAACATTAGATAACCTATGCCTTTAGACTCAAATCGATCACGAAAAAATTGTATCTGCGTCACGTAGCCATATTTTTTCCCGAAACTCCACATGCGAATACCCACAAGAAAGAAACAGGCGGTATGAATCAGGCCGGAGCTTGAAGCCATCAGGCCATAAGTTCCTATGCCTAAACTAAACGCCTTTCCAGTAGATCCTACTAACGCGAACGCTGTCATCGTTGTTCCAAACACACTCATTAAGAGCATAAAAGGACCAATCGATTGGCTTGCGACAAAAAAGTCCTTACTAGAACCGCGAAACAGTCGACTTGAGACCCACCCCAGAGCAAACAGTAGACACATGTACACAATAATAATGTACAAAGGCGTACGACTCGCTGGCTCAGCGGCTTGGCCCAATACAACTAGCGAAGGAAAATGTATCATTGTTCCCCTCCTTGATCGTCATTTGATTCGACATAAGCCTCTTCAGCCCAAGCCTCGATATCACTAGGCCACGCCCACTTGATTGCAAGAGCCCAGACTGCCGCAGCCATGCACGAAAAAAGAGCATGATAAAATAAGCCAAGCGGCATAAACCCCAAGACAAGCCTATTGTCTTCCCACCACCATAAATCCTGGTGCACTATGGCCAGCAAAACAATTAGCGCATAAACAAAATTCTTCATGTGTAAGGTTGCAAGTAGAGGTGTTTGTTATTTAGCTTTTTTCTGGTCTACCGTCGATTTTGCTCGGGCTTCATCATATACCGCATAAAGATGTGATTGAGTAGCAACATAAAGCACACCATTGGCCACTACCGGTGTGGAATAAATAGGTGCCGGGAAGTAGGTCTCGCTCAAGACTTTCATTTTCTTATCCGACGCCAAAACTATAAAGTCTCCATCCTCATCTCCTACATATAGTTTCCCGTCTGCCACTAAGGTCGATCCCCACATGTGAGCCTTCATATCATAAACCCAGTGAAGTTTCCCGGTATCGGCATCCAAGCAGTGAACAAAGCCGGAAAAATCTCCTACAAACAAAAGCCCATTATTTTTATCAATAGAAACAGTAGAGATGCTTCGCTTGATGCCCTTGTAGGACCAGATTTCTCCAGTCTTGGTGATATCCCCTTTCTTCGATGGGTCGAGACACACAAGATGCCCTACTCCCTCTCCATGTTCTGGGTCCTGCCCGCTAGCCACATAAACCCGATTATTGTAAAATACCGGCGTTGAATTGATTTCATTTGGCCCTTCTGCCGCTGGATATTTTATCTCCTTCCCATTCTTATCTTTTTTATACTCAGGCGGATTCGCATCGTACCACCAAACTTTTCGGAGAAAATCTAGATCCTCATCCTCATCATAAACCGGCTTAGGCTCAAAGGCATAACAAAAGCCATCTCCGCCTCCGAAGAAAAGCTGGCCCTTCCCGCCAACTACTCCGTAAGAAGGGGAACTCCATTGACCATGATAAATATTCGGCCCGATTCCAGCGTCATCTTCACCTTTCAGCTCCCCAGTCTTCGCATCCAACGCTATGAAACTAGGAGAAAGCGGAGAAGGGACATTAGAATGAGTCCAATCCTGCCCATTGGATGTGCAGGCGTAAACCATATCGCCAACTACGATGACCGAACAGTTGGACGCGTTGTGAGGAAAAACACCCAGCTCATCCATCATGTCGTAGCGCCAAATAATGTCACCATCCTGTTTGCCAACAGTAGCAGGTGGCTTACCCGTATCTAAATGCACATAAACCCCCTCATCCTTGTACGGCCCATCATTGCCGTTGGCTAAGCCTTCAACGTCGAGACACAGCACCTCACAACGACTAGTAACAACATAAACTCGATTCCCGACTACAGTAGGCGAAGAGAGTAACCCAAGGCTTTCCCAGTCGTTAACCTTCCCGGACTTAAGCTTTGGAATAACTAATTGCCATAGGAAGTCGCCTGTCTTTTCATCTATGCATAATAGAATGCTTCGGTCCCCCTGATGCTTTGGATCGCGAGCAAAGTCATTGTTGGTCCCTACAAAAATCTTGCCATTTGAAATTGTTGGATTGCCGTAGCTTTGAGTTCCGAGCCTAGCAACCCACTTAACATTTTTTGTTGTCTTAAGATCGACGTCCTCCGTCCCCTGTTTATAATCACCAGGCTCTACTTTATCAGGCAGTCCGGAAGCATTTGCAGCCATGTTTCGGCCGAGCGAGTTTCCTCCCCACTGCGGCCAATCAGCAGCTTGAACAAAAGCGCTTCCTAATCCCCCAGCCACTAGGCCGATAACCATTATGGTTTTTAATTTTTTCATGATATTTAAATTTCTTTGTTTTACTTGTTGGGCATAACCTTAACGTTGTCGATATAAACTGGCATCTCCTGCGGAGAGAACCCGAATAAGCCTGGCGATCCACTTTTGTGGACGTTGTTGTGTTTGAATTCGACATTCCATCCTGACGGCTCTTCCGCTCCTTTTGGCCAAGCCTTGGCTCTCACCACGCCAGACCCATCAGAATTAACATCCACTCGCGATTTTAACGTGAACCAGTTGTTGGCCTTCCACCGGAAATTTGGCGGTGAACCACGCTTCGGAACTCGAATCCGATCAAGGTTAGAATTAATTTCTATCTTCTGCTCATTTCCCTTCAACACTATTAAATAACGCTGATTTATAATTCCAACATCAGACATTTTGCGGCGGCGGCCATCGGTCAATACATCAGCCTGAATTGTATAGTTGCTCATGCTCTGCTCGCCTATAAACACCGTTGCACGCTGTAAGCGTTTGTTGTCTATCGTCTTACGCAATGCCTTTGTCCCTTCCCTGTCACGGACTTCAAACTTAAATCTAGCCCCAATCCAAGGCAAAGGCGGATAGGCAAACTTAACTCCCTGATCCACTTGGCTATCCACACTTAAATCAAAACTCTCAAAGTCCTCGCTCAACGGAGGCGCCGGTAACACCCGGCCTCGTATTACGCCCGTAAGCCCATCGACTGTTGCCTTAAATGCCCCAGCGGAACTAACCATTTTTTTTGCAGCTATAATTTGCCCTCCCTTGAAGGACGCATTCATTCTCGCCTTAACCTTGGCCGTAGGAGGGATATAAGATTCCCACTTTAACTTTGCACCATCTATCTCCTCCACAAGAAATCCGTTGGCATCAAGTTTGCGCGCTCGGAACGAAGCAGACTGACCTGGTGCGAGTAAAATTTCGGAAGGCACGATCTGTAATCGAGTTGCCTTGCCAGCTTTGGGCCATTTCTCAGGCTTTAGGGTTTTGGCTAAGCCTCGGTTTTTGCCTGCCTTGCCAAAGCAGTAAAGCTTCTTTGTTGTTTGAACATAGACCTTTCCATTGTAAACGGTGGGCGTAGCAAAACACCGGCCATCTAGAACAGCATGCGATAGGATTTTGGCCTCTTTTTTGCCTGGCTTTATAACATAAAACGCACCGTGAGTCCCTGTGCCTCCCTTTTCTGCTCCTCCTTCTCCGGCAGGATTTTCAAGCATAGGCAAATAGATCTTACCATCGGCATGAATTGGTGATGCATTTCGTTGCTCAATTCCAAGTTTGATTCTCCAGTTTTCCTTGCCTGACTTAATATTAACACTGTGCAACTCTCCCTTTTCAGCCACTACATAAATTGTATCTCCAACCAAAATTGGAGAACTGGTTGAAGTGGTAATTTTCTGGGTCCAAAGTTCTACTTGTTTGCGTTCTACCACAACTGGGTTTGCATCTTTTGGCTGCACGTGTGGAATCTTAAATCCTACCATCTGCCCCGGCTCATATGGGGTACCATAAATCGCGGCAGCAATATCGTTATTATAAACCACAACCGATGCATTGATGCCTGCCTTGAATAAAGGCACTTGCCAAATTGCCTCGCCTGTCCGCGCATTGGCACAAACAACACTCCCATCCCCAGTCGTAGCATAGAACACTCGCTTGCCATCCAGCCATCCTAGATAAGGAGAGGAAAAGCAACTATCTTTAGGCCGACTTCCTGGCTTTGCAGCCCATGCAATTTCCCCGGTTTTCTTATCGAACCCATAAAACCGATCCCAAGGCGGGCCCTGAGCTCCCCAGTTAGCCATTATCCCTCGGGTGATAACTAAATCTTTGTCAACAACAGGTGTTGCAGTCCTCCCATTAGGAAAAGTCATCCTGCCTAGTGCCTCCATCAACGAATGCTTCCACACCATTTCCCCATCCTGTGTAAAAGAGGCAAAAAGCCCCTGCGTCCCCTGGTAAAAAAGGTTCCCTGTTTCAGGATCAATAGTAGGGCTAGAAGATGAGTAACGGGTATAAATAATATCACTTAAAAAATCGTTAAATTTATGCTCCCAAATTTTCTTACCTGTCTCTGCATCATAACAAAACACCCCTTCCTGCAGATCCGCGCCTTCGCCAACATGGCCTACGATGAATAACTTGCCGTTAGAGATTGTAGGAGCGGAGCGGCCAGGCAAATCAACAGTCCAAAGAGCCTCCCCCGTCTTGATTGAATCCGGTAAATTTTTCTCATGCGACAAACCTGATTGCAGCGGCCCGCGCATATGAAGCCACCCCTCAACTGGAGCCGCCGAAGCGGCCGCGATAGCGCCAAGGCCCAATAGAGTAAATCCCAGTTTTTTCATTATTGAATCGTTTATTATTTAGATTGCAGAGCTTAACCGCTCCTTGGTCACAAGAACAAATCAGGCCTAAACCCTAACGAAACTAAAAGTCCATGCAATAAAAATAATACTTACACGTATCATTTTACTCTCGTTAATTCATTCTTGGTTTCTTTTG
>Ga0066836_10001814_pt1 | contig 11297 bp, 7 predicted proteins | sample ETNtaG_18_FD_71568 | JGI IMG/M metagenome (GOLD analysis project Ga0066836, IMG submission 71568) | Marine microbial and viral communities from oxygen minimum zone, Eastern Pacific Ocean - ETNP201302SV91 | ecosystem: Environmental > Aquatic > Marine > Oceanic | place: Pacific Ocean: Eastern...
TGAAATCTTTTAGAGGGAGTCTCTGTTCAAAAATTCGCCATACCTTTAGTTCTCTTACCTCAAAACAAAAAAATAGCTCGAGCTACATTCTCATTCTGTTCGGGGTCGTTCTGACTCTCTTTCTCGCAATCCTCTTCGTCGCTACACTTCTTATCCCCCAAAATGCTGATGACTTTCTCACTGCTTACTTACCCAGAATTGGCTATTGGCTTCAAGCCGATTCTCTGAATCTATTTGAAGCTTCAACTTACAATTCGCCACAGAGTTCCTATCCGCTCAATGCCCAAATCCCGCTACTTAGGGGCATCGTATTATCAGGAACTGATTCTTTCTTAGGGATAAACCAATGGGTATCTGTAATATTGTCTGGAATCGCTCTCTATGGGTTATCAAAATTCTTTGGAGGGAATAAAGGAACTTCTCTCTTCCTTGCTGGTATTTGGATACTGACACCCAGCGTTGCAGCTCAAATCGGTATTGCTTTGACCGACCTGTACGTAATATTTCTCTTTCTTGCTGCTGTTTTACTTGGAGTTATCGGCTGGAGAGAACAACGCCGAGCATTACTCCTTATATCTTCCCTGAGTCTTGCTCTAGCTCTGGGTGCTAAACACACAATCCTCTTCACAGTGCCCGCCCTACTGTTGCTAGCGCTTATTCCTCTTTTTTCAGAAGGTTCAAAAAGAAAAAATGCAATTTACTGGGCTTGTGTTACAGCCCCAACAATGCTTCTCTTTGGAATTGATCGGTACATACAAAACTGGACGTTCTTCGGGCATCCCTTTGGAGATCAAGACTCTTTCGTTTTATTTACCGGTGAAGAGATCAACTCACTGTCTGGTCGTTTTGATCAAGCATTTGATAACAGCCAAAGGGTTCTTACAAACATGTTCTTAGCCGACCTAGATTTCCTTCCAGATGAAATTACCGATCCTGTAATCAAAAATTTCACAGGTATCGAAGAATTTCTAGGAACTAACATCTCAACTATCTCTGGCGTTCCATGGCTCGGAGTTACCACTTCAATAATTCTTATTTTTGGACTGTTATTTTCTTTATATCAAATTCTCTTCAAACGTAACTGGTCTTTATTAATATTAGTTCTTCCGGCTCTGTCCTATTTAGGCACTTTGTTTCTTATACGGCCATCTTTTTCTCTAGCTTTCTCTCGTTATATCTTGTTGCCTGCGGCTTTATTATTAGCAGCTTCAGGACAAGGATTTAGCAAAGTCCACTCATTCTCACTTAATAAATCCAGAAAACTTTCTATGGTTCTAACTAGTTTTGTTGGGCTCCTAGCCATTACCGGCGGCACTATTCAGACCAGTTTCATTTTGGCTGAAAACGGAACTCGCCCTCTTTATGGAGAAGAAAGTGCTTGGGGTAAGAATGACCTTGAAATGCTGGACCATTCAAACGGCTTCGCAAATAGAAGCAGCCACAGGGCTCTCCTCAGTTTTGTAGAAGAGTGCTTTGACCACGATAGTGAAATAAAAATTGAGTATGAAGGAAAATTCCCCCAAGGACTTTTATTTATAAGTGACTATAAGCGCCCAATTACTCAGCATGTAATACCCTCAATCGATATCCCTGAACTTATTATGGAAAATAACCATGGTCCTGTAATAGCCGCCTCATTATCTCTGAAAGAAGCTAACGAGGCTACAAACTTCCTAAGAGAAACTTCGATCTCAAAACAACAAGTAGTTGTTTTTGGAGATGTTTCTGTCGCTTTTAACGACAAAGAATTCATTCAAACCTGCGAAGATACTATAAACGATGTCGATATTCTCCGAACCGCAGTTCTATTGGGTCTATTTAATGAGATTCCAGCCAACTCTGCAATCGTGAATCTAGCTACTTCATCATCTATAGGTATGCAGATAGGTATTTATGAGAACCCATTAAAAGGTCTTGAAATGACAATCCTGGACCAAACACCCGAGGAATCAATTACTTGTGCCGATTACCAAATGTGTACTAGCGAAGGTAGACCCATTTACATCCTTCGAGAAATATTCAATGGTGACTCCATCAACCTTCTACTAGCTCCAATGGCGCGAGATATTGGATACATGAATAACCCTTTAATTGTCTTATCTGACTCATTTTTATTCGGCAAAGTGGACTCAATGCCCGAATGCCAAGTAGAAGGAGAACCTGCCCCATTATTGCTTTCAAGTACTTCTAAATGGATGACAAGAAGTTGTATCGGCGCTCCCGCCTTACTTTCCACTTACGAACTTTTCTTAACATTTGGATGTCATGGTGAACTAAATGGCTGGTATATCTGCAGCTAACCCTTGGAGACCGTAATTAGCCTGCTGTCTATGTCAAGATACATGTATGAAATTGATCAATCAATGGATCTCAAACTATGAATGTTCTTGATGAAGATGACTGGGATGTTCACCCTAAGAGCAGCCCCCTATCGAACTCTTCCAAAAACGACCATTCAATTGCTTCATCAAGTTTTTATTGGAGTCTTGCCGCATTTGCCATAATCGGTATCTCTGGTATAGCCATAAACCAAATCATCGTTGACAAATTTGGCGTTGCTCCGCTTGGCCGATACAACACTTTACTTGCGTTAACACTTATTGGAGGCCAACTCGGTAGCGCCAGTATTCACTCCTCTGTGCTGTACCACACTCCGAAAGCTCGCTCTACTAACCATCCCACAGGTCAAGTACTCACCGCTGCAATGAAAGTAACGTTTCTAACCTCTGCTTTTGCAGCATTAACAATTCTATGCCTTGGTGAAATCATCCTAAGATCTACCGAAAACTCTTATTACCTAGACGGTTTAAGAGGCATTTCTATAGGACTCTTCTTTTATCCACTAAATAAAACTCTAGGAGCTCATATAAATGGGCTTCGAAGGATACGATCTTTTTCTGTTTTTCTTGCCGCCAGATTTCTACTCCTTTTGACTACAGTTATTTTTGCTGCTTACTTATTCAATTCGGAAAATTTACTTCCATGGGCAATAAGCGTTAGTGAGCTCATTATTTTCCTATTCTTAGTTCTTGCAATACGTTCAGAACTCACAAAGAGAAATCGAGAAAAAACTCTTACTGGACTTGTGAAACGTCACATCCGATTTGGACTAAAAGGAATCGTTGGTGGAGTTCTTTTAGATTTGAATACCCGAATTGATGTTCTTGCCCTAGGGGCTCTTGTGGGTTCAAGGGCAGTAGGTATCTACAGTCTTGCAAGTCTTTTTGCGGAAGGTCTATACCAACTAGCCATGACTGCAAGGTACAACTACGACCCAGTCCTGACTCAACTATACGTAGAAGGCCGCACAAAGGAGTTAGAGGCCACCATAAAAAGTGCAAAACGAAGAATCTATGGTTTGATGATCGGAGTAATTCTTTTAGCAAACTTGAGCTACCCACTAGTAGCTCAAGTTTTATTTGGGAAAGACCTCGCCGACGAAAGTTGGCCAGTGTTTGCCATACTGTCAATTGGAGTTACTTTCAGCGCTGGATATATCCCCTTTACAAATCTCCCACAACAAATTGGAGCCCCATTAAAACAATCGAAACTTCTCGGAGCAATTAGTGGGACCAATTTAATTTTAAATATGCTACTCATACCTTTTTGGGGTCCAATAGGAGCAGCTGTTGCTACAGCAATATCTCAAGTTACTCTCATTCCATATTTGCGCCGCTTGACTTTCCCCTTACTAAAATTTAAGCCATGACTAAGACGCAATTGAAGCCATTGACCGAAATGGGGAAAGGTTTAAAGTGTGAAATCTCTTGGTACGAATTATTAGTAACTGTCATAACAATCATCTCAATAACCAGTCTGGTGTTTTTAGCTTTTGGAATATTTGACCCAAAATTCGTCCTCATTGCATCTTTATTGTTAACAATCAGTGTCAAAAAAATTCTAAAGCTTGAGCTTCCAACCAGAGTCAAAAAAACAGAAAGGATCATTTGGATCATTTGTTTGATAGCTGTATTTTTTCGCTTTGAACAGTGGTCTAATTTGTCTGGAGGGCAAGATCAAGGCCTCTACACAAATATGGCTTCTGCCATAACTCGAAGCGGAGCGGTCACCTTTACAGATCCTTTTAGGCATGATCTATCACCCGAACTTCAAAACATCTATGACCAGGCGGCCTTGCTTTCAGTGCACCTAGTTGATCCAGTGAAATCACTTTTCACAATTGAGTTCTATCCATTGCATCCGATCTGGCTTTCCATAGGAAATTTCTTCTTAAGCTCCTATGGGCAGCAAGTGATCCTTATCTTTTTTTCTTTAATTGGACTAGCAGGCGGCTACTACTTAGCCCTAGAAATCGATGGCAGAGCTGCAGTAGCTCGATTGTTCACCTTCTTGCTAGCCATAAACCCAGCGCTAATATTTTTCAGTAAATTCCCTGTAACTGAAGTAGTAGCCTTCGCGTTCGCCGTAAACGGCTTCCTTTTCTTAACCCGCTATCTGAAGTCTGTGGATAAAAATCTAACTCATCTATATTTCTTATTGACCCTGATGTGTTTCGGAGCTCTTACTGCAACACGATGGCAATTATTTCTTTATTTACCTTTTCTAGGGCTACTAGGTCTCGCCTCATTATTTCCGCCTATAGAGAAAAACCTAAGGAAAAAGTTAGCAACCACCACTATGGGTATTCTTCTCGTTCTGATCATAAGTATGGGATATTATTGGTGGAAGCAACCCACTCTCTTTGAGCCCATGTGGGACACTATTACTGACGCTTTACCCAGCACGACTCTATTGATCTTCTTCGGCTTGTTGGGAATCTTCTTACTTTTTCTACTAAATAAACGCTTCTCAAGAGCTCAGGATTTACAAATCTCACAAGTGCTTAAGGTTGTTCATAAAGTTGCTCCCTACTTATTAATAGTCTCTTTTGCTTTTTCTATCTTTTCGATCATTGAGATCTACGATCGGAATTTGATGGCTCCATGGGAATATCCTGTTCCCATTGGAGATGCGTTTCTCTTTCGTTTTCATAGTCTCTATCGGCTAATCTTATTTGCTTCACCAGTTGCACTTGGATTGATTCTCCTAGCTCCTCTTTTGCTGAAAGTTCGATCTACACCTATCTCTCTCCTATTTATCTTCGGTGGAAGCCTTTGGATAGTCATTCTCTCGCGTCCTTTCGTTCCCTATCTCTACTACTACGGCCGCTATCTGATAGTTGACATGCTCCCACTTGTCTTACTAATAGCTTCTATTCTCTGTATAGATCTAAAAAATTCTTTGAGTAAATGGAAAAACTACTTATCGAAAATTTCTATTACCTCGCTCATTGCCTACAGTCTTTTCTTTTCTTATTTCCAAATTGGGCATTTTGAGGGAGAGCCAGTTGGCATTTATGAAGATTTTCTCTCCGATATCACCCAGCGAGATGTAATAGTTGTGTCGTTGTTGGATCAACGAGTTGTCGTACCTTTGAGAATCACCTACGAGCAATCAGTATTTGTCTTGAACGATCCACTCAACTCCCCTGATGTACTCAGCGAATTGAACGATCTCGCCGTTAATAGAGGTGGTAGATTAATTCTCGCTGCACCTTCTGGTATTGGAGCGCCTGAAATAGAAGCATTTAAAAGCACTAAAGTAAAAGACTGCTTCATGACGAATTCTGATCACTTCCGAGGAGGCTTACACCTCGGATCTCAAACATCCAAGCGACGCTTCTTTCTTCCAACAGCATGGACTTGTGCTGATAACCCCTACGAGTTCTTTGATATAACCAATTCTTTATAACTAGTTACATAATTACTTAATTCTATTCACCCAACCCCAATACCATTCACTAAAATAAACCAAAGTATTCCAACGAATAGATACAACTGAAGAGTCCTAAAACAGTGAACTAACCTTCATAGAAAAGAATTACTTCTTCAAGTTCCGTTTCAAACTTCTTACCAGACTAAATGAGGAAAAATGATACCAATCACAAAAGTAGTATTCGGACCAGAGCACGAAAGTCAGGTACTTGAAGTATTGAAATCCGGTCAAATAGCCCAAGGATCTAAGGTTGCCGAATTCGAAAAGTTATGCGCTTCTATGGCCGGAACACGTTCTGCTGTAGCAGTAAATAACGGTACAACTGCTCTCGTTCTCGCTCTCCGCGCTCTTGGCATCGGAGACGGCGACGAAGTAATTACAAGTCCATTCACTTTTGCCGCTACTTTAAATGCAATTATTGAGGTGGGAGCCACTGCTCGGTTTGGAGACATCGATACGAACTATAATCTTGATCCAAGCACCATAGAGCCGCTTATCAATGAACGAACCAAAGCAATAATGCCAGTACACCTATATGGTCTACCAGCTCAAATGAACCTCTTCCAAAAAATTGCTAACGACAACGAAATCTTCCTCATAGAAGATGCTGCTCAGGCACACTTTGCAACTACAACGGATGGAAAGCCTGTCGGATCATACGGCCTAGGTTGCTTTTCATTCTACGCAACAAAAAACCTTACCTCTGGAGAAGGTGGCGTTGTAACTGTAAACGATCCAGAACTTGAAGAATCTATGCGAACCCTCAGGAACCAAGGCATGAAGCAGCGTTACCAATATGAAGTCCCTGGATACAATTTTCGTATGACTGACTTAGCAGCCGCTGTCGCTATTCCTCAATTTGATAAAGCAGAAGAAATGGTTTCAATTAGACAGCAAAATGCATTAAAACTTTCAAATGGGCTACAAGGGATTGAGAAAATCGTAACTCCTGAATCCCAAAGTGATGCCAGTCATGTATGGCATCAATACACTATTAGATTCACTGAAGAATCAGATATGACAAGAGACGAACTAGCAACTGTTCTTCAAGAAGAAAACATTGGCTTCGGCTTTTACTACCCTCGCGCTGTATACGACTATGACTGCTACAGAAATCACCCTCGGGTGCTCATAGAGGCATCTCCAAATGCTGAAAGTTTTGCTAAAAATGTGATCTCTTTACCAGTTCATCCGCACTTATCCGATTCGGATCTTGACCGTATCGTCTCAGTTCTTCAGTCGACTCTTTCGTAAAACTCAAAAAACTAAAGGTCCCCACGACCTATAGCTGCGAAAGAAACACCAGCGGAGAGCCAGTCACTAGGTTCTAAAAATCCACGCCCATCAACTACAGCCAACAGACCATCAAAATCTTCTGGTTTTAAGTCCCGATAAGAGGAATGATCTGCTTGGAGAATTAGACCATCACATTTTCCTCCAAAATGAAATGGATCAAATCCAAGATCTTCAATTTCTTGGTCGCTATAAAGAGGGTCATGCACATAAACTACGGCACCTCGCTCTCGTAACTCTGCCACTACCGGAAACACTCCAGAAAAAGCTAACTCTTTCACATCCCCTCGATAGGCGGCACCTAGAACAACTGCTGCTTTCCCTTCAAGCCCACCTACAAGAGATGAAAGACGATCAACCGTATAAGCCGGCATCGTAGAATTGACCTCTCTACTCTTTTGAGGCAAAACTGCCTGACTATCTGTCGACAGGTACAAGTGTGGATATACAGGGATGCAGTGTCCGCCTACAGCCACTCCAGGTCGATGAATATGACTACAAGGCTGGCTATTTGCTGCCTCAATTACTGTCTCAATATTTATTCCGACCCTGTCGGTATAACGTCCAAATTCATTAGCTAAAGCAATATTCACATCCCGGTAAGTTGTCTCGGCCAACTTGACAAGTTCAGAAGTCTCTGACGTCCCGACATTCCACACCCCATTACCTTGAGGTAGATCAGGCCGATCATCAAATTCAAGTATTGCTTCGTAGAACTCACACCCTCGTTTCGTGGATGCTTCATCTATCCCGCCAACGATCTTCGGAAACTTTCGCAGATCTGCGAAGACACGACCACTAAAAACACGCTCAGGACTGAAGCAAAGAAACAAATTTACCCCAGGCTCTAAACCACTTTTTTCGGCGATCATAGGAGTGAACCTATCTCTAGTAGTTCCCACCGGTAAAGTAGTCTCATACGAAACTAAAGTACCTTCTGTTATCCCTTCCGCTATAGAAGAAGTCGCAGCATCCAGAGCTCTAAAATCTGGAGATTTATTCTCATCAACAATCAGAGGAACAGCTACGACAACTACATCAGACAAAGACACTGCCTTAGCGACATCAGTTGTAGCGTCAAAAAGGCCCTCTTGAAGTGCACTTTTTAACCGCTCTTTCAAGCCTTCCTCCCCTGGAAATGGCTCAATCCCTGATAAAACATCTTCGACCAGCTTTGAATTTATGTCTGCTCCAATCACTTCATGACCAGATGAAGCTATCTGGAGAGCTAAAGGCAACCCGATCTTTCCTATACCAACTACACAAGCACGCATCCTGCAAATCTAGCAGAAATAGGCTTTGGGAGATCGCTATTCTTGCCGCTAATTAGTTACAGGATAAACTCCCATCATGAAAGGATTGATTCTCAGTGGAGGAAAAGGCGTACGTCTACGACCCCTTACAGACACCAGGGCAAAACAACTTGTGCCCATAGCTAACAAACCCATCCTTTTTTATTGTATTGAGCAGTTGGTGGCTGCTGGGATAACTGAAATAGGAATCATCATCGGAGAAACTGGTGATGAAGTCAAAGCAGTCGTTGGTGATGGTTCTAAATGGGGTGTAGATATATCTTGGATTCCGCAAGAAGCACCTCTTGGATTGGCTCACTGTGTTTTAGTCGCAAGGGAGTTCTTAGGAAATGATGATTTTGTCATGTTTCTTGGTGACAACATGCTTGAGTTAGAACTTGCAAGTTTGGTTCATCAATTCATAAACGACCGAAACAATGACTCATTGTCGTGTCGAGTTCTGCTCAAGGAAGTCGAGAACCCGAGTTTTTTTGGTGTTGGAGTTATAAATGATGAGGGACGAGTGATCAAACTGATTGAAAAACCAGAAGAACCTCCTTCTAACCTGGCTCTTGTAGGTGTCTATTTCTTTACCCAAGCAATTCATGAAGCAGTGCTTGCAATCAGTCCTTCTAAGAGAGGGGAATTAGAGATCACTGATGCTATTCAATGGCTTATTGATAATGGATGTGTTGTGGATCATCACATACTTGATGGCTGGTGGATAGACACTGGTAAAAAAGACCCATTACTTGAATGCAACCGTCTCGTTTTAAGTGCAGTCGTTGGAGACATAGCACCAAGTGCTGTAATTGATGACGGGACTGACATTTCAGGAGTTGTTCAAATTGGCGAAGGGTCCGTTATTTCTAATTCTATTATTGAAGGCCCTGTTGTAATCGGCAAAGGCGTAATGGTTTCAGACAGCCAAATCCGACCCTTTACCTCTATAGGAGATGGTGTTCAGGTGTTCGGCTCAATACTTAAAGATTCAGTATTATTAGAGGGTTGCGTTATCGACAAAGCTGGTCTAATCAATGCTTCTCTTGTTGGGAGCAACAGCAAAGTAAGCGGAAGCACAGGTTCAGCAGACTCAAATACCTTATTATTGGGTGACAACTCAATAGTTGACCTGAGTTAGGACAATCAAATGACTACTATCACCCCATCGGAAGTTATCCAAGATGTTGTTTTTATTACCCCAGAGATTTTTTCTGATGACCGAGGAATGTTTATTGAAACATGGAGAAGAGAATGGATTCCGAGCGGTCGTGAAATGGTCCAAGGAAATCGAGCTGATCGAAAATCTGGAAGCCTCGTTGGATTTCACTACCACTTATTCCAATCTGATTATTGGTACGTCCCCATAGGCTCTGCTCAAGTCGTCCTCTACGATCTACGTCACGGCTCTCCAACAGTGGGGAATCTGATATCTGTTTATCTGGGCGCTCTTCCGAATGGCGATCATAACCATCAAGGCATTTATATACCTCCTGGAGTTGCTCACGGATTTGCTGCTTTGAGTGATATGACGATTACTTATCTAGTTGACTCTTACTACAACCCGAAAGACGAACTTGGTGTGGCTTGGAACGATCCTGATATTAATGCTCCCTGGGATTTAGTGGAACCAACTATTTCAGAGCGAGACTCTAATAACCCGCTTATCAGTTCCATTGATCCTTCTCTTGTGCCAAAAGGATAGTCGTGAGACTTTTTGTTACGGGCGCAGCGGGTTTTATCGGCGCCAATTACGTCCACCATGTCTTGAGTTCTAGTGACAACGAAGTAACTGTATTTGACGCTCTTACTTACGCCGGGAACCTGTCAAATCTAGACAAGTTCAAAACAAATCCGAGATTTGAATTTGTCTATGGCGACATTTGCGATGCAACTGCAGTTGAGAACTCCATGAAAGGACACGATGCGGTTGTACATTTTGCGGCCGAAAGCCACGTTGATAGATCGCTGGAGACTCCAGATATTTTTTTCCGTACAAACTGTGAAGGCACAAAAATTTTATGCAATGTTGCTCTAAACGTAGGAGTAGACCGTTTTGTTCATATCTCCACTGACGAAGTTTACGGATCAGTAGAAACTGGTTCCTTCAAAGAGACCGACCCTCTAAATCCGCAGTCACCCTATGCATCTTCAAAAGCGAATTCTGACCAAATCGTCTTAGATTTCCACGCTTCGGTTGGTCTACCTGCGGTCATCACTCGGTCATGCAACAACTACGGACCATTCCAATTTCCCGAAAAACTAATCCCCTTATTTATCACAAACCTTCTTGATGGCATCTCTATTCCAATTTATGGAGATGGGAAGAACATCCGTGACTGGTGTCATGTGGAAGACAACTGTAAAGCCATTGATTTAGTTCTAAACAGCGGAACAGTCGGTCAAATCTACAACATCGGGGCAAAAAACGAATACACGAACCTTGAGATCACTCAAATTCTTTTAGATCTAACAGGAAACGATGAATCAATGATTAGTTGGGTAGAAGACCGCCTCAATCACGATCGACGTTATTCAGTGGACTCATCCAAAGTCGAATCTCTTGGATGGAGTCAAGAAATATCTTTTGCTAATGGGATCTCAGATACCGTCCGTTGGTACACCGACAATAGAAGATGGTGGGAACCTCTAAAGGGCAAGCCATGAGACTTTTAGTGACTGGCGGAGAGGGACAGATTGGGAGAGCGCTCTCCCGGCAAACCCACGATCACGAATTGTTTGCATGCAGTCGTTCTGAGTTGGACATATCGGATTCAGATTCTATTTCTATAGCCATGAAGAAGTATCAGCCTGACGTGATAATTAACTGTGGAGCCTTAACTGATGTAGATAAATGCGAAGTGGATTCCGAATTAGCGCTAAATACAAACGGTTATGCGGTTGGCTTGCTTGCTGAACAAGCAGAAGCCTGCGGTG
>Ga0066836_10001819_pt1 | contig 11290 bp, 10 predicted proteins | sample ETNtaG_18_FD_71568 | JGI IMG/M metagenome (GOLD analysis project Ga0066836, IMG submission 71568) | Marine microbial and viral communities from oxygen minimum zone, Eastern Pacific Ocean - ETNP201302SV91 | ecosystem: Environmental > Aquatic > Marine > Oceanic | place: Pacific Ocean: Eastern...
GATCTATTTTTAAAATAAATAAATCCCTTAATGGGTTTTGACCTAGAAATTTTATAAAATCTTCCCCAAGATCGTTAGAATACTCATCAGCCGCCTTTTCTTTAGACACGAATAAAACTGATGATTCTTCTTTATTCAAAACATAATTTTTGGAAAGTATAATTTTATTAATTCTTTCAATATCATTCATTGAAACAGCCTTATTCAAATAAATATTTAATTCAATATTTTTTTGAATGTTTTCTTTCATCTTAAATGATGAAATTAATAAAATAGAAAAAATCCCAAGCAAAAATAAGGATAGAGAAACACTAAAAATTACACTAAGGAACGGATAATTCCCTAATTTTTTTTTTTTAATTTTTTTCTCTTTCTCTAACATTAAATTATAAGTGGTGCTATTACTAAAGCTACAACAGAAATTAATTTTAATAAAATATTTAGTGAAGGTCCCGATGTATCTTTAAAAGGATCGCCTACTGTATCTCCTACAACTGCAGCTTTATGTGCTTCTGTGCCCTTCTGTCCAGCTTCTTCAATCATCTTTTTTGCATTATCCCAAGCTCCACCTGCATTAGATTGAAAAATCGCCATAAGAACACCTGATGAAGTAACTCCAGCGAGCAATCCTCCAAGCATATATTTACTAAATAATCCAATTATAACAGGGACAGATATTGCCATTAGTCCAGGAACAACCATTTCTCTAAGAGCAGCTTTTGTAGAAATTTCAACACATTTACTATACTCGGCAACTCCATCAGCTTCGTTGAAGATTTTCATATCAGCTTTAGAAGCTTTTGATAGGTCAGAGTTATGTTTTCTCATAATCTCTAATGCAGCCTTAAGCTTAGGTAACTCTCTAAATTGTCTTCTTACTTCCTCAATCATACTCATAGCAGCCTTACCAACTGCATTCATTGAAAGTGCTGAGAAAACAAAAGGAAGCATAGCTCCTAAAAGTAGTCCAGACATTACAATTGGGTCTGATATGTCAATTGCATCAATTTGTGCTGTTTGCATGTATGCAGCAAATAAAGCAAGAGCAGTTAAAGCTGCGGATGCTATAGCAAATCCTTTTCCAATTGCAGCAGTTGTATTACCCACTGCATCTAATTTATCAGTTCTTTCTCTAACCTTTGGTGGTAGATCAGCCATTTCTGCAATTCCACCAGCGTTATCTGATATTGGGCCATATGCATCAACGGCTAATTGAATTCCAGTATTAGCAAGCATTCCTACAGCAGCGATTGCTATACCATATAGTCCAGCATAATAATGTGAAATTAAAACTGCAGCACAAATTAAAAGTATTGGAATTGCAGTTGACATCATACCAACTCCAAGTCCAGCAATAATTGTTGTAGCGGGACCAGTATCAGATTGTTTAACTATTGATTTAACTGGGGGTTTACCAGTTGCAGTGTAATATTCTGTAATTTTTCCAACTCCTAGTCCAGCTAATAGCCCTGCAATAGTTGCAGCAAAAACACCCATTGATGTATATTCTTTTCCATTAAAAACCCAAGCATCAGGTAGAAAATGATCTATAAGAAAATATGTAGCTATGAACATTAAAATAGCAGATGAGAATTCACCAGCATTTAATGCGGCATGTGGGCTTCCTCCTTCTTTAACTCTAACAAATAGAGTTCCAATAATTGACATTATAATTCCTGTTGAAGCTATAAATAAAGGAAGTAAAATAGCATTTGTTTCAATACCGGAAAACTCTTGAAGGCCTATAAATGCGGCGCCTAGTACCATAGCTCCAATTATTGAACCAACAAATGATTCAAACAAATCTGCTCCCATTCCAGCTACGTCTCCAACATTATCTCCAACATTATCAGCAATAGTTGCTGGATTAAGTGGGTGATCTTCTGGAATACCAGCTTCAACTTTTCCAACTAAATCTGCTCCAACATCAGCAGCTTTAGTATATATACCACCTCCAACTCTTGCAAATAGTGCTATTGAAGAGGCTCCTAGAGAGAATCCTGAAATAACTTTGATAACTGTATCTATATCTTGAAATAAATTACTATATATTATAAAAAGTGATCCTAATCCAAGAACACCTAAACCAACAACTCCAAGTCCCATTACAGCACCACCTGAAAAAGCTATTTCTAAAGCTTTTCCAAGAGATTCTTGAGCAGCATTAGTTGTTCTCACATTTGCTTTAGTTGCTACTTTCATACCTATGAAACCCGCAAGTCCTGAACATAATGCTCCCACAACAAATGATACAGCAACAAGATAACTTGTTCCCTCACTTTCTCCTTTAAATCCAAGTAAGATAGCAGTAAGGATAACAAAAATAGATAGTATCTTGTATTCTGCTTTAAGAAATGCCATTGCACCATCTGCAATATTTTCAGCAATTCTTTTCATTTTATCTGTGCCAATTTCTTTTGATGTAACCCAGTTATTTTTAAAATAAACAAATAATAGTGCTAGAATTCCTGATGCTGGCACTGAATATAATATCATTTCATTCATATTTTTAAATTTAAATTTATGCGCAAATATAGCATCTTAATTTTAGCTACAATACTCTTCGTAAACGTTTTTAAGATGTTCACTTATCATCAATGAATTTCTACCTTCAATATGGTGTCTTTCAACAAAATGAATAAGATTTCCATTATCAAAAAGTGCGATGGCTGGTGAACTTGGAGGATAAGGAAGACACATTTCTCTTATTTTTTCAACAGCTTCAAAGTCAACTCCAGCGAAAACAGTAAATAGTTTGTCTGGTTTAAATTTTGAATCTTTAATTGAACCTTTCACCCCAGGCCTAGCTGCTCCTGCAGCACAACCACATACAGAGTTTATCAATACTAAACATTTTCCAGAATCTTTGTGAAGCTCTTTTGTCACAGATTCTGAGTTTTTCAATTCTTTAAAACCTACAGATGTGAGTTCTTCGATCATAGGTTTTGTCAATTCATTTGGATACATAATAAAAAAATTTTTTTGTTAAACAACATTTACATAAAACCAAGTTCAAGTTTAGCCTCTTCAGACATCAAATCTGTTGAATATGGTGGATCAAAAGTGATTTCAACATCAACTTCATTAATTTCTTTTATCATTTTGACTTTTTCCTTAACGTCTGAAGGGATCGTTTCAGCGGCAGGACAATTAGGAGATGTAAGAGTCATTAAAATATGAATATTATTTATTGGTAAGATATTGATTTCATAAATTAGTCCGAGTTCATATACATCCACAGGAATCTCTGGATCAAAAACATTTTTTATTGATCTTATTATTTTTTCTTTTAATTTTATCTCTTCTTTTTTATTCATTAGTTTTTTTGTTTGCTAAAGCAATGATTTTAAATTTATTTTCCATAGACTCTAGACCATTAGATCTTTGCGTTCCTATAAATCTACAAAGTCCGGTTTTATTGATAAAAAATAATTTAGTTTTTATAATTTCATCAGGTGATTGATTAGAAAAAACTTTAATTAATAAACTTAGTAATCCTTTTGTGATAGAAGTATTACTTTCTCCTGAAAAAATAAGTTTGTCATTTTTAATTTTGTAGCTAAGCCAAACTTTGGATTGACACCCCTTAATAAGATTGGTTTCCAATTTATCTTTCTCATCATATTCATCTAGGTTTTCTCCTAACTCTATTAAGTAATTTAATATCATTTCAAAATCATCATCTAGCGTTTGAAAGTTATTTATGATATCTTTTTGAATAGAATCAGTAGTTTTCAATTGATTAATTTTTTAAGTTTTTCAACAAAATAATCTATTTCATTTTTAGTATTGTATATAGCTAATGATACTCTAGCGGTACCATCTAAATTAAATTTTTCCATAAGTGGTTGTGTACAATGATGGCCGGTTCTAATAGCTATTCCTTTTGAATCTAATAATAGTCCTAGATCATAATAATGAATTTTATCTACTGTAAATGAAAAAATACCTATTTTATTTTTTGAATTACCTAGAATCTTTATTCCGGGAATTTTATTAAATGAATTTAAAGCGTAATCCTTTAATTCTTTTTCATATGATAAAATGTTATTAAATCCAATATCATTAATGAAACTTAAAGCTTTATTGAACCCAATAACATCTCCAATATTTGGTGTTCCAGCTTCAAATTTATATGGTAATTCGTTATATGTTGTTTTTTGAAAGTTCACTTCTTTAATCATTTCTCCACCACCCATATAAGGAGGCATTTTTTCTAGAATTTCTTCTTTACCATATACAACACCAACACCTGTAGGGCCATACATTTTATGAGCAGATAAAACAAAAAAATCACAATTCAAATCTTGAACATCAATTCTTGAATGTGCTGAAGCTTGAGCTCCATCAACCATTGTAAAAACATTACTTTTTTTACAAATTTCTATCATTTCTTTTATTGGATTAATTGTTCCTAGAGTATTTGAAGTATGAACTATAGATAAAAATTTTGTTTTATTAGTAATTAATTTTTTGAAATTATTTAAATCAATTTCTCCATTTTCTAAAACATTTATTGTTTTTAAAATGATTCCATTTTCTTCACAAATCATTTGCCATGGGACAATATTTGAGTGGTGTTCCATCTCACTTATAATTATTTCATCCTCTTTTTTCAGGAAATGTTTTACAAAAGAAGATGCAATTAAATTTATTCCCTCAGTTGTTCCTCTAGTAAAGATTACTTCTTTTTCTGATCTTGAATTTATAAATTCAGCAACTGATTTTCTTGTTTTTTCATATTCAAGAGTAGCTTTTTCAGCTAATGTATGAATCCCTCTATGAATATTAGCGTTATATTCTGAATAATACTCATTGATAGCTTCAATAACCTTTTTAGGTTTTTGCGTTGTTGCAGCATTGTCGAAATAAACCAACTGATTATTATTTATTTTTTTATTTAAAATTGGAAATTGGTTTCTAATTTCGATTAAATTAAATGATTTAACGTTCATTAAGGTAGGATTCAATTTTTGTAGATAAAATTTCATTTATTTTATCTTTTATTATGTTTTGATTTATCTTTTGAATTATTTCATCAAAAAAAGCATTAATCAAAATAGAGACAGCTTTGTCTTTATTAATCCCTCTGGATTGTAAATAAAAAATAGCATTCTCATCCAATTGGCCAGTAGTACATCCATGAGAACATTTAACATCATCAGCCCAAATTTCCAGCTGTGGTTTTGTGTTAATTTTAGCATTATCTGATAATATGATGTTGTTATTTGATTGGAAAGCATTTGTTTTTTGTGCTTCTTTTCTAACAAAAATTTTACCATTAAAAACACCATTTGAATGACCATTCATAATTCCTTTATAATGTTCATTGCTAATTGAATTTTTTTGCATATGATCCACCGAAGTATGATTGTCAACGTGAGATTTATTGTTCAAAGCGTATATTCCATACATATTACAATAACAATTTTCGTCAATTAGAGATATGTTTAGATTATTTCTAATAATATCACCGGAAAAGGAAAAAGTAAAAGTATTTGAAATACTATTTTTTTTCTGTTTAATATTAGTGCTATTAAAAGATGTTGAATTATTTGGATCATTTTGGATTTTGAAATAATCTAACTCTGAACGATCTTCAAGGATAATTTCAGTTACGTTGCTATTGAAATTATTAGAAATTAGTGAGTAGTCAAATTCACATATTGATAATTTTGAATTTTTTTCCATAAAAATAAACTTTCTCAATTGTGAACTAAAAATATTTTTTTCAGAGGTATAAAAATTACTTATAATAATAGGTTTATTTATGATTTGATTTTTTTTAATATAAACAAACAATCCTTTAGACCAAAGAACTCCATTTAATGCAGAAAAAATATCAGAATCGGAATCATCATTTTCCCCAAAATGATGATTTAATACATTTTTCTCTTTTTTGTCTAAATCTTCAAAGTTCTTAAAAGATATTTCAGAAGGAATATTTGAAAATTTATTGATAATTTTTCCATCCAAGGTTATAATTTGATAAACATTATTATCATTAATAATATGAGGTAATATTTTTTTCTCAGTATTAGATGAAATGCTTTTTTCAATTTCAAATTTCAAACTAAAGTTCTTTTCAATAGATTGTTTTAATGGGGTGTATTTATATTCTTCTTTAATATTGAATTTTTTTTCTCCTAATTTTTTTAAATAGTTATTTCTACTTTTTTTTAAAAAAGAATTAGATTCTTCATTAATAAAATCCTTTATTTTTTTACTATCAAATGTAAATTTATCAGACTTAAACATTATTTCATTTTATTTTAGAAAAGTTTACAACCAATCATAACCCCTATTTTCTAATTCAATTGCTAAATCTTTATTGCCGCTTTTTACAATTTTTCCATCAATTAATACATGAACATAATCTGGAATTATATAATCTAGTAATCTTTGATAATGGGTTACAACTATAGTGGAATTATCTTTTTTTCTTAATTTATTAACACCATTAGATACAATTTTAAGAGCATCTATATCTAATCCTGAATCTGTTTCATCAAGTATTGATAACTTTGGTTCTAGCATCGCCATTTGAAATATTTCATTTCTTTTTTTTTCTCCCCCTGAAAAACCTTCATTAATTGATCGGCCAAGTAAATCTCTATCGATCTTTACCAGATTCATTTTTTTCTTCATAGTTTTTAAAAACCCTACAGCATCAAGAGGTTTTTTCTTATTAAATTCTCTAATTTTATTTAAAGCTGTTTTAATAAAATTTATAGTTGAAACTCCCGGTATTTCAACTGGATATTGAAAGGCTAGAAAAATTCCCATCATAGCTCTTTCATCTGGAGAAAAATTATTAATATTTTTTCCATAGAAAGAAATTGTTCCGCTTTCAATTTTATAATTCTCATTTCCAGCAATTACAGAAGCAAGTGTGCTTTTACCTGACCCGTTAGGGCCCATTATTGCGTGAACTTCTCCATGATTAATTTCAAGGTTTAATCCTTTTAAAATCAGATTATTTTCAATTGATACTTTTAATTTTTTTATAGATAACATAATATTAAATTTTAGCCTACACTTCCTTCTAAAGTTAAAGATAGAAGCTTTTGAGCCTCAACTGAAAACTCCATTGGAAGTTGTTTTAATACTTCTTTAGCATAACCATTTACAATAAGTGCAATGGCATTTTCTTCATCAATTCCTCTTTGCAAACAATAAAAAATTTGATCTTCTCCAATTTTTGAGGTAGTTGCTTCATGTTCTACTAGTGAGGATTTATTTTCAACATCAATATAAGGGAATGTATGAGCTCCACATTTATTTCCTAACAGAAGAGAATCACATTGAGAAAAATTTCGAGAGTTTTTTGCTCTTTTCATAATTTTAACCTGTCCTCTATAGCTATTTTGAGAAAAACCAGCAGAAATTCCTTTTGAAATAATTTTTGATTTAGAATTTTTTCCAATATGAATCATTTTTGATCCAGTATCTGCTTGCTGATAATTGTTAGTTACTGCAACTGAATAAAACTCTCCTACAGAATTGTCTCCTTTTAAAATACATGAAGGATATTTCCAGGTAACTGCAGATCCAGTTTCAACTTGAGTCCAAGAAATTTTAGAATTATTTCCAAAACAAATTCCTCTTTTTGTAACAAAATTGTAAATTCCACCTTTACCATTTTCATCTCCAGGATACCAATTTTGAACAGTTGAGTATTTAACTTCAGCATTTTTTGCTGTAAAAATTTCAACAACAGCTGCATGCAGCTGGTTTTCATCTCTCATTGGAGCTGTACATCCTTCTAGATAGCTTACATAAGAACTATCTTCAGCAATAATTAAAGTTCTTTCAAATTGACCAGTATTTGCTGCGTTAATTCTAAAATATGTTGATAGCTCCATGGGGCACCTTATTCCTTTTGGGATATAACAAAAAGACCCATCAGTAAATACAGCTGAATTTAAGGCTGCAAAATAGTTATCATTTCTAGGCACTATAGTTCCTAAATATTTTTTTACAAGTTTAGGATGTTCTTTTACAGCTTCAGAAAATGAACAAAATATTATTCCTAATTCGGATAGTTTGTCTTTAAAAGTTGTTGCGATTGATACAGAATCAATAACCGCATCAACTGCAACACCGGTTAATTTTTTTTGTTCATTTAAAGAAATTCCTAATCTATTAAATGTCTTAATTAATTCAGGATCAACATCTTTTAATGATTTTATAGATTTTTTTTGTTTGGGTGCAGAATAATATTTTATTTTTTGAAAATCAATTTTTGGATAATTTAAATTAGCCCAATTTGGCTCTTCCATTTTTTTAAATATTTTAAATGCTTCTAATCGCCACTTTAGTAACCAACTTGGTTCATTTTTTTTTCCAGAAATAAACTTTATAATATAATCATTGATTCCAATGGGTGCTTCATCGGCATCTAGGTTAATAGACCATCCGTGCTCATACTCTTTAGATGTAAATTCTTTAATTATTTTAGATTCTTTACTCATAATTTATAATTAAAATAGATTACAAATTTAATTAACTTAATTTCTTAAAAAAAGTTTAATTATTATTCGTTTTTTTTTTTTTATTTAAAGTAAGATTTCTTTAGAGTTCTCTTCAATAGAGAGAAAAGATTCAGTTCTTGTAATCCCTTTTATTTTGTGAATTTTCTGATCCAAAACTTTTCTTAAATGTGATGTGTCCTTGCAAAATATTTTAATGAATATTGTGTATCTACCAGTAATAGCATGAATTTCAACAATTTCCTGAATCATTTTTAATGACCTAACTGTTTGTTTATACAAGTAACTTTTCTCTAAAAAAATACCCATAAAACATGTTATGTTATATCCTAATTTTGAATAATCAATTATTAATTTGTTTCCTTTAACTATTCCTAATTTTTCAAGTTTTTTCATTCTAACATGAATAGTTCCTCCTGAAACAAAAACTTTTTTTGCAATTTCGGTGTAAGGTGTCTTCGAATTTTTTGAAAGTAGAGATAAAATCTTTAAATCTGTATTATCAATTTGGTAATTTTCGTTCATATTTAGATCTATATTTAAATAAAATTCAAAATAAATTAATTTTTTTATAAATATTTAAATTTTTTTAAAAAAAACTATCAATTTATTTAAAATAATGTCTTATTGATTATTGGATTTATAAATTACAACCTCATTTTTGGGTTAATGTTGTTTACTTAGGGGGTTTATTTAATAAATCCCCTTTTCTTTTTTGCCTTATATTGAATCAAAAACAATTTTATTTATTGTTTCAAATTATTACTTTTAAAATAAATAAAAATTATCTATAAAAATGAAAAATAAAATTTGGCTAAAAAATTATCCTGATGGAGTTAATAGTTCAGCTAATCTAAATGAATACAATTCTTTTGCTGAATTTTTGGATGAAGGATTTAAAAACTATTCTGATTTGTTTGCTTTTGAAAACATGGGTAAAAAAATTACTTATAATGAATTAAACATTTTATCAAAAAAATTTTCTTTGTATCTAACTGAAGAATTAAAATTAAGAAAAGGAGATAGGTTAATAATTCAATCACCAAATGTTTTGCAATACCCTATTGCTCTTTTTGCAGCTTTAAGGTCAGGTATTGTCGTGGTAAATACTAATCCATTATATACACCAAATGAGATGCAACATCAATTTAAAGATTCTGGTGCAAAAGCAATATTAATTTTATCGAATTTTGCTTATAATCTTGAAAAGATTATTTCTAAAACAGATATTAAACATGTTATAGTCTCTGACATAGGTGATATGTTAGGTGGAATAAAAGGTTTTATGACAAATTTTGTTGTAAAATATATAAAAAAAATGGTTCCTAAATATAATCTTCCAGGAGCTGTTTCATTCAAAAAAGCATTAGAAATCGGATCAAAATATGATTTCAAAAAATATAAAATTAATTCAGATGATATCGCTTTTTTACAATACACAGGTGGAACAACAGGAGTTTCAAAGGGTGCTATGCTTACCCATTATAATGTATTATCAAATCTTTCACAGATTCATGAGTTTATGAAAATTTTGTTAAGAGATAAAAATGAAATCTGTATAACCGCATTGCCCTTGTATCACATATTTGCTTTAGTTTGTAATGCTCTTGTTATGTTCAAAATGGGGGCAAAAAATGTTTTGATTACTAATCCAAGAGATATGAAAGGGTTTGTAAAAGAATTGTCCAACCATAAATTTTCTGTTATTACTGGCGTTAATACATTATTTAATGGATTAATTAACGCTGATGGCTTCAAAGATTTAGATTTTACAAAATTAAAAGTTGCATTTGGTGGAGGTATGGCAGTTCAGGAAATTGTTGCAAATAAATGGAAAGAAATAACAGGTAGTCCTTTGTCAGAAGGGTATGGTTTAACTGAGACTTCACCAGTAGTAACAATGAATCCATTAGATGGAACTGATAAAATTGGAACTATTGGTGTTCCGTTACCTAGTACAAATGTGAAGTTTATAAATGATAAAAACAAAGAAGTTAACCTTGGTGAGAGAGGTGAGCTTTGTGTGAAAGGTCCTCAAGTAATGAAAGGCTATTGGCAAAGAAAAAATGAAACATCTGAAGTTATGCTTGTCGATTGGTTAAAAACTGGTGATATAGCAATTATGGATGAGGATGGATTTATAAAAATAGTTGATAGAAAAAAAGAGATGATTTTGGTCTCAGGATTCAATGTATTTCCAAATGAAGTTGAACATGTTATATCTTCACATCCAAAAGTGTTGGAAGTTGGTGTAATAGGAGTGCCAGATAAGAAAACTACTGAAGCAGTAAAAGCAGTAGTTGTTAAAAAAGATGAGTCGTTAACCGACAAAGAAATTATTGATCATTGCAAGGAAAGTCTCACTTCTTATAAATGTCCTAAACATGTTTCTTTTGTTAAAGATTTACCTAAATCTAATGTTGGAAAAATTTTAAGAAGAATAATAAAAGAAAATGATTTAGAAACTAATAATTATTAAATTAATTTATTTAGAATACTTCTAAATAAACCAGATAATTAAATATTCTTTTGATGTTAATTTCTCCATAATTACATTTGTCCAGAATTATGATTTTATATGTTTTTAAGTTAATTTAGTTGTAACTAAATGATAAAGAATTCTTGTTTTAGAATCGCTTCCAAAATGAAATTTACTTCGGTTTTTTTTCTATATATTTTTTTATCATTTTCAAATATAAATTCTAGCCTTTTATTTGCTCAAGATTCCGATCCAGTTGATAATTCTGTTGTTAAGAACGGTGAAGCAATTTTTAAAGGAAATTGTACAGTTTGTCATG
>Ga0066836_10001821_pt1 | contig 11289 bp, 14 predicted proteins | sample ETNtaG_18_FD_71568 | JGI IMG/M metagenome (GOLD analysis project Ga0066836, IMG submission 71568) | Marine microbial and viral communities from oxygen minimum zone, Eastern Pacific Ocean - ETNP201302SV91 | ecosystem: Environmental > Aquatic > Marine > Oceanic | place: Pacific Ocean: Eastern...
TTAATAAAATTCTCCTCTATTCCTAATGCTGGTACTCTTTTATAAAAACTGCAACCATTTTTTTCTGCTAATTTTTTATATTCTATGTCTAATTCCACAAGTGTTTCTGAGTGTTCTGAAACAAAGGCTACAGGAACGACAACAATTCCTTTTTTTTCTTTGGAATACTTAATAATTTCATCATCTGTTGATGGTCCAATCCATTTTAAAGGGCCAACGCGGCTTTGATAACTTATTGTGTGGTCCAAATTCATATCTTTTAAATCTAACATTATGCTTTTAACAGTTTCTTCTACTTGCCATTGGTAAGGGTCACCTTTTTTTATTTTAATTTCTGGCAGGCCATGAGCTGAAAAAAGTAGTTTAAAATTTTTATTTTCTGTGTTTTGTATTGTTTTTTTAATTAGGTTAGCGTGAGATTTTATAAAATAACTTTCTGTAGGATAACAACAAATTGTTTTCGTCTTAATATTAAACTTTTCTTTTTTACATAAATCGTTCCATTCATTAATAGAGGATCCTGAAGTTGCAGCAGAAAACTGAGGGTAGAGTGGTAAAAGTATTATCTCTTCTGGATTAAATTCTTTAACATTTTTTATTACATCTGCTGCTCTGGGATGCCAATAACGCATAACAACAAAACATTTATAATCACCTTTTGTTGATAGACTATTTTCCAAACTTTTTGCTTGCTCCTGGGTCAATTCAAGAATTGGTGATTTGTTTCCAATTTCTTTGTAAATATTTTTAGCAATCGGTGTTCTTCTTTTAGAAATAAGTTTTGCTAATGGATATCTTAAAATTGAAGGGATGCTAAGTATTTCTGGATCATTAAATAAATTAAAAAGAAAAGGTTCTATACTTTCTAATTTATCGGGCCCCCCTAGATTAAATAAAATAACCGCCTTTTTCATTTTATTTTTTTTCTCTAACAAGCTGAATGATATATTCTATTGTTTCAGGTTTAATTTCAGGCAAAACTCCATGACCTAAATTAAATATATAAGGATAATCTTTAAATATATTAAGATACTTTTCAGTATTTTTTTTAATTTCCTCTTTTTCTCCCAATAGTATCTTGGGATCTAATCCTCCTTGGATTGGAGTTCCTTTTAATTTGTCTTTTATCCATTGAGGGTCAACCTCATAGTCAATGCTAATGCAGTCGGGCTTAACTGTAGAACAAAAATCTACATAATTTTCTCCGATTCCTTTAGGAAAACAAATAACTGGAATTTTTTTAGATTTAATATGCTCAACTATTTTTAAAATTGGAATATAACAATAATTAGGTAATTCTTTTTTAGGAAGCAGGCCTGCCCACGAATCAAAAATTTGTATTATATTAGCTCCAGCTTCAATCTGTTTATCAATATGTAAACAAATCATTTCTTCTAGCTTTTTTAATAATCTATTAACTAAAAATTTATCTTTATTAATATTACTAAAATTAAAATTGTTTTTGGGAGATCCTTTGTTTAACATATATAAGAGTAGTGTCCAAGGAGCGCCAACGAAACCTATTAGGGGTTTATTTTTTAAATTGGTTTTTACTTTTTCTATCCCTTTATAAACACGTAATAGTTTTTGAGTAAATTCTATTGAATCTGTTTTTATAATTTCATCTAAATTAATGTCACCAAGAATTGGACCCACTCCTTTTTTAAATTCAACTTTTTGGCCCAAACCATAAGGTATCATCAAAATATCTGAAAAAATTATAGCTGCATCAATATTGAATCTTTTGAGTGGTTGAAGTGTAATTTCATCAACTAAATTTGGATTTAAACATAATTTAATAAAATTTGGGTTTTGTTTTCTTATTTCTCTAAATTCAGGTAAATAGCGTCCAGCTTGTCGCATAAACCATATAGGAGTGTACGAAGTGTTTTTACCAATGATGCACTCACTTAATGTATCTTTCATTAATATATTATATAATTAAGTTAATTGTATTAGTAAGCTATGTTAATAACGGTATTAACTAGTTATATACAGTTTATTCATAAAAGCTGTTATTAATATATAATATAAACTATTGATTTAATTGCATATGTTACAAATTGTTAATTTCTATAATAATTTATTAATATTTTGTTAACGTATATAACTAATTTAATTTATTGTTAATTTTTCTTAATAAAAAGAATTATTTAAAATAAATAAAGAAATATGTCTTTAATCAATAATTTATTAACATCATTATGAACAAGTTTTACCAAGTTTATCAAGTTTCAGATTCAACCGGAGAAACACTTGATAGGATTTTTTTAGCTATAAAAGCTCAATTTTCTAATTTTGAGTGTAAAACCATTCACTATTCTTTTACAAGGACCAAAAACCAAATAGATAAAATTATTTCCAAATCTAAAGAAGAAAAAGACATAATTATTTTATATACAATTGTAGATGAGGATTTATCTAATTATATGTATGAGGAAACTAAAAAAAATAATATTCCAGCATTTGAAGTTTTAGGCAACTTGATATCTGATTTTTCTAAACTATTAAAGCAAGAAGCAAGTCGTAAACCTAGTGGTCAACATGCCTTAGATAAAGAATATTATGATCGTATAGAAGCAGTACAATTTACAATTTCTCACGATGATGGTAAAAAAATTTCAGATTTACAAAATGCTAATGTAGTTTTGGTTGGTGTAAGCCGAACAAGTAAAACACCTACTTCAATCTATTTAGCAAACCGAGGTTATAAAGTAGTAAATATTCCTCTTATTCCTAACAAAAAAATCCCGCAGCAACTTATAGAAAGTGCTAAAAAAGTTTGCGTAGTTGGACTTATATGTGATGCCACAAGACTGTCTGATGTTAGAAGAAATAGAATCCAATCAATGCACGAAGATAGGCCAAGCGATTATACTAATGAAAAAAAAATTTTAACAGAATTAGAAAATTCAAAAATACTATTTAAAAAATATAATTGGCCCATTATAGATGTTACAAGAAAATCCGTTGAAGAAACTGCCGCTTCTATAATAAAAATATTAGATATATTAAATTCTAGATGACTATTAAAATAATTCTTGCATCAAAAAGTGGAGTAAGAAAAAAAATTTTAGAAGATTATAAAATAATTTCAGAAGTAATCCCCGCAAACATCGATGAAGATGAAGTAAAAAATTCTTTACTTATGGAAAAAGCTACACCAGAAATAATTTCAAAAAATCTTGCAGAACTAAAAGCTAATAAAATTAGCAAACAGAAGCCTGACAAAGTTGTGCTAGGCGCAGATAGCGTAATAGATTTAAATGGAGGGCTTATTTCAAAACCAACAAATAGAGAAGAAGCATTAAATATCCTCAAAAAATTAAATGGTAAAAAACATCAACTAATTAGTTCGGTTTGTATATCTAGAAATGGGAATATGATTTGGAACTTCACGGACGCTGCAAAACTAACAATGAAAAAGCTTAATGAAGACAAAATTAAATCATATTTAGCAAAGATAAATGATAAAGAATTATACGCATATGGGGTTTATCAAATTGAAGCAGAAGGAAAATCTTTGTTTTCTAAAATCGAAGGAGATGAAAACACAATTATGGGTCTTCCGGTAAAAAAAATAAAGGAATATTTAACAAATTTTAAATGAAAAAATATTTAGTTATAGGCAATCCAATAGAGCATTCTTTGTCACCGAAGCTGCACAATTATTGGATAAAGAAAAATAATATAAAAGCAATATATGACAAAAAGAAACTTCATGAAAATGATATTGAAAGATTAATATCGGAAATTAGAAGCGAAAAAATACATGGGGCAAATGTAACTGTTCCATTTAAAAAATCAGTTATATCTTTCTTAGATGAATTAACCCCACTTGCAAATGAGGCGCAGTCAGTAAATATAGTTTTTAAAAAAAATAATAAAATTATAGGAGATAATACTGATATTAGGGGGTTCGAAAAGAGTTTAAAAAAAATTAACTATAATGTGAAAAATAAGAAAGCATTTATTTTAGGAGCAGGCGGAGTTGCACCATCTATTATTTTAGCTTTAAAAAAACTAGGCGCTTCTAAAATTTACTTAAGCAATAGAACAAAAGAAAAAGCAAAAAAATTAAGCAAAATTCATTCTGATATGGAGATTGTAGATTGGGGTAAAAATGTAGATTTTGATATAATTATAAATGCAACAAGCCTTGGTTTGAAAGATGATGATAAAATAAGATTAGATTTTAACAAAAATGGACCTAACAAATTATTTTATGATGTTATTTATAGTTCGGGTAAAACTAACTTTATTATTAATGCAGAAAAGTTAGGTAATAAAACTGAAACTGGAAAGATGATGTTCATTTATCAAGCACAGCTATCATTTAAAATATGGCATGATATTTTACCCAAGATAGATAGTGAAACACTTAATTTATTAGATGATTAGACTTGCGGTAGTAGGAGATATTGGTTCTGGCAAAAGCCATGTGGCTAGACAATTCGGTTATCCAGTTTTTAATGCCGATAGCGAAGTGGCAAAAATATATAAAAAAAACAAAAGTTTTTACCAAAAAATAAAAAAAATTTTTCCTAATTGTCAAATAACTTTTCCAGTCAAAAAAGAAGATATTTCAAAAGCTATCCAGGAAAATCCAAAAATCATAAAAAAAATTATTAAAATAATACATCCCGCAATACGATATAAAATGTATAAGTTTATAAAAAAGAATAAAAGAAAGAAATACGTAATTCTTGATATACCATTACTATTAGAAAATAAATTAAATAAAAAAAAAGATATTTTAATTTTTATAGAAGCAAAAAAAAGAGAAATAAACAAAAGGTTAAAAAGAAGGAAAAATTATAATTTAAAAATTATTAATACACTTAAAAAACTTCAACTTCCTGTAGAAATTAAAAGAAAAAAATCTAATTTTACAATAAAAAATAATTTTAATAATGATTCTACTAAAAAAAGTGTTAAAAATTTACTTAAAAAGCTTAATTAAATGATTGAAGTTATTTTAGATACAGAAACAACAGGGCTATCTGTAAAAGAAAAGCATAGAATTATAGAAATTGGCTGCATTGAATTAAAAAATCAAATTCCAACCGGAAAAATTTTCCACGAATATTTAAACCCTGAAAGAAAAGTGTCAGAAGAAGCATTTAAAGTGCATGGATATTCTGATGATTTTTTATCTACACAAAAAAAATTTCCTGAAATAGCAGTTAATTTTTTTAATTTTATTAAAGATAAAAAAATAGTAATTCATAATGCTAGTTTTGATTTATCTTTTCTTGATTTTGAATGTAAGTTAGCTAATTTTAAACCAATAAATAAAGGAAATATAATTGATACCCTTGAAATTGCGAGACAAAAATATCCAGGTTCACAAAATTCATTGGATGCTCTTTGTAAAAGATTTAACGTAGATAATTCTAGGAGAGAAAAACATACTGCTTTAATAGATTGTGAACTTCTTAAAGAGGTTTATATAAATCTTTTAGATTTAAAGGAGCCTAAATTAGATTTAGAAAGTGTTGGGAGTTCTGTTTTAAAACAAGGTTACCATATTAACACGGAGAGAAATAAAAATAGTATAGTGATTAGTCCCTCAAAAGAAGAGATAAAATTACACCAAAATTATTTATCTAAACAACTCCCAAAAAATAATTACAAGTGAGGCTTTTCCTTTTCGGCATACATTTTTTCAAAGTTTACTTCTTTTTGTATCGTTATATTTTTAACTCCAGCTTTTGAAAAAAGATAAACAAAAGTTTCATATAATAGGCCGTAGACTTCATTAGGGACTTTTACTAAGACAATTTTTTCTAATTCTTTTTTGTCATTAAGATTTTCGTCAATAGAAACCAAAGCAGCTAAATTAATCTCTGCTAATATTTTATTTTTAACCTCAATATTTGGAGCAATCCTTAAAACTGTATTAACTTCAATAATATTATTTTTGTACTTTTTACTACTTATATCGAAATTTAAGTTATAATTTGATATTTCTTTTTCTAGCATAACAAATGCATTAGCAGTAGGTATTTCGAAAGATATATCTTTTATAAATTTTGATAAGATTTTATAACTCATTTATTTTCTTTTTCATCATTTTTAATTTCTTCGAACTCACCTTCTACAAAATCATTGTTCTTTTTTTTATATACTTTTGATGAGAAGGTCTTAATAATAATTTTTCTTGTTGGAGGCAATATTAATAAAAAACCTATAAAATCAGTTAAAAAACCAGGAAGAATGAGTAAAAGTGCAGCTAACGCAAGCGCGGCCCCAGAGATTATTTCGTATATTGGCAATTCATTTTTCACTAATTGTTGAAAACCTGATGTGACAGCGCGAAATCCTTCTAACCTTGCGAAGAAAATTCCTGTTACCGCAGTAAAGAAAATAAGAAAAATAGTATTAAAAGCCCCAATAACACCTCCAACTTTTATCATGAGGTATATTTCTATTATGGGTATTCCAATTATAAAAAGAATTACAGCGTTCATTTGTCTGCTTATTGTGTTTGCATACTATATCATTAAAGTATTATAATCAAAAATTATGAGCAATCAGTTTGGTTTCATTGATATAATTTTATTAGCTATGTTTGCTGGCTTTATAATTTTAAGGCTTCGAAATATTTTGGGAAGAAAAACAGGCCACCAAGGCAAGCCAGCGGCTAGATATTTTCCTAAAGGAATGGAAGTTTTAAAGGATATTGAAAATAATGATGCAATAAGATCCGGCAACGTAGATGAAGAAGCTAAAAAAAAATTTTTAAAAGGTGCAGAAGTAGCTTATGAGCAAATAATTGTTTCTTTTGCAAAAGGAGATAAAAAATCTCTAAAAAATCTATTAGAAAGAAATATGTATAACCGTTTTGCTGAAGTTATTGATGAAAGAAAAAATAAAGAACTTAAATATGAAACAACTTTTATAGGACTTAAATCTTCAAAAATATTAGAATTTAAAAAAATTGAAAATATTTATAAAGTTAGCGTTAATTTTGTAAGCGAAATAATAACTTGCGTAAAAGATAAAAATAATAATATTATTGAGGGCAATCCAGATACTATAAAAACAGTCCATGATATATGGAAATTTTCAAAAAATATGTGGAGCCAAGATCCAACGTGGTATTTAGTTGATACATCAAGCAAGTAGTGAAAAAAAAATTTTCTGCAACAACCCAAGATAAAAAAGATTGGTTTAATTTTACTCAAAAAAAGAATAAAATTTATAATAAAGAATCTGAGTTTATAAGCAATAATATAGCTAAAAGTAAAATTACTAAATTAGATTTACATGGTGAATCAATTGACCAAGCTAACAAAAAAGTAAAAGAATTTATTATAAAATCTTTTGATTTAGGATATAAAAAAATCCAAATTATAACTGGAAAAGGATTAAGGTCGAAAGCATATAATAATGTTTATCGTTCTGAGAAAATGAGCATATTGAAAAATTCAGTACCAGAATATATTCAAAATAATGATGATCTATTAAATAAGATAAAAAAAATAGAAAATACGCCTGTCAAAGATGGAGGGGAAGGAGCTATTTTTATTTATTTAAAGAATAAATTTTGATAAATCGGTATCTTTTACTAGTTCTCCAAGATTTTTTATAACAAAATTTTTATCAACAACTATTTTTTCGCCACTTCTATCTGTAGCAGAAAAACTGACTTCATCTAAAACTTTTTCAATTATTGTATAAAGTCTTCTTGCGCCAATATTTTCTATAGTAGAATTAATTTCAGTAGCCATTTTTGCTATTGTTTCGATTCCATCTTTGGCGAATTCAAGACTCACATTTTCCGTACCTAAAAGTGCCGTATATTGTTTGATCAAACTATTGTCTGGCTCTTCCAGAATTCTTCTAAAATCATCACTGGTTAGAGCATTTAATTCCACTCTAATAGGAAGCCTTCCTTGAAGCTCAGGTAATAAATCTGATGGTTTTGCAAGTTGGAAAGCTCCTGATGCAATAAATAGTATATGATCAGTTTTAATAGGCCCATGTTTTGTGCTTACAGTTGTTCCTTCAATTAATGGAAGCAAGTCCCTTTGTACTCCTTCTCTAGATACATCTCCTCCTACTCGATCACTTCTTGCTGAAACTTTGTCAATCTCATCTAAAAACACTATCCCATTATTTTCAGTTGAAATTTTAGCAGATTTTAAAATTTGATCTTGGTCAATCATTTTATCGGACTCTTCTGCAACTAAAATTTCATGGGATTCTTTTACATTCATTTTTTTCTTTTTACCTTTTTTAATATTTTTACCTAACATTTCAGATATATTTATCATTCCCACATTAGCTCCAGGCATTCCTGGTATTTCAAAACTAGGCATACTAGAAGCTTCGTTTACCTCTATTTCTATTTCATTATTATCAAGATCTCCATTTCTTAGTCTTTTCCTAAAGCTCTCTCTCGTAGCAACACTGGCCTTACTACCGACTAGTGTATTAAGAACTCTTTCTTCGGCAGCTTGTTTAGCTTTAGAATTTACTTCTTTTCTCATTCTTTCTTTTTCAATAGCTATTGATATTTCGAGTAGATCTCTAATTATTTGTTCTACGTCTCTACCTACATAACCAACTTCTGTAAATCTTGTGGCTTCAACTTTGATAAAAGGAGCTTCAGCCAACTTAGAGAGTCTTCTTGATATTTCTGTTTTTCCTACACCTGTGGGACCAATCATAAGAATATTTTTTGGTAATACTTCATCTTTCATTTCACCTGTTAAGGCTTGTCTTCTCCATCTATTTCGTAGTGCAATAGCAACAGCTCTTTTTGCTGCCTTTTGTCCAATTACATATCTATCTAATTCAGAAACTATTTCTCTTGGGGATAGAGACGAAACCATAGATCTATCCTCACTTTTTTTTAAAGATTTTTCTTTTTGTAAAGGGGTAACGTTTGTTTTAGGTTTCATTTAATTAAATTTTTTCTAGAGTTATATTATTATTGGTGAATACGCATATTTCAGATGCGACTTGAATTGATTTTTTTGCAATTTCTTCTGCAGTCATTTTAGAATCTATTAAAACTTTCGCAGCAGCCAAGGCATAGTTACCACCTGAACCAATACCTATAATTCCTCCTTCAGGCTCTAAAACATCTCCAGTTCCAGAAATTATAAAACTTTTTTCTTTATCAGCTATAGCCATTAGAGCTTCTAACCTTCTTAAATATTTATCTGTTCGCCAGTCTTTTGCTAATTCAACAGCAGCTCTTGTAAGGTTACCAGCATGTTTTTCTAGTTTAGCTTCCAGTCTTTCAAATAAAGTTAAAGCATCGGCCGTCGATCCTGCAAAACCCGCAATTACATTTCTTTTTTCGATTTTACGTACTTTTTTTGCAGAACTTTTTAATACTGTATTACCTAAACTGACCTGGCCGTCTCCTGCAACCACAACATCCTTGTCTTTTCTTATTAGGACAATCGTAGTTCCATGCCAATTTGAATTTGTGCTCATGTTAAATATGTGGAGATTTATTTAGCATCTTCAAGGGTAAATCTTCAATTTATTGATATATTCTGGAATTGTATATATACCTTACTGTTATTAGGACGCTTTATGGCTAGAAAAGCTAAAATAAATAGAAAAACTAAAGAAACAAACATAATAGTTGAAACAAACCTTGATGGTAAGGGTTCTTATAAAATAGATACCAAAATAGGTTTTTTAAATCATATGTTAGAACAACTATCCAAACATTCTTTAATTGATTTAAAAATATTGGCTAAAGGAGATACACATATAGATTTACATCACACGACAGAAGACACAGGTATTGCTATAGGAGAGTGTATTAAAAAGGCCCTAGGTTCGTCTAAGGGAATAAAAAGATATTCTCATGCATTAATTCCTATGGATGAAACATTAACTCGAGTAACTATTGATGTTTCAAATAGACCATATTTAATTTGGAAAGTAAAATTAAAAGTAGAAAAATTGGGAGAGATGGATACAGAGTTATTTAAAGAATGGTTCCAAGCTTTTTCTCAAGCTGCTGGTATTACATTACATGTTGAAAATATTTACGGAGATAACAGTCATCATATAATCGAATCTTGTTTTAAAGGACTTGCGAGATCACTGAGAGAAGCTATTGAGATAGACAAAAGAATTAAAAATAAAGTTCCTTCAACTAAAGGCGTTTTATAAAAAAAAATGTCCATTACAGTAATTGACTACGGTTCTGGCAACTTAAAGTCAGCAGCTAAAGCTCTCGAAACTGCTGCCAACAATATAAATGTAAATTCTAGAATAGTTGTAACATCCGACCCTAAAGAAATTAAACAATCAGACAAGATAGTTTTGCCAGGTCAAGGATCTTTTAGGGACTGTTATTCAAGTATAAAAAAAATACCTGGACTAAATGAAACTTTAAATGAACTAGTTATAGAAAAGAAAAAACCAATTTTAGGGATATGTGTTGGTATGCAATTATTTGCAAAAACTGGTTATGAATCGCAAGAGACAAAAGGATTTGGTTGGATCGATGCTGAAGTTAGAAAAATAAATAATATGAATAAAAAATTAAAATTACCCCATATGGGATGGAATGAAATAGAGTTAAAAAAAAATTGTTTTCTTTTTTCTAATATTAAAAATAAATCTCACGTTTATTTTATTCATAGTTATGAATTTATGACAAAAGAAAAAGATTGTGTGATGGCTACAACAAATTATGGAAATTCAATAATAGCATCTATAGAAAAAGAAAATATAGTTGGTACACAATTTCACCCAGAAAAAAGTCAAGAGAATGGTTTAATAATTCTAGAAAATTTTTTGAAATGGAAAATATAATGATAATTTTTCCCGCGATTGATATTAAAGATGGTAAATGTGTTAGACTCATAAAAGGAGATTTTAATCAAATGACTTCCTATGAAAAAACTCCTTTGGATCAGGCTAAAATATATTTTCAAAATGGATTTAATAACATTCATATTGTTGATTTGGACGGCGCTTTACAAGGAAAATCATCTAATTCAGATACTGTAAAAGAAATAATTAAAAATTTTAAATTAAAAATTCAAATTGGTGGAGGCATAAGAACGATCGAAGATATAGATAGTTGGATTAAAAGTGGTGTTGATAAGGTTATTATTGGAACTGCTGGAGTTGAAAAAAAGAATTTTCTTAAAACTGCTTGTGAAAAATTTAAAAATAAAATTGCTGTATCTTTAGATGTTAAAGATGGTTTTATTTTTTTATCAGGTTGGAAAAAACAAACTAATATCCTAGCTTCTTCTTTTTTAAAAGAAGTACAAAATTTTGGAATTTCTAGAATTATTT
>Ga0066836_10001822_pt1 | contig 11288 bp, 11 predicted proteins | sample ETNtaG_18_FD_71568 | JGI IMG/M metagenome (GOLD analysis project Ga0066836, IMG submission 71568) | Marine microbial and viral communities from oxygen minimum zone, Eastern Pacific Ocean - ETNP201302SV91 | ecosystem: Environmental > Aquatic > Marine > Oceanic | place: Pacific Ocean: Eastern...
TGTGCTGCTTTTCTAATTTTACCTAGTTTTTTAATTGAAGCAGTTTATGCAAGGGGAGCGTTTGATGAAAAAGATATTTTGGGAGTGGCGCTAGCTTTATCTGCTTATGGACTAGGAGTTCCAGCATTTATAGGAATTAAAGTATTGCAACCGTCTTTTTATGCTATGCGAGATACAGTTACACCATTTAGAATTTCAATGCTTTCAGTTTTATTAAATATTACATTAAGTATTTTACTTATGAAAAAACTTGGTTTTTATGGAATAGCATTAGCAACATCAATTTCTTCTTATATTACTTGCTTTTGTTTGTTTTTTCTTTTGCTAAACAAAAATAGATTATCATTATCAATTATAAGGCCAATAATGTTATTATTGTCTTTAGGTTTGATATTTGGTTTATTGCTGCTTCAGTTATCTTTGATGTTTGATAGTATGAATTTGCTTCTATCTTTGCTTATCATTATGCTGACTTCAGTCATAATTTGGTTTGGGCTGATGGTTTTGTTTAGGTTTGTTAGTATAAAATCAATTATTAAATATATTAGAAATTAAAAATTTTTATTTAAAATTAGGAATTTGTTATGAAGGGTAGAATTTTTTCTGGGGTACAACCTACCGGCAACTTGCATTTAGGTAATTATTTGGGTGCAATAAAAAATTGGGCTAGTCTTCAAAAAGACTTTAAATGTATATATTGTGTTGTTGATTTACACGCAGTTACTGTCCAAAGAACAGCAGATGAACTTACAAGTGATACTTTTGAAACTGTTGCCGGATTAATTGCTTCAGGCATTGATCCTGGAAAATCAATTTTATTTAATCAATCGCAGGTAACTTCGCATTCAGAACTAGCGTGGCTTTTTAACTGTACAGCGAAATTAGGCTGGCTTAATAGAATGACACAATTCAAAGAGAAAGCGGGAAAAAATAAAGAAAACGCAAGTGTTGGCCTTTACGTTTACCCTACGCTTATGGCTGCAGATATTTTAGCTTATAAAGCTACTCATGTTCCCGTAGGTGAAGATCAAAAACAGCATTTAGAATTAACAAGAGATATAGCTTTAGCGTTTAACTCTTTTTACGATTTAGACTTTTTTGCTTTGCCTGAGCCTCAAATTTTTGGCTCAGCATCAAGAGTAATGAGCTTAAGAGATGGAATGTCTAAAATGAGTAAATCAGATGTATCAGAATACTCAAGAATTAATCTTAAAGATACGGCTAGTGAAATAGGTCTTAAACTTAAAAAAGCTAAATCCGATTCTAAACCAATTCCATTCTCTAAGGAGGAGCTTCAAGATAGACCTGAGGCTAGTAATTTAATTGGAATTTATGCAGCTTTATCGGAAAAGTCAGAAATAGAAGTTTTAAATGAGTTTGGTGGCAAGGGCTTTGGGGTTTTAAAACCCGCCCTTGCCGATTTAGCAGTTTCAGTTTTAGAGCCCATAAATACAGAATTAGTAAAACTTTTAGACGATAAATCATATTTAAAAATGATTTTAAGCAATGGTTCTGAAAAAGCAAAGGATATATCAAGCAAAGTTCTTTCTGATATTTATAAAATAATGGGATTTATCAGATAAATATTGAAACCTTGAAATTATTTCAATTTTGCACCATATTAGTAATTATTCTTGCAAAATAACTGGAGGGTTAAATGTTTATACAAACTGAAGATACACCGAATCCTTTAACAATAAAATTTCTTCCTGGTAAGGAGGTTATGAAAACAGGAACCGCAGATTTTAAAAATAATGAATTGGCAGTAAACTCCCCCTTAGCTTTGAGATTATTCGAAGTAGATGGTGTTGACGGTGTTTTTTTAGGAAGCGATTTTATTTCTGTAACAAAGAAGCAAGAAGAAGAATGGTTTTCTTTAAAACCATCTATCTTAGGAAAAATTATGGAGCATTATGCAAGTGGAGAAGATGCTCTTAAATTAAACCAAAATGAGAAATTGGTTCCTGAAGTAGAGGACAGCGATACTGTTCAACAGATTAAGCAGCTATTAGAAACAAGAGTAAGGCCAGCGGTAGCTATGGACGGTGGCGATATTCAATTTGAAAGTTTTGAAGATGGAATTGTAACTTTACTAATGAAGGGAGCTTGTTCTGGGTGTCCAAGTTCTACTGCCACTTTAAAGATGGGAATTGAAAATATGTTAAGGCACTATATACCCGAGGTTCAGGAAGTGCGCGCAAGTGGAATGTAGTAAATTTAATCATTTAAAAAGAGAAAAATAGAAATTAATTATTGAAAGAACATCGAGACAAAAATTTTAATTTTAGACTAGATCTAATTATAATTTTTATAGTTGTTTTATTAGGTCCTGTAATAGGTCTACTTTTATCCAAAACAGTTTTTTTGGACAAGATAGAACTATTAAAAATTTTAAAACCAGAAGTAGTTCTTCATGAACAAAAATTATTAAATCCAAATCATAAAATTATTTTTAGTTCAACCAAATCAAAAGATCTTGAAGTTTTGCTAGAACAAGTTGGTTTAGATTATTCAAAAGAACTAAATTTAGAAAATCTGTCTAATCTTAATCTACTGTCTTTGCCTGAAGATTTATCAACAATAGAGCCAACATCAAGAAGAAAAAAAATTTTTCTATCTTCAATTTTACCATTAATTGTAAACTCAAACTTGGAAATACTCGTTCATAGAAAAGCATTATGTCAGGCTATTAACAATAATGATAATGAAAAGAAACAAGCAATAGCTAAAAAATATAATATTGATATTTCAACTATTGGAAATTTAATGATTGATGACACACTGATCAGACATATAGATGCTATTCCTATTTCTTTAGCCATGTCACAAGCTGCCGTTGAAAGCGGATGGGGGACTTCTAGGTTTGCATTGCAAGGTAATGCGCTTTTTGGTCAATGGGTTTGGGATGAAAGTAAAGGGATTAAACCAAAGTTTGCTTCTGATAAAAATGCAGTTGTTAGAAAATTTGAAACCTTAGACGAATCTGTAAAAGCGTATATGTTAAATTTAAATACACATATTGCATATTCAGCAATGAGGGCTAAAAGAAAAAGAAATTGTAGTCAAAAAAAACTAATTGGTGGATATGATTTAGCAAACTGGATGGGAAACTATGCTATAACTCGTGATGAATATATCAAAACTCTAAGGTTGGTTATAAAGGCAAATAAGCTAGAGGTTTTAGATGATTTAATTTAATAAAAATTGTCTCCCAAACCAATGCCATCTACCCTCTGGTCCTGGGAAAGTGCAATTAATACGATGTCTGGGTCTATAAAATAATTTATCTGATCTGACTTCGACTCTTTTTCCTATTAAGGTTACTTTAGCCTCACCTATTCCGCTGACAAAACATTGCAATTGATCAATTTGAGGAAAATCTTTTTCTATAGTGAAACCATAGGAGGGAGGATTCTGGCTTACAACAGGACTTTTGGGATGAATTTCGCTAACCACGAAAGGCAATGAGCCAGCAGCTAGTAAAAATCTATCAAGACTTCCATATGATTCATTCATTGCAAATCTAGGAAGTTCATGAAAACCAATGCTGGGATGAGCGGATCCAGAATGTTGACCAAAAGATGCCACAAACATTTCTTTGGCAACTTTTTTAGCAACTAAATTATATTCTCCATATGGGTAAGCAAATAATTTTGGTATTTCACCCAACTCCTCTTCAAATCTTGAATTTGAGAAATTTATTTCTTTCCTTATTTCCTTTTCAGTTAACTTATGCATGTGTGGGTGAGATTTAGTTTGGCTTCCTATTTCAACACCATTTTTTTTGAGTTCTCTTATTTGGTCCCAACTCATATACCCTGATAAACCTTGATCAATAGGATCAGTAGCTACGAATAGGGTAAAAGGGATGTTTTGATTTTGTAGTATTGGCCAAGCATTTTGATAAACCGATAAAAAAGCATCATCTATCGAAATAGCGACAGCATAGTCAGGAAGGCTTTTCCCAGCCTTAAGTTTATTTACGATTTCTAATAGACCTAAAACATTATATTTAGGGTTTTCCAACTCTTCTAAATGCTTCTTGAACCTTTCTATTTGGATGTTTGTTGAAGGATATCTCGGTTCTCCAAACCTATGATACATAATTATAGAGGCTGAATCTTGAGCGAAAGAAGTGTTGATATTAAATAAATTAATAAAAATTGTTAGTATTATATTGATAAAAATAAAATTGAGCTTCATATTGGTTTTCGGATTAAATATGTTATTTTAAATCTTTTTAGTATAATTTAAATAATTTTCAAGAAGTAAGAAAGAAAAAGTTTGAATGTATTAGCAATTGATTCAACGGGTCACTATTCTTCAGTTGGAATATTTGAAATAATTGAAAGTGAAGTTACTTTGAAGTTTAAAAATACCAACTTTACAAAGGGTAATAAAAATTGTTCTGTAAGTAATTTAATAAATAGTATTGCGTGCAAATATAAAATTAAAAAATTAAACTTAATTGTCATCTCTACTGGTCCAGGTTCATTTACAAAAATTAGATCTTCAATTTCATATGCTAAAGGTTTATCAATTGGATTAGGAATTCCAATTGTAGGCATAAACAGTATCAATAAGTTATTTTCACTTTGCAGAGACTTTAAGGGGAAAGAAAAAGGGTTATTAGTGACATGTGATACATTTAGGAATCTAGTTTTCGCGAGTATTTACAAAGATAAAAACAGGTTTAATATTAATGAGGATGTTAAAATCTTGCCTATTTCAGAAGTTAAAAATATTGAAGGAATTAATTTATTTAAAAAGCTAATGGTGGTTGGCGATGCATCTTATTTAGTTATTGAAGATTTATTAAACAATGGATTTAAGGTTTGCAACAAATTTAATAATGAAAAATCTTATGGTGAACCTGGTTTGAAGTCATTGGTTAAATTAGCAATAGAGATTAAAGACAATAATAATAATTTTGATCAACAGCCTATTTATGTAACTGAACCAATTACCAATTTAAAGTAAATTCAGAGGAAAAAGTAATTTTGGGTATTAACTTTCAAGACATTAAAAAACTCCCAGTAAATTTAATAAACAATCTTGAAACTCAAAGTGATGAAAATTTATTAAATTCAAAAAAATTTGACAGCAAGTTTTTATTAAACAGTGAAGGACTGTCAATTTTTTGCAAAAAAAACTTGATGGGGTATATCTTGGCAAAGATAGCTTTGGATCAAGCTGATATTATATCTTTTATAATAAAAAAAGAATTTAGAAGAAAAAAATATGGTACTATACTTTTTACAAGATTTGTAAATTATTTAAAAACCAAAGGAGTTGAAAGAATTTTTTTAGAGGTTTCAAAGAAAAATATACCAGCATTAAAATTTTATTTTTGTATTGGTTTTGAACGTGTTGGTTATAGGCAGAATTACTATAAAAATATAAATGGTAATGTTGATGCTGAAGTACTTATGAGCACAATAGATACAATTATAAACAAAGAAAGATCGTTAATTCTGTGACCAAAAAATTGTTTATTAAAACCTTTGGATGCCAAATGAACTTTTATGATTCAGATAAAATTCATGATCTTTTATTCTTCCATGGTTATGAAAAAACTAACATACTTGATGACGCTAATTTAATTGTTTTAAACACTTGTCACATAAGAGAAAAAGCTTCTGAAAAGTTGTTTTCAGATCTGGGCCGCATAAAAAAATTAAAAGACCAAAAAAAAATAACTATAGCGGTAACAGGATGTGTTGCCCAAGCTGAAGGCAAGAAAATCATTGATAGGGCGCCATATGTTGATTTGATAACTGGCCCTCAAGCTTTTCATAGATTACCTGAAATGCTTAGGGATCTATCTCAAGGAATTAAAGTAACCCCTGAACTAGAATTTCTCACTAATGATAAATTTGATAATTTACGATATAGTAAACGGATAACAGGACCAACAGCATTTGTATCAATTCAAGAAGGTTGTGATAAGTTTTGTACATTTTGCGTTGTTCCATACACACGTGGAGCTGAATTTTCTAGATCTATTTCTGAAATAAAAGAAGAAGTTATTAGTTTAACTGAAATAGGTGTATGCGAGATTACTTTATTGGGTCAGAATGTTAATTCTTGGCACGGTGTGGATGCCTTGGGGAAAGAAAGAGGGCTAGCTTATTTAATTTTAGAAATTGCAAAAATAAAAAAAATAAAAAGAATTAGATATACCACCTCCCATCCGCTAGACATGGATCAAGATCTTATTTTGGCACATAAAGAGATTTCTAAACTAATGCCATACTTGCATTTACCAATTCAGTCAGGCTCTGATAAAATTTTAAAGCTTATGAATAGAAAACATTCATCTAAACAGTATATTAAAATTATAGAAAAGATAAGAAATGTAAATCCTGATATAGCTCTTTCAGGCGACTTTATAGTTGGGTTTCCAGGTGAAACACAGTCTGACTTTATTGACACTCTTGAGCTTGTGAAAAATGTGGGCTATGCTCAATCATATTCTTTCAAATACAGTTCCAGGCCTGGTACACCGGCTTCTGTTTTAGAGTCACAAGTACCTGAAAATATTAAAAAAACTAGGCTAAGCGAATTGCAAAACTTACTATTTTCTCAACAAAGGCGGTTTAACTCTCAGTTTTTAGATAAAGAAGTTGAAGTCTTAATTGAAAAATATGGCGAAAGGAATAGTCAAGTTATGGGGAGAAGTGAATATATGCAAGCTGTTTATATGGATCAGAGTTTAGGGTCCATTGGTGATATAAAGAAAGTAAAAATATCATGCGTGGGCCAGAATAGCCTTAAGGTATAGAGAATAAAGGGTTTTAATTTGATAAAATTATCCAGTCATCAAAATGATAAAAAAAGAATGAAAATTGAATTTGACGATTCATCTCTAGTACCAAAATTAATTGGAATTAATAACCAAAACTTAAAAGAAATTGAATCGCAAATAAATATAGAACTTGATAGTAATGGAAGTTTAATTAATTTATATGGAAATAAAGAAGAATGTCTACTTGCCAAGAAAATAATAGAGGTTCTATATTTAAATTTAAAATCCTATAAGAAAAACAATGTTGAAGATGATCAATTCTTAATCAGCACTATAATTAGAAATTCAATCAATTCTATAACAAGTAAAACTAAACAAAAAGGTTATGTTAGTGATTGTACCATAAAGACATGGAAAAAATTTGTTTTACCAAAAACTGAAGGTCACAAAAATTATTTATCCTCTTTATTAAAGAATGATGTTGTTTTTTGTACGGGGCCAGCTGGAACTGGAAAGACATACTTAGCAGTTGCAAATGCAGTTAGTTTCTTAAAAGATAGAAAGATAGAGAAAATAATTCTTTCAAGACCAGCAGTAGAGGCAGGCGAAAAAATAGGATTCCTTCCTGGAGACATGAAGGATAAAGTCGATCCATACCTAAGGCCAATTTATGATGCACTGCATGATATGATGCCTGGGGACAAAGTTGAAAAAAAAATTACTTCTGGAGAAATTGAAATTGCTCCTTTGGCATTTATGAGGGGTAGAACACTAAAAAATTCATATATAATTATTGATGAAGCTCAAAACACATCACCAATTCAAATGAAAATGCTTTTGACTAGATTAGGTGAAGGATCAAAGATGGTAATAACTGGTGATCTTACACAAATCGATTTACCTTCTGGAGTAAAATCGGGACTTGTGGAAGCGGTAAGTGTTTTAAAAAAAATAAATGGTATAGAAATATTGAATCTAAACTCTTTTGATATAGTTAGACACCCAATAGTTTCTAAAATAATTGATGCTTATGAAAAAATCTAATTCAAATTTTCTTAAGTTTGATATTAAGGTACAGAATAAGACTTTGTGGAAGGGAGTTAATTTTTATTTTAATGAAAAAGTTTTAGATTTTTTTTCTTCTGTAATTTCAAATACAATTAAAAAACATACTTTGGTTTCAGTCTTATTAACAGATGATTATAATATGAAAAAAATTAATAAAAAATGGAGAAAACAAGATAAACCAACCAATGTTCTTTCTTTCCCAGTTAATATGGATATTATTGAAAATGAATACTGTTTTATAGGTGATGTAGCCTTGTCATATGAGACCATTGAAAAAGAATCTGATGAAAGAATGATATCTTTTCAAAATCATTTTATACATTTGCTATTACATGGCCTTCTCCACTTGTTGGGGTATAGTCATGAAAATGAAAAAGAAACAAAAGATATGAAAAAACTGGAAATAAAATTTCTTTCATCAATTAATATTCAAAATCCCTATTTATCAAAATTAACAAAGGATCATTAATGGTAAAGTCTATTTTAAAAAGCTTTGGATTGGGGAAAACTCAAACCAATCCGAGAGAGGAAATTCAAGATCTTATTAGAGAAGAAGGGCCAAAAGAAGAGGCCTTTAACGCTCACGAAAAAATACTTTTAAAAAATATACTTGGACTAAGGGCTATAACAGCTTCAGATATTATGGTTCCTAGAGCAGACATAATTGCAGTTGACATTAATGAAGGATCAGAAAACATCATCAAAAAAATGACAACTGCAGGCCATAGCCGACTTCCTGTTTTTAGTGGCGCTCTCGATAAAGTGCTTGGGGTGGTTCATATAAAAGATATTACCTCAAAAATTGCAAAAAAAGAAAGTATAGATTTAAAATCATTGCTAAGGCCGGCAATATTTTCCTCTCCGTCCTTAAGGCTTCTTGATTTACTTCAGGAGATGAGATTAAAAAGACTACACTTATCTTTGGTGTTAGATGAGTTTGGGGGTGTGGATGGACTACTAACAATTGAAGACTTAGTTGAAGAAATAGTGGGAGAAATAGAAGACGAACATGATGATCCAGATGCACCTTTGGTTGTTAATTCAGGAAAGGGGATTTTATTAGCAGATGCCCGTCTAGAACTAGGTGAATTAGAAAAAGTCACAGGAAATTTGGTTGGAAACGAAGTTGATGTTGAAATTGATACTTTGGGAGGATTAATTTGCTCAATGGTGGGTAGAGTTCCTGGTCGAGGTGAATGTATACGGCATAAAAATGGCTTTGAGTTTCAAATTATTGAAAGTGATGCACGTAGAATTAGAAAGGTAAAAATCAGAGGTATTGATAATGAAAAGCTAAAAAAATCTAATATTTTTCAAAATAATGATACTAATTCATCCTAAAAACAAAAAAAAAACCAAATTTTATTTTTATTATGCTCGCTTTATATTAATTGGATCTTTAGCGTCAATCTCACTTCCGCCTTTAAGTATCTTCCCATTAATTTTTTTAATATCAATCCCAATATTTTGTTTTTGTGAAAACCAAAATCCCAAAAAAGCATTTTTCATTGGTTTTTTTACTGCATTAGGGTGGTTTTTGGCTTCGCTTTATTGGTTAAGCAATTCATTGGTTGTAGGGGGACAGCAGTTTATTTGGATGACACCATTTGTTTTTTTTGGTTTTCCTGCATTTCTTTCTATATTTTGGGGGCTAGCATTTTATTTCTCAAACTTTTTTGGAAAATCTTTTATTGAAAAAATGATACTAATATCAATTTTATTGCCTGTTTTTGAGTGGTTAAGAGGGAATGTCCTCACAGGTTTCCCATGGAATATGTTGGGCTTCTCTTTGTCTCAACCGCTTGAAATTGCTCAGACTGTTTCTTTGATAGGACCATATGGACAAAATACTTTAGTAGTTCTGATGGTTTTAATTCCAGTTTCTTTAGTTGCAAAACAAAAATCCTTTGCCTTTATCACCACTCTGATCTGCTTTATTGTTTTACTGCTTAGTTACTATCAGTTTAAAACAAATAAGGTAACTTTTACTGAACACACTGTAAGGTTAGTCCAGCCAAATTTTTCTCATTCTGAAAAGTGGGAAAAAAATAAATTTCATCAAAACTTAAATAAATTAGTTGAACTTTCTAATTCTGATTTTTCTGAACCTAGTTTAATTGTTTGGCCTGAAACTGCCTTAACTAAATTTAAAGAAAATATTTCAAAAGAAATTAATGTAATTACACAAAGCGTTTTATTAAATGATAAAGCATATTTAATATCTGGGATCCCTTCAAAAGAGTACATTAATGATAAAATTCATTACTATAATTCAATCATGGTTCTCAATCATCAAGGTGGCAAAATAGGAAAATATGATAAGGGTAAACTTGTTCCATTTGGTGAGTACATACCTTTTAGAAAAGGAATTAATTTTTTAAAAGTGCTAGCTTCGGATAAAGAGTTTTCTAAAGGCAGTAAAGTGGACCATTTTTTTAAATTTGATAGTTTAAACTTATATCCAATGATTTGTTATGAGGCTGTTTTTCCATGGAAAAAAAATAAAAGAACTTCCTATGATCTGATTGTAAATATAACCAATGACATCTGGTTTGGAGATACTATAGGGCCAGTCCAACATTTTTGGTTATCGAAGCAGAGGGCTATTGAAACAGGAATTCCAATGATAAGAGTTTCAAATAGTGGAATATCAGCAGTTATTGCCCCCAACGGAAAAGAAATTGGTAAATTAAATTATGGAATCTCAGGATTTTTAGATACAAAAATTCCTAAGAAATTCAGTGAAACTTTTTATTCTAATTGGGGAGACGGTATTTTCTTTTCAGTGACTATTCTTTTAATCTTAATTTATAGTTTATTAAGGTTGAATAGAAAAATAAACCAATAATTACCAATATTTAATATAATATTAAATATTTGAAACTATGATTTAGTTGACCATTGACAATTAAATTCTTAATTATATTGATTTATAAAAAGCTTTTAATTATTAAAACATAACAATTAATTTTAAGAGAGTCTTAATTTATGGAAGGTAATTTTTTATTTACTTCTGAATCTGTTTCTGAAGGGCATCCAGATAAGGTGTGCGATATAATATCAGATACAGTTTTAGATTTGTGTTTATCGAAAGATCCTCAAGCAAGAGTGGCATGTGAAACAATGACCACAACAAACAGAACAGTTTTAGCTGGTGAACTTAGAGTTCCAGAAAACTGCATGTCAAATAATGGTAAAGAGTTGTCTTTAGACTTCAAAAGTGAAATTGAAATATCAGTAAGAAAAGCGGTTAAAAACATTGGATATGAACAAAGTGGTTTTCATTGGAAAAACATGATTGTAGAAAATCATCTCCACGGACAATCGCCAGATATAGCAATGGGCGTAGATGCCGGTGACGATAAAGAAGAGGGTGCTGGAGATCAAGGTATAATGTTTGGTTATGCATGCAAGGACACAAATGTTTTAATGCCTGCTGCAATTCACTATTCACACAAAATTTTACAATCAT
>Ga0066836_10001824_pt1 | contig 11283 bp, 11 predicted proteins | sample ETNtaG_18_FD_71568 | JGI IMG/M metagenome (GOLD analysis project Ga0066836, IMG submission 71568) | Marine microbial and viral communities from oxygen minimum zone, Eastern Pacific Ocean - ETNP201302SV91 | ecosystem: Environmental > Aquatic > Marine > Oceanic | place: Pacific Ocean: Eastern...
GTTATTACAATATTTTTATTATTAGAATCCATTGATTAATTTATTTTGTTTTTACATTTTCCAGTTTTAAAAAATTCCTCAATATTACTGATAGCAAGATTTCCCATTGCAATTCGAGTTTTTGTTGTCGCACTTCCAATATGAGGTAAAACAAATACGTTTGATAAAGTTAAATACTCTGGATGAATATTAGGTTCGCCATTGTATACATCTAAACCCAATGAATAAATTTTTCCATTTTTTAGTGCCTCAACCATTGCATTATCATCGATCATGTCTCCTCTAGCGCTGTTTGAAATTACAGCTCCTTCTGGAAAATATTTTAAAGTTTTGTTGTTAATAATGTGTTTTGTTTCTTTTGTAGCAGGACAATTGATTGAAAAAAAATCTGAAACAGATATCAAGCTTTCTAAAGAATTGTGGTAAATGGCATCCTTCTCTAAATTTTTATCTAATCTAGATCTATTATGATAATGGATTTTCATTCCAAATGTCCTTGCTCTTTTTGCAACAGCCCTACCTATTCTACCCATTCCTAATATTCCCAATCTTGATCCGGTTAATTGTTTACCTGCTAAAAAATTAGCTGACCATTTCCAATTTTTTTTATAAACCCATTCTATTCCTTCTTTAGCTCTTCTGGCAGCACCCAGAAGCACGAACATAGCAATTTCAGCTGTTGCTTCTGTTAAAACATCAGGGGTATTTGTAACAACAATATTTCTTTTTTTTGCTGCATCAATATCAATGTTTCCAAAACCAACCGCAAAATTAGAAATTATTTTAATTTTGTCTGAAAGTTTTGAAATTACATCGTAATCTAACTTTTCGGTAATAGAAGATAATATTCCATCACAATCACTACTCTGATTGATTAATTCGCCTTTTGTTAACAATTTATCTTCTTTGTTTAATTTTGTATTAAAAATTTTCAAAGCATAATCCTCACTTGATTTCATAAGCCTTCTAGTAATTAGTATTTTTGGCATCATCATCTCAAAATCTTAGGTTTGGGACCGCCTGTATACCAATCAATGATTTCAACAGTGTGTAAAATTGGAATTTTAGTACCATTTGCAATTTGAGTAATACAACCAATATTTCCAGTGGAAATAATTTGAGGTTTTATTTTTTCAATATTTGTAATTTTATTTTTTAACAATTTTTTTGCTATATCATTTTGAAGTAAATTATATGTACCTGCAGAGCCACAGCAAAGATGGCCATCAGAAATCTCAACTACTTCGTTGCCTGTTTTTTTTATAAGATTCATCGGTTCTTTATGTACTTTTTGTCCGTGTTGCATTGAGCAGGCGGAATGATAGGCAATTTTATATTTTTTTTCATCATTAGATATATCAATAAAATTAAGCTTAACTTTATTATCTAAATATTCTGTTATGTCTTTAGTTAATTCAGATATTTTTTTTGCTTTCTTTTTAAAATTGTCATCTGATCTAAATATAAAACCGTAATCCTTTAAAGTTGTGCCACACCCAGATGTATTAGAAATTATAGCATCCAGTCCATTCTTTAAATACTCATCATACCAAATTGAAATATTATCTTTGAAAGTTTTATTAGCTAAGTTATTTTTACCTAAATGATAATTTAGCGAACCACAGCATTCTATACCTTTTAAAACAACGACCTCAATATTATGTCGATTTAACAGTCTAATAGTTGCTTCATTTATTTGTGGAGAAATAACTTTTTGTACACACCCGGTTAATAAAGCAACTCTTGCAGCCGGTTTTTTTTTATTACGTGCTATATATATACGCTTTTTAGGAAGTGTTTTTTCTGGAAATTTTCCTGGCATAAGATTAATCATTTCCCGAAGTTTTGAGGGGAAAAAAAAGCTGAATGGTTTTATAAATTTAGTTAGAAATGCAACAACTCTAAAATTAATTGATTTAGATAGTACTACAGATAAAAAATTTCTAACAAATCTATCACTGAAAGATCTTTTGTATGTTTTTTCTATGTGTCTTCTCCCGTGATCAATAAGATGCATATAATTTACGCCGGAAGGGCAAGTTGTCATGCAACTATAGCATGAAAGGCATCTATCTATATGTTTTACAATTTTTTCATTGGCTGGTTTATTATTTTCCAACATATCTTTAATTAAATATATTCTACCTCTTGGTCCATCCAGTTCGTCTCCTAATAACTGATATGTAGGACAAGTGGCATTACAGAATCCGCAATGAACACATTTTCTTAAAATTTTTTCGCTCGATTTATTATCTTTATTTTTTAATTGTGCTTTTGAAAAATGTGTTTCCATTTATATGCCTGTATACATTTTTTCAGGATTAAGTATCCTTTTAGGATCAAAACTTTTTTTGATATTTTGTGATATATTAAAACGACTCCTATTTGTAGTGAATACATCTTCTACGTAAGGAAGATAATCAGAGTATTTTATCATGGTTACATATCCTCCATGTTTTACTACTTTTTTTCTTATTGATTCGAACATTTCTTCAGATAATTCAAAAGCTTCCACCCACATTAAAGCTCCACCCCAGTCTAAATAATATTTAAATTTATTTGAAAGTTGATACACCAACTGAACACATTCTGATGGTGGAATAACTATTCTAAGAATATTGTTTTTTGAAGAAGAAAAAAATTCCAAACTTTTAACTTTATTCCAAAAAATTTCTGATTGATAAGTATCAAGAATGGAAATATTAAAATTTATAATTTTAAGTTCGTCAATTAAATTTTCAATTCTTTGATTAATTGATTTTTTTGATCCTTCGATTCTAATTGTTGTAAGTGAGCCCCCGTACTTAAGATCATTTAATTTAAAAGTTTTCTCAATATTCATTGCACAACCATGAACTTTTGGTTCTATAGGAAAAAAAGCAGCTCCAGAAATATCATTCGAAGAACTGATAGCTTGTTCCAATAAAAAACTTGCTGGTTCTATTTTTTGATTATGTATAATTAATGTCTTACTTTCTTCTGGAAAGGGCAAAACTTTAAAGGTAATTTCTGTTAGAGCAACTAATGTTCCGTATGAGCCACAAATCAACTTACTTAAATCATAACCAGTAACATTTTTAACAACATTTCCTCCAGATTTTATAATTTCTCCTCTGCCATTAACTCCTCTAAAACCTAGAATATGATCTCTTACGCTTCCTGCTTTGAACCTACGGGGCCCAGATATATTGCAAGAAACTTGGCCAGCTGCTGTTCCATGATCGCTTTTTCCATTAAGTAAAAATCCAAAATCAATGGGTTCAAATGCTAATTGTTGATTATTTTTTTTTAGTTTTTCCTCTATTTGCTTTATTGGAGTACAAGCTTTAACTTTTATGTAAAGTTCCTCAGGTAAATATTCAATGACTCCACTTATTTTAGATAGACTCAAGGTTTTTGAACATTGTAGAGGTTTGCCAATTTTTCTTTTTGAACCAGAGCCAATTAATTCAATAGGAATATTTGATTTATAGAATTTTTTTATAAGATTCGAAACTTCTTTTTCATTTTCGGGATATTCAAAAGAATTAGAATCTTGGTAAGTCGGGAAATTTTGTTTTTCCTCTGTGGACATGCATTCTCCCTTCTTCCGCACATTTTCTCAAAATTGGATAGACTTTTCCTGGATTTAGTAAAGAACTGGAATCAAGCGCTCTTTTAATTTTAATTTGTTGTTGAATATCATTATTATTGAACATTTCACACATCAATTCTCTTTTCTCTACTCCTACTCCATGTTCTCCTGTTAAAACTCCACCTACTTTTACGCAGTATTTTAGTATATCTGCTCCAAATTTTTCTGTTTTTTCTAAAGATTTTTTTTCATTAGCATCGTACATAATTAATGGATGAAGATTGCCGTCACCTGCATGAAAAGCATTTGCAACAGGTAAATTGTATTTTTTGGAAAGCCTTCCTATCTCTGTTAATACCTCGGCTAATTTTCCTCTTGGAATAGTTCCATCCATGCAATAGTAATCTGGAGATATATCACCACACGCAGGAAATGCTGCTTTACGTCCTTCCCAAAATTTTAATCTCTGCTTTTCATTTTTGCTTATTTTAATACTTGAAGATTTATTTTTTTTAGCAATATTATGTACACGTTCAATTAATTCTTCTACTTCTTTTTCTGTACCATCTAACTCTACAATCAGCATAGATTCAGCTTCTCTTGGATAACCTGCTTTTACAAAATTATCAGTTGCATGAATTAATGCTTTGTCCATCATTTCCATGCCTGCAGGAATGATTCCGCTTGCAATAATTTCTGACACACATCTTCCACCGTCTTCTATAGTAGGAAAACCAATCAAAGCTGCTTTTGCAGTTTGAGGTTTTTTAAGAATTTTCACAGTAACTTCTGTAATCACACATAATAATCCTTCTGACCCAGTAATTAATCCAAGCAAATCATATCCTTCGGAATCAAATGTTTTGCCTCCCAATCTACTTATTGTTCCATCCATAAAAACAACTTCAGCTCCAAAAAGATTATTTGTTGTTGTTCCATATTTTAGTGAGTGTACTCCACCGGAATTCTCTGCAACATTTCCTCCTATTGTACAAGCAATTTGGCTAGATGGATCTGGAGCATAATAAAAACCTCTACTTTGAACAGCTTGTGTTATAGCTAAATTTGTAACGCCGGGTTGAGCTACTACACACCTATTCTTATAATCAATATTAATAATTTTATTAAATTTACTTAAACACAAAAGCACGCAATCAGACAATGGTAGAGCTCCACCAGATAATCCTGTGCCAGCACCTCTTGGAACAACTTTAATTCTTTTCTGATTGCAATATTGAAGTATCTTGCTCACTTCTTCTGTATTTTCTGGAAAAATAACAATCAAAGGCTTTTGTTTATATGCCGACAACGCATCTGTTTCAAATGGCCTTATTTCATCTTCATGATCTAAAACATTTTCAGCCTTAACAATTTTTTTGAGTTCTATAACGATGTCCTTTTTTTTTGATATAAGTTTTCTGTCAATTTTTGGCATGGCTAATTTAGTCATAAAAATATATTACAGCCTAAAAGCTTAGTGGTCAAAAAGGGAAAGATGAATTATTTAAGTATTTTGTCTATTTTTTCGATAGCTTTGCTTATATTTTCTCTTGAAGTAGCAAAGTTAAATCTCACGTTATGAGTTGCATTTTCCCCAAAAGCTGTTCCAGGTATAATAGCCACCCCAGCTTCTTTTAAACATTTCTCAGTAAATTCTTCTCCAGTCATTCCAGTTTTTTCTACGTTAGGAAATACAAAAAAAGATCCTCCTGGCAAACTACATTCGACGCCTTTTAAACTCCTCAATCCATTAGAAATAAGTTTTCTTCTAATACCAAATTCTTTCATCATATCTTTAAGATGATTTTCTGGTCCATTTAATGCTGCAATTGCACCGTATTGCGCTGGGGTATTAACACATGAATGACTATTTACACAGAATTTAAATACATGTTCAATTAATTTTTCAGGCCATACACTCCAGCCTAATCGCCATCCTGTCATGGCGTAAGTTTTACTCCACCCATTCAAAACAATAAGTCTGTCATAAAGATCAGGATAATTTAATAAAGTTGGAATTTCTTTGTTGTCAAAAATCAATCTATCGTAAACTTCGTCGCTTAAAATTACTAAATTGGGAAAATTTTTTAAACTATTTGCGAGTTTATCAATTACATTTTTTTCTGTAAAACTCCCTGTTGGATTGTGAGGATTATTTAAAATTAACAATCGAGTTTTTTCAGTAATTAGTGCCAAAATTCTATCGGGATTAATTGAAAAATCTTTATTTTCTGTCATATCGTAAGAAATCGCCTTAGCTCCAGTAAAATTAATCATCGATTCATAAATGGGAAAACCTGGATCTGGATATATAATTTCAGCACCAGGTTCGCCAAAAAAAGAAATGGCATAGTGCATCGTAGGTTTGCCACCAGGCATAATGATTATTCTCTCTGGATCAATATCAGCCTTATATAAACTCTTTATCTTTCTACTTACGGCCTCTCTACATTCAATTATTCCATTCGGCAAAGTATAACCATGATGACCATCATTTAATGCTTTAATCGCTGCATCTACAGCATGTTGTGGAGATTTAAAATCAGATTGTCCTAAACTTAAATCAATAATTTTTTTTCCTTGTTTTTCTAATTTTTTTGTTTTTGCAAATATACTATAGACGGCTTCCGTGCCTAACCTATTTACACTTTTAGCAATTTTCATTTTTAATTTTTTCTAAATACAATTTTTGATCTGTTAAGATCTTTAATAGACTTGCAACCCATTAATATCATATCTCTATTTATTTCCGCTTTCATTTTTCCTAGTAGTTCTTCAACACCTTGTTGACCACCAGCTCCCAAAGCAAACAAATAAGGTTTTCCAAAACTACAAGCCTTAGCACCAAGCGCCAAAGCTTTCAAAACATGGGTTCCTCTTTTAATTCCTCCGTCAAGAATTACTTCTATTTTATCTCCAACTGTATCTACAATTTCAGCAAGTTGATCAAAAGGTGTTCTTGAACCATCTAATTGTCTTCCTCCATGATTTGAAATTATTATTGCGGTGCATCCAATATCAATTGCTTTTTTTGCATCCTCTACTGACATAACTCCTTTAAGAGCAAATGGACCTCCCCATTTTTTTACACAATACTCTGCATCAGACCAATTCATTTTAGTTTCAAATTGTGTATTCATATAATTTATAACTGATTGATCTATTTTACTTCCTTTATCTGTCGTGTGGATAATATTTGACAACTCAAATTTTTTTCTAAGCAAGTAATTTAAGCTCCAAGTTGGATGTAAAGCAAAGCTTAATAAACTACCTAATGTTAATCTGGGAGGAGTTGAAAAACCAGTTCTATGATCTCTTTCTCTATTACCAGCCACAACAGCATCTACAGTTAAACACATACTTTTAAATCCAGATTTTTTACATCTCTCAATTAAATTATCGGTTAAACCTTTGTCTTTATGAATGTAAAGTTGAAATAATTTAGGACCATTAGTTAGCTTGCCAATATCTTCAATGCTTGTTGTTGACATGGTCGATATACCAAACATTGTACCCATTTTTTCAGCAGCTTTTGCCGTAGCTCTTTCACCTTCATGATTATAAAGACGATGCATGGCCGTAGCTGAAAGAAAAAGAGGAAAATCAATTTTTTGACCTAAAACAGTAGTTGATAAATCAATATCACTTGCGCCTGTTAATACATTGGGAATTAAGTCACATTTATTAAAAGATTCGGTATTTCTTTTTAAGGTTACTTCATCATCTGAACCACCATCAATATAATGAAAAATTGGAGAAGGTAATTTTTTTTTAGCTAATCTTCTAAAATCTTCAACATTATGACAATCTTTTAGATTCATTATACGCTTTGCTTTAATTTAATTAAGATAAATTAAAATTGTTTAAGAAAATTAAACATATAACTATTGGCTCCTGGATTCTTGTTTCCCAAACTAGCATTAGATATATGATTATATGACATTCCTAAATGAGTTGTATCACTTAAATCAAAAGACATTTGGACTTCAGTTTTAAACTCTATAGGGTAACCCAAATCTTTACCATTACCTTCCCCATAATATCCTGGTGCAAAACTAGGAGTAATTATGAAGGATCCTAACTGGTATTCAGCTTGAACACCTGTGTAGACATAGAATGCATTATTTGCTGTTATAAAAGCTCCAGTAATTGGAGAAATTATACCGTTATCCATTTCTACAAACAATTCATCATTCTGATGTTGTATACCAATAAGACCTGCTTTTTGTTTGGTATCACTCCAATCAAACATACCAGTAAAAAAATTTATTTCTGTTTTATATTTATCCTTTTTCTCATCAGCGCCATAAGCAAAATTAAGAGAAAATAAAATTGCTAGCACGATAAGAATAAAAGAATTAATTTTTCTCATAATTGAAACATATAACCTTCATTGTTAAAAATAAACAGTTTCATAATCTAAAAAATATATGGAGAAAGCCAATTTATGCCTAATTAAGAGTCCAAGAGGGAGATGAAGATTGTTTATGTACCCTTAACTAGACATATGGATACTTATTACATTCTCACTTTGGCTAACTTTTGAGAAAATATTGTTCAATTTGTGGCAGAGATTTTTATATCAATTTGATGGTTTAAAATACCCAGAACCTTTTTTTCCTGTAAAAAATTCCTCAATTAATGGGTGTTTAATAGGTTCACCTGAATCATCACTGATCAAATTTTGTTCTGAAACATAAGCCTCATAAGTAATCTCATTATTTTCTGCAAGCAAATGATAATAAGGCTGATCTTTTCTCGGTCTCACATCTTTTGGTATGGACTGATACCATTCTTCAGAATTATCAAATTCAAAATCAACATCATAAATCACACCTCTAAAGTTAAAGTGTCTATGTTTTACAACGTCTCCTATTGAAAATTTAGCAGTAGCTATCGCCATTTGATTACATAAAGATATGTATATTTAAAAAAAAATCAATAGAAAAATATACCTTCAATGCCACATATGTTAACATTTAATAATGAACAAGCCCATAATCAAATTTGGGGCTGATTTTGGCCCGCTTCTCGTTTTTTTTATAATATATTTTAATAATGAAAATAATTTAAAATTAGCAATACCTCCTTTCATTATCGCAACTTTAATTTCTTTAATGGTAATTTATTTTTTAGAAAAAAGGATACCTATGGTGCCACTTACTAGTGGTTTGCTAATTACTTTCTTTGGTGGGCTTACTTTATATTTTGACAATAAAATATTCTTCTATATGAAACCAACAATTATTAATTTGCTATTTGCTGCAGTATTGTTTTTTGGTAAATTTTTTACTCAAAAAAATCTTTTAAAAATTTTTTTTCAGAATGCTTTTAATTTAGAGGATGAAGGATGGAAAAAACTAAACTATCGATGGATTGTTTTTTTCATTTTTGTAGCTGCGCTAAATGAAATAATATGGAGAACGCAACCAGAAATTTTTTGGGTTAACTTTAAAGTGTGGGGTTTATTACCAATTAGTTTTTTATTTGCCTTAAGTCAATTTCCGTTGATAAATAAATATAAATTAAAACAACAATGAAACATTTGAAATTAATTGTTAATAACAGAAGTGTAAAAGATGATATTTTTTTTAATAAAAAGGAACTTAAATTAATATTGAATTTATATGCTAAAATGGTTTCCGGTGGAGAATGGAAAGACTATGGATTAAATATATTAAAAAAAGAAGTAAGTTTTAATGTTTATCGAAGAGCCTCAGAATTTCCAGCTTACAAAATAACCAAAAATTTTAAACCAAAGAATGAAAATGAAAAATATATAATTAAGGATGGACAAAATAAAATAATTAATAAATCTGAAAATTTAGAAAACTTAATAAAAAAAATAATTTGGAAAAAATTTAAACTGGTTAACTAAATTTATCTTCTTTGACCAAAGAGTCTGAGCAACATAATAAACAAATTAATAAAATCTAAATAAAGCGTAAGTGCACCCATGACAGCTTTTTTTCCCATAATTTCACCAGAGTCACTTGCCATATACATATTTTTAATTTTTTGCGTATCATAGGCAGTCAAACCAACAAATATTAGAACTCCAAGTATAGATATAACAAAATACATCATTGTTGATTTCATAAATATATTAACTATTGATGCAATAATTATTCCAATTAAACCCATCATTAAAAATGAACCTAATTTTGTTAAATCTCTTTTAGTCGTGTAGCCATAAATGCTCATGGCTCCAAAAGTTGCCGATGTAATAAAAAACACTCTAGCAACACTAACACCTGTGTAAACCAATAATATCCATGATAATGATAAACCCATAAGAGCAGCGAAAACCCAAAAAATAGTTTGCGCCTTAGCAGCGCTCATTTTTCTTATTCCAAAACTCATGTAAAATACTATTCCGAGAGGAGCCAGCATAACTATCCATTTTAATCCAGAAAAAAATAGTGCATTTCCAAAACTTGTAAAGCCGGTGATTGATCCGCTTGCATCAGTCATAACAGAAATTTTAAAAGAAATTAAAGCTATAATTCCTGTTAACAACACTCCAGTCGCCATGAAATTGTAAACTTTTAACATGTAGGCTCTTAGGCCTTCATCTATTTGGTGAGCTTCTTCGGTTCTTGCTCTTGATTGAATATTTTGTTTATTAAATTCCATAAGTTAAATATATTGCTATTCTTGCTAACTTTCAAGATGCTACCACGGTTTAATAAAAGTTTAAAATAGTTTAACTAGAGCCATGAATTTTAAAAAATTAGGAAATACAGATTTAAAAGTTAGCACAATTTGTCTCGGTACCATGACTTGGGGTGAGCAAAATACACAAAAAGAAGCTTTTAAACAGATAGACTATGCATTAGATCAAGGAGTAAATTTTTTTGATACCGCAGAACTTTATGCGGTTCCAATGAAACCTGAAACTAGAGGAAAAACTAGCCAAATCATAGGTGAATGGTTTTTAAAATCAAAAAAAAGAAATAAAGTAATTTTGGCAGATAAAGTAGCTGGCGCGTCACCAATGGATTGGTTGAGACCTAATGGTAAAAAAACTTCCTTAAATAAAAAACAAATTGAATTTGCCTGTAATAGAAGTTTGCAAGATTTAAAAACTGATTATATAGATTTATATCAAGTACACTGGACCGACAGGCCTTCTGGCGCTTTTTCAGGTAAACTGGAATATGAACATAAAAACACAGATGATTTTGTAAATATTGAGGAAACTTTGGATGCTTTAAATAATTTGGTTAAAGCGGGAAAAGTGAAACATATTGGTATATCTAACGAAACACCTTGGGGAACTAATCAATATTTAAAATTATCAGAACAAAAAAAACTTGCCAAAATAGTGTCAATACAAAATGCCTATAATTTTTTAAATAGAGCTTTTGAAGTTGGTCTTTCAGAAATTGCAATAAGAGAAAAAGTTGGGCTTTTAGCTTATTCCCCATTAGCTTCAGGATACTTATCTGGAAAATATAGAAATGGAGCTATGCCCAAAAACTCAAGGATGGATTTATTTTATGATTTTTGGGGAAGATATAGGACAATGCACTCAGAAAATGCAATTGAAGAGTATTGGAATTTAGCTAATGATTTTAATTTAAACCTTGCGCAAATGGCAATTAAATTTTGTGAAATCCAACCATTTGTTACATCTGTAATAATTGGTGCGACAAAAATGGATCAGTTGAAAACTAATATAGATAGTGTAAATATTAATTTAGATA
>Ga0066836_10001825_pt1 | contig 11274 bp, 16 predicted proteins | sample ETNtaG_18_FD_71568 | JGI IMG/M metagenome (GOLD analysis project Ga0066836, IMG submission 71568) | Marine microbial and viral communities from oxygen minimum zone, Eastern Pacific Ocean - ETNP201302SV91 | ecosystem: Environmental > Aquatic > Marine > Oceanic | place: Pacific Ocean: Eastern...
CATGTCGTAGCAAGTAGGATCATCTATGAATATGAAAAAACCATTTTTATTTAGGTAAAATTTTTTTCCCCTTTATGCAGTCATAGTATAGCCTGGTTAGTATTCGGGGTTTCCAACCCTGTGACGCGGGTTCGAATCCCGCTGACTGCAGTAATAATGATTTTTTATGGTATCTTTTTTTAGATAATTATGAAAAACTCAAAAAAAGAAATAGCAACACAACGTATACTAATTCTATTTGAGAATGCAGTTTCAAATGCTCGTAATAATCCTCAACTAGCAGAAAGGCAAGCACAGATTGCAAGAAAAATATCTATGCGATTCAAAATTAAGATGCCTTGGCAAATTCGAATAAGTTTTTGTAAGAAATGTAAAAAATTCATTGTACCGTCTATATCCTCGAAAGTGAGGATTGGGAGAAGTAATGTAAAAGCTATACGTATCACTTGCAGTTTCTGTAATCACACGTATAGGAAAGTCATAGCTCAATGATTTATAAAACGATTATCGAATTTTTTAACAGATGGCAAAAGTCTATGATGTACCAGCAGATGAGTTGATCTCAAAGTTAACTGATGTACTAAAAAGTGAAGGAATTGACACTCCTACATGGGCAGTGTTTGTAAAAACAGGAGCGCATGCAGATAAACCTCCACAAAAACCTGATTGGTGGTATACAAGATGTGCTTCAATATTACGAAAAATCTATCTCCATGGACCTCTTTCCGTAAATGACCTTAGAACAATGTATGGTGATGGAAAAAGAAACATGTACTATGGTGCTCGACATCATAAAGATGCAAGTGGCGCAATTATTAGAAATGCAATTCATGGACTTGAGAAACTAGGATATCTTGAGAAAGTTGAGAAGAAAGGTAGTGTTCTTACACGTCAAGGAATGCAAAAACTAGATAAACTTTCCACTGAGATTCTGCATGAATTGATTAAGACTACTCCAAAACTCAAAATTTACTCTTAGTGATTTTATGAGTAATCCTAATGATGAACAACAAGGACATCCAACCGAAGAACAAATCAACGCACAAAAAGAAATGATATTGAAACAAATTCTTTCATCTGAAGCTAGATTACGTCTTAATAATGTAAAAATGGTAAAACCTGAACTTGCTAATCTAGTTGAAAACTATCTAATTGGTTTATCTGCGCAAGGAAAAGCACAAGGTCAAATAACAGATGATCAACTAAAGCAGATTTTATTGTCAGCACAGCAACCAAAACGTGACTTTAAGTTCAACAGAGTATGATCTCAAGAAAATATAATTAGGGGTAAAATCGGTTAGTCATCATGAAAGGTTTAGTGTATGAAGAATATGCACCTGATGATGATTTTAAGAAAATACTAAAAGTAAAAGATGTTGATGACCCAAAACCAAAACCAAACGAAGTGGTCTTCAAAGTAAAAGCGGCTGCGTTAAACTTTAATGATATTTGGGGAATGCGTGGACAACCAGTACCTGTTCCTTTGCCACACATCTCTGGTTCTGATGCAGCTGGTGAAGTAATTGAAGTAGGTGATGAAGTAACTAATATCAAAGTTGGTGATAGGGTAATGTCACACTCAAACATGTCATGCAGAGTATGTAGTGCGTGTACAGATGGAAGAGAATTTGATTGTGAAAAAAGAACCATCTGGGGTTTTCAAACTGGTCCAAATTGGGGAGCATATTCAGAAATTACACATCTTCCAGAAGTTAATGTAGTCAAACTTCCTGATAATGTAAGTTATGATGACGCAGCAGCAGCATCCATGACTCTTCTAACATCATGGCATATGTTAGTTGGTAGAGCCAAGATAAAACCTGGACAAACTGTACTTATTATGGGCGGTGGCTCTGGTGTAGGAAGTTTTGGCATTCAAATTGCAAAATTATACAATTGTAAGGTAATTGCAACTGCAAGTCCTGACAAGTTAGATAAATGTAAGGAACTTGGTGCTGACTATGCTGTGGATCACAGAAAAGATGATTGGCATAAAGAAGTTAGAGCAATTACTAAAGAGATTGCAAAAGAGACCGGTGTCTCTGCAGGAATTGATATTTCATTTGATCATATAGGTCAGACACACTGGAATAAACAACTTCAGAATCTCAAATATGGTGCTACATTGGTTTCATGTGGAGCAACTACAGGATATAATGCAGAAACCGACTTGCGTCATGTATTCTTTAAGGGAATTAACATACTTGGTTCAACACAAGGAACTCGTGCTGAATTAGATCAAGGTGTATATTGGATGGGTCAAGGTAAGATAAAGTCTACAATTGATTCTACTTGGTCATTTGAACAAGCAGCAGAAGCACACACAAAGATGCTAACTGGTAAAGGTTTGTTTGGCAAAATCTTAATGAAGCCTGAAGGCGCTTAATCATTAATGACAAATCTTTTCCGCAGTTTAATTTTTGTTCCAGGAAATAATCCAAGGTTCTTAGAAAAAGCAAAATTATTGTCCGCTGATTTAGTATGTTTTGATTTAGAAGATTCTGTCCCAGATAAAGAAAAGAAAAGGGCTAGAACACTGATAAAAAATTCATTAAAACAAAGAAAGGACTACACTCCAAATATTTTTGTAAGAACAAATTCACCAGAATCTGGTAGAATTGATTCAGATCTGGATGTAATTGTTCAGAAAGGTTTGGACGGAATTGTAATCCCAAAAGTGAATTCAGTAAAGGAATTAAAGAAAATTGAAAAAACAATTAGTGTCTTAGAGAAAAAAAGGAAAATAAAGAATATCAGATTAATTCCATCGATTGAATCAACTTTAGGCGTGATAAATTGTTATGAAATTGCATCATGTAGCAAAAGAATTGACGCGGTTGTATTTGGTATATTTGATTTGTTAAATGATATGAAAATTGAATACACAAAAGGAGATCCCATAGGTGCAAAATATTCAAGACATAAGATTCCAGTTGTGGCAAGTGCAGCAGGAATTTATGCTATAGATGGAATATGGCAAGATATCAAAGACACATCTGGACTAAAAAAAGATTGTGATGTAGGTCGTAGTCTAGGCTATACTGGTAAAAGCATAATTCATCCAGATCAAATTAAAACCGTTCATAAAATTTTTCATCCAAATAAGACAGAAGTTGCATGGGCAAAACTTGTAGTAAAAACTTATGATCAATCAACCAAAAAAGGTAAAGGTGCAACAGTAATTGATGGTAAAATGATTGATGAAGTTCATTACAAACGAGCAAGAGATTTACTAGAAATTACTAAATAATTACTTAATCAATTTTGTCGAGTGACGATATAAATCGTGTAGAGTTTTACCATCCAAAACTTCATCATCACTCTTCTTTTTTTCTTTTTTCATATGCATATTATGAAATGATCCCATATTATTTATATCCAATTTTCTATAATCTATTCAATGTTCACAGGAATTATTACTGGTACGGGAAAGATTACAAAAATTAATCAAGACACTGGAAATAGAAGTGCAATTAAAGTTTCAGTTGATCTTGGAAAAAACTCTAAAGGTCTCAAGGTTGGTCAAAGCGTTGCATTAAACGGAGTTTGTCTAAGTGCAACAAAAATTTCAAAAAATATTTGTAATTTTGAAATGATCGACGAAACAATGAAGAAAACTGATCTTGGTAATCTAAATGTTGGCAGTTTAATTAATGTAGAACGGAGTTTGATGGTGGGAGAAAGATTAGAGGGTCATTTTGTTTTAGGTCATGTTGATGGTGTTGTCACAATCATAAAGATGGAAAGAAAACCTAAAGAAGTAAAAGTTTGGTTTAAAATTCCAAAAAAATTGACAAAGTATGTTGTACAAAAAGGTTCGATTGCATTAGACGGTATTAGTCTTACAGTAGTTGATGCAAAAAAAGATCTCGGCTCAGTTTGTCTTATTCCACATACAATGAAAATTACAAATTTTAAAACAAAAAAAGTTGGGGATAAACTAAATATTGAAACAGACGTACTTGGAAAATACATCCTAAACTAAGTATGGTTATTTACCAATTTATTGGTACCAACAAAAATTCTAGTAAACTTTATAATATCTATGGATGAATTTTTTATAATGACCTTTGATTCTGCAATTTCATCACTTAAACAAGGTGAATTTGTTATGATACATGATTCTGATGGCCGTGAAAATGAAATTGATCTAGTAACAGCTGCACAATTTATCATGCCAGAACATATTGCTAGAATGAGACAGCATGCAGGCGGGTTAATCTGTCTTGCAATTGATGATGTAATGGCACAGAAACTACAATTAAGTTACATGCATGAAATTTTATCAACATCTAATTATTTAGATTCAGATTCCAAAAAAATGATTATGGGGACAGCACCTTATGGTGATCACCCAACATTTTCCATCCACATTAATCATAAACAGACTTACACCGGAATCACTGACATGGATAGAGCTCTAACCATAAAAGAAATGGCCAATCTCTATGAATCTGAAAATCCAAAATTAGAATTCATCTCCTCATTTAAGACACCAGGACATGTACCCGTATTATTGGCATCTGATGGATTATTATCTTCCAGAAAAGGTCACACCGAAATGTCAATTTATTTGGCCAAACTTGCACACCTATTTCCAATTACTACAATCTGTGAAATGATGGATTCAGAAACATATTCTGCATTATCCGTTCAAAAAGCAGAAAAGTATGCAAAAGAAAATGCCATTCCATTTGTTGATGGTAAAGAATTATTGGAATTTGCTAGGGTGAATTAATTTTGAATATAGCCATAGTCGTTGCAGAATTTAATGAGAAGGTGACGTCAAGAATGTATGATGTAGCAATAGAAAAAGCAGCGAGTTTAAAATTAAACATAAAATACACGTGTAATGTGCCTGGTATTTTTGATATGCCGTTAGTTATTGACAAATTATTACAGAAGAAAGATGTTGATGGTGTTGTAACATTAGGTGCAGTGATTAAAGGTCAGACAAAGCATGATGAAGTTATTGCACATTCTACAGCGAGTAGCATTGCTCGATTATCAATAAAACATCAAAAACCAGTATCTCTTGGAATTTCTGGTCCAGGAATGTCAGAAAGACAGGCATATGCAAGAATAAGATCAGTTTCAGAGAATGCAGTTAGTGCAATACAAAAGATTGAAGCCGAAATTAAGAGGATAAACTAGTTGTTACAGCTCACAATTATGAAAATCACGGGATATGGACCGTGGACATTAACTTTGGGTAGTGATAGAGAGCATGAACTGCAAATGCTTCAGGCATCATTATATCAAAAAATTCAAGAACTTTTTTCAAAAAAGAATGGGCTTGTATTCCCAAATAGATCTGATGAATTTTTTGCAGTAACAAATAAGATCTCATTAGATGATCATGTAGAAATTCAAAAAGAATTAGAATCAAAATTTGAAATTAAATTATCTATGTCAATTGGAAGTGGTATTTCTCCATTTGACGCCAATGTATTAGCAAACAATGACAAGAAATCAAAGAAATTTCTAAATGAAAAATATAATATTTTTGGTTCAATGAATGGAAAGGCTGAACAAAATGTTACAATAATGCATCTCGATGTAGATGGTTTAACTAAAACACGTCAAATGATTTCTCCATATGAGACTTCATCATTAATGTTCAAGCTTTATTCAAAAATGTCAGAATTTTTTCTAGAGAAAAAATCTCTTACATTTTTTATGGGAGGTGATAATTTTATGGTGATATCAAATTCAGCTCATAAAGAAAACGCTCAAAAATTTATTGATAATACAAAACAAGAGATGGATTTATTCCTAAATTGTGGGATTGGTAGTGGTGTAACTGCAAGAGATGCAGCTAAACTTGCTACACAATCATTGGATACAATTAGGGAAATTCGAGATTCAGGAAAAGAAAAACCTGAAGTTTACGAATTAAAATGATTTTAAAAAATATTAGCGTATTGTATGGTGACGATTTAAAATTTATTGAATCTACACATGTAAGAATTATAAATAAAAAATTTCAAAGTATTTCACCGCAGATAATTTCTACAAAAGAAAAAATTTTTGATTGCAGAGGATTACTTTTGATTCCAGGATTAATAAATTCCCATACACATGTTGGTGATTCTGTTGGAAAGGATATTTCACTAGATTCCAATGTTGATTCAAAAATTCATCCCGTATCAGGCATAAAGCAGAAAATTTTAGCCGAAACACCAAAAAAGGAATTGGCAAAATTCATGCGTAAATCAGTAATTTCGATGCTAAACAAAGGGATTACCACCTTTGTTGATTTCAGAGAAGGTGGGGTCGAGGGAGTTCAACTACTAAAGAATGCAATAAAAGAAATTCCAATTCGTTCAATTATTCTTGGTAGAATAAACTACTATCAAACTAAGCGTGACATACAAAAAAACACGCCAATGCCAGAATCTTATCAAGTAGAATTAAAAGAATTATTAAGAAATTGTGATGGAGTTGGAATTAGTGGTCCCAATGAAAATAGTGATTCTAATCTAGGTACATATTCAAAAATTAAAAAACTTCGAGCGATACATGCTGCTGAGACACTACAAAGTTATACTACATCACAAAAAATTTCAAAGTTTAGTGAACCAATACGTGCTTTATTGACAAAACCAACATTTTTGGTTCATATGACATTTGCAACAAAAAATGATCTAAGAAAAATATCACAGAATGTACGTGGAATTGTAGTCTGCCCACGAGCAAATGCCGCATTGGCTGAAGGTATTCCAGATGTAGCATTAATGGGTAAGATGAATTGTAATGTAGCAATAGGTACTGATAATATAATGGTAAACTCACCAGATCTATTTCGAGAGATGGATTACTTGTGGAAAGTTTCTATGGCATTGCACAAAAAAAGAATTGATCCAAAAACTATCCTTAAGATGGCAACTGTAAATGCAGGAAAACTACTTAATCAAAAAATAGGTATTATTAAAAAAGGATTTTTGGCTGATTGTATTTTCTTAGAAAAAAAATCAATTGATCTGGATCCATTAAATAATCCACACGCAGCGATTGTTCACAGAGCATCTGAAAATTCAATTAAGGCAGTAATGATAGGAGGAGAGTTTGTTCATGGTAAAATCTAGACCTTATGTTATACTTAGTGCAGCTATAACACTTGATGGGAAATTAGGTGTAAAAAATAAAAGAACAAAACTTTCTTCAAAAAATGATAAAATACGTGTTCATAGATTAAGATCAAAAGTTGACGCAATAATAATTGGTAAAAATACAGTTAACCTTGATGATCCACTACTAACAGTTAGATACACAAAAGGAAAAAACCCAATTAGAATAATTCTTGATTCATTAGGTACTATCAAATCAAGTTCTAAAATCATTCAGACATGTAATAAAGTGCCAACAATCATAGTTGTATCAAAATCAATCTCAGAAAAGAATCTTCAACGTTTGGGGAAATTTTCTGTGGAACTAATAAAATGTGGTAAAAATAGTGTAGACATACCAAAATTATTAAGAATATTATTGAAAAAAGGAGTTAAGAAAATTCTTCTAGAAGGTGGAGGAACTGTAAATTGGTCATTTGTTAAAAAAAATATAATCGATGAAGCAATAGTTACTTTAGCACCATATATTGTGGGTGGTAAAAATACAATTAGTCTTGTTGAAGGCCTTGGGTTTAAAAATTTAGATAATGCTACAAAACTCATACTGACAAAAATTCAGAAAAATAAGAATGAGTTAGTATTATTCTACAAACTTTAAACTTTAACATCTTGTTTTATTTGATCAATTTTTTTCAAGAATAATTTCCTAACTCTCTCATTCTTTTTTAGATTCAAAACTTGACCACATGTTGGACATTTGAAAAATAAATCAAGTGCATCTTCAAACGTTGCTCTGTTACAATCCCCATTTCCACAATGATAGAAGTCTGATCCATTTTCAAAATTATATCGTTGTTGTAATCTTTCTAAAACCTTTTTTTTCTGCACTTCAATAAAATTTTCCACTTCATCATGTCTTGAACGCCATCTATAGACAAACCAGCCTTTTCGTTCGTCCTTTACTCTAATACCAGTGATTAATCCTTTACCAAAAAGATCATAGAGTACTTTTCTTACCATATTTATTCTCAAACCTGTAGAACTGGCAATTTCCTCATCAGTTGCATCCTCTGATTTTAACAGTGATCTTGAAACTTTGAGATATTCATCGCCACCAATCATGGCTGATATTTTTACAAATGGATCTTCGTATTTATCAACCATATAGAACCCTATTTTGAACCATTATTAATCCATTATTTACTGACTTGAACATTTTTACCATCCTTGCTAGGAATAATTACTCTTTTTGAATCAGAGAATTTTTTATTAAATTGCTCTCCTAATTGAATTCGATCTAATAGTATAGCTAGAGCGCTAATTTCAGAGTGTGGTTGTGTTCCTATTGATACATTGTAATCAGCTTTTTCATAAATATCTCGTGGAACTTTTTCAGCTCCCACAACAACCAAAATTTTTTCTTCACTCTGAATTTTTGAGTGAATTTTATTAATATTTTCTCCATACATAGTTAGATGAACAATTTTATAATCATTTTTTTTCATATTTATCACATCTTTCCAATTTGAAAAAAATTCAATTTCAAAATCACCTCCCCATGTGTCATTAATTTTTTCTACAGTCTCTTGTATTTCTGGATCAACTTCATTCATGTAAATTTTTGTTGCACCGAATGCTCTTGCAACTAATGCAACATGAGTTGTAACACGATCATCTCTTACGACTCTCTGTCCTATTCTTAAAACTTCAATATTCATTTAGTATATCTTATGATTAGTATGCATTATTAATTTTTGTTGTCGAATCAAAATTTTGTTTAATTAGAATCTTTAATTTTTCAATATTCTTACCAGTATTTGCAGAAATTGCTATCCAATTTTTATTTTCCAATAAATCAAGTTGTTTCACCTTTTCCAAAACCTCTTCATCACTCATTGATTCAGTTTTATTAAAAGCAAATAACAGATTTTGTCGTTTTACGCCTAATTCCATCAGTGTTTTATAGCAACTAGAAAATTTTTTCTTCAACTCATTATTTTTCTCACTTGCGTCTATCACAACAATTACAATATCAGTAAAAGTTAATTCTTCCAGCGTTGATTTGAATGCTTCAATTAGATACGCAGGAAGTTTACTGATGAATCCTACTGTATCTGAAATGAGAACCCAATCTCTATCCAGTTTAAATTTCCTTACGGTGGTTGTTAACGTAGTAAATAATTTATGATCTTCCTCATTTTTTTCTCCTGTCATACTGTTAAACAAAGTAGTTTTTCCTGCTGATGTGTATCCAGCTAATGAGATTGTTCTAAAACCAATTCGCTTTCTTGACTGTCTATGAAGTTCTCTCTGCTTACCGGCTTTTTGTAATTTTGCCCTAACACTAACCATCCTATTTTTGATGTCATTAAAGTAGACATCAACCTCAAATTTTCCTATGCCCATGAAACCTGGTTGCTCTCCAATTTTTGACAGCCTAACTTTTTCTCTAGCTCTTGACATTTCATATCTTAACTGTGCTAATTTTACTTGCATTTTAGATTCAGTGCTAGTTGATCTACTCTCAAAAATTTCTAAAATTAATGACTCTCTATCAAGTATTCTTATCTTTAGCTCTGATGCTAAGTTATAATTTTGACTTGGTTTCAAAATTTCATCAAAAACTATGACGTCTGGGTTCATTCTCGTTACAAGATTTTTCAGATCATCAATTTTTCCTTCACTAAGCCCAAATTTTGTAGCATTAAGAAATTCCAGCTTCATCAGATGTAATATTTTACATCCAGCCGCTTCACACAGCCCCTCAGCTTCTGAAATTGAGTCAGCATCAGAATATGTGATTAAAATACATGAATTCAAGTATAATCACGTTTTCTATCTCTGTATTAATTTTTCAACATTCATGTTTAGTACAACCTCACCAATGTCGCTTGCATATTCTGATATTCTTCTAATATTTTCAACAATTCTTCTCACCCTAAAAGACACCTTTTCATTTTTTACACTTTTTAACAAATCAAGTACTTTTTTTTCATATTTTGATATATTATGAGATTCTGTAATGGCTTTTTCTGCTCCAGCATAATCATTTTTGAACAATGTCAAGCATGTATCATCTATGACATTTAGTGTAAAATCACTCATCTCTCCAATCCTATCAATTACTTTCTCAGGTATTGGATTTTCAAAATCTAATATGTCTTGAGATAAACTAACAGCATGATCTGCTAATCTTTCAATATTTTTAACAACAATTCTATACCCCATACAATCTCTTGCATTAGCAAATCCCATTTCTTCAAGCATATGAGAATTTTCAATAGCTATTGTAAGTTGTCGAATAATGTAAAATGAAAATCTATCTACATCATCATCACTGTTCACTACTTCTTGTGCGAGTTCTTTGTTATTTTCTCTAAGCGCTAATAATGCATCATTTTGCATTGATTTCGATAAATGAAGCATCCTTTTGAATGCGCCATCAATTGATAGTTCAACTAAATTTATCAATACTTGTATAGTTATTTCGTTTGTAGAATCTGCGGTTATTTCTGCACCCATGAGCATTTTTTTTACAGTATTACGAATAGCAATTCTTTGATTTGGATCAACTCTTCCACTTTTTGGTTTAACGTTTATTGTTTTGTAGCGAAGAAAATACAGTGCAATTAACTTCCTAGTGATCGTATGTTTGTCATCTTTTGGAGTTATTACTAATGTTGCCGCATCTTGCATGGCTCGTCTTCCAAAGTTCACAGGTTTAATTTCTATAATAGAGGAACCTTGTCTAACAACACTTACTTGATCTCCCTGCTTTACACCCTGATCTCTTATCCAATCTTTGGGTAATGAAACAATGTATGATGATTTTCCAGTAAACTGAATTTTTCTGAGCTGATCCTTATCGGCCATCATATTCAGGTATCTATATAGAAAATATAAAGTATACGTAGATATATGATAATATATTTAGATTTTTTGTACCTAAATATATTATAAAAAAGGGATTTAGAATAATATGTCAGTATACGAATGTCAAAACATGGATAATGTGCAAAAGCTGAAACATACGATTGATACACTTTTTGGCTATGGAGTATCAAAAAAACTTCCTAAAGACATTGAGATAAAAATATCAAAAAGAACAGGAAAAATCCGTAATGTTAACCATAATGGAACCTTACTATTTACACCTAGAACTGATGGTGGTTTGGCACTAACACGATACTGTGCAGAATTATTT